>Ga0206935_10062_pt1 | contig 39447 bp, 37 predicted proteins | sample Alteio_BWOrgHeat_13_FD_152924 | JGI IMG/M metagenome (GOLD analysis project Ga0206935, IMG submission 152924) | Enriched cells from forest soil in Barre Woods Harvard Forest LTER site, Petersham, Massachusetts, United States -... | ecosystem: Environmental > Terrestrial > Soil > Temperate forest >...
AGGATGCCATAGTAAAGGCGCTCACGTGGATGGAATATCAAAGTCCCGACGACCGGTTTATGGTTGCCCAGCAGCCTACCAGCGACTGGCGCGATGAGCAGTGGGTGCTCGGATATGGTCTATTTGTAAACACATTAGTCTACAGCTACCTGCGCCTGCTGGGTGATGATGACCGTGCGGAAAAGCTTTGCAGCGAAATGCGGGAGCTGGCCATCGACGGTGGTTTTATCCCCCATCATATCCACGAAGGATTAAGTGTGAAAAGCAAGCCCTACTTCGCCTTTTGGGCCTATAAAGTTTATTGCAGCGACAGTTTCGACCTCCTGGGAAACAGCCTGGCCATTTTGTCAGGCCTTGCGCCGTATGAACAGGCTAATGAAATAATTGACTGGGTGGAGCAGCAGTGTACAGCAATGCGCGGCAGCAACGACCTGGCCGTGAACATTCCGCCTAATTTTTTCCCGTTCACCTTGCCCGGCGACCCGGACTGGCACCCCCGCTATAAAGATTTTAATATGCCCGGCAATTACCATAACGGCGGCGTATGGCCTTTTATATGCGGCCTGTACGTGGCAGCACTGGTGGCTGCTGAACGGTTTGACCTGGCCGAACAAAACCTGCAGGAACTAACGCGGCTGGTTAAACTTTCCCGGGATCCCGAACTCGAATTTGGCTTTAATGAGTGGATAAAAGCCCAAACAGGCCAGGCAATGGGCGTTGACTGGCAAACCTGGAGCGCAGCACTGTACCTGTACGCCGCAGAATGTGTGGAAACGAGAAGAACGCCGTTTTTTGAGGAGATGAGGGAGGGTAGAGTTAATGCCGATTAACCCACCAGCAAACGGATTGATCGATAAGGCATTCCCTTGATAGGTTAAAAGTACAAAATTATAATACATAAGTCAATGTCGTCTACTTAAGAGGACCCTAAAAAAGCAAGAAGCTAAAGTCCTCTCGTTTGGAGAGGATGAGTGAGGGCTTCGCCGTTTAGGTGAGGCGAAAATGCCAGGCGAACCCTTAAGTAAACAACATTAATACGTAAGTTTATAATTGTTACCTGGCTTTCGGATTCCCTAAACGCGGGCCAGAAGCCTGGAGGCTCGCGGCAGCAAAAAATGCTTGTCGCAGCACAGGACGACAGTTATTTGCCAATGCAAAGAGAAAACATAATCAAAAACGGGTTTGCCATTGTTGAAGATATTTATTCACTTGGTGAGGTCACATCAATCGTCGAAACGATCGAAAAAGCAGACCAATCAATTCCTGCCTTCCGCAAGACTGCTGATCTTTTTGCGATTCGTCGATTTTTAAAAGAGGTACCCGGCGTAAAACGGTTGATCTTCAACGATAGGTTACAGGTTCTTATAAATGAATTGTTTGGTGTTGGTTACTTCGTTGTCAAATCCATTTATTTTGACAAGCCCGAACGATCTAACTGGTTTGTGGCCTGGCACCAGGACCTTACCATCGCAGTTGGCAACAAAGCAGAGCTTGAAGGCTTCGGCCCCTGGACGACAAAGCTGGATCAATTTGCCGTTCAGCCCCCGCTGAATATATTGCAGGATAATTTTACCATCCGTATCCACCTTGATGACACTGATGAAGGCAATGGCGCATTAAGAGTAATGCCGGGTTCTCATCTTAAAAATATCCGCCGGGTTGAAGATGTTAATTGGCAAAACGAACCGGAAACAATTTGCAAGGTAAAGGCGGGCGGAATTATGATCATGCGACCGCTTCTGTTTCACGCATCCAGCCGCACCACAACAACTAAAAAAAGAAGGGTTATACATATTGAATTTAGTAAAGCTAATTTGCCTACGGGGATTAGCTGGGCTGAAAAGGAAAATTAGGACTTAGTTTCAAAAACTCTGCCGTGTGGCTTTCGGCAGCAGAAGTTTATAATTTTTATTTGGTTAAACCGATGCCACCCAGGGTGCTTTTCTGACCCACTCAGCAGACGCGACCTGTTCTGCCATGAATTTCGCTAAATCCTCAAGCATTATTTTTGTACCGGGCATTTTTTTATCATTGGCTGCTGTTTTTCCGGTACCACCAGCCTTAGAGATCATCGGCGCGCGAACAAATGTCCAGGAAATGGCCGGTTCACTTTCAATCACCGGGATTATTGCTTCCTGCGCCTGTTTCATCTGCGGATAAAAGAGCCGGACGAACACTTTCATGATCTTTCTTTTGAAGTCCAGTTTTTCAGCTGAGAGGCACATAACCGCGCCTGAAATATTAACAAGTCTCGTAATCTTTTCCTGTTTCATCTTCTCCACCAATATTTCTCCTATTTTTCTAAATTTCGTGTACTGATCCGGTTCTTTTACGCCCCCGGCAGCATTGATCACCGCTTCACTTCCTTTTAGAGCTTCTTCAACGGCCAAAGGATCCAACAGGTCACCTTTTATAACGATCACTTTCTCTTTTAAGTCGCCGAGTTTTTCAGGCGACCTCACCAGCACCTTTACCTTGTAACCTAAGTTTAATGCCTCTTTAAGCGTTGCCTTCCCGACTTGCCCTGTAGAACCCAGAATAGTTATTTGCATTTTAATTTTTTTATGACCGTAAGTTATTATTAACCGTTTTAATAAATCTATTTATACCAAGCCATCCACCGGCTCGTCCGTTTACGTTTTATGTTTAATCCGCTTTGGAAATATCGTATCAAGCGGCGCTATTTCCTCTTTTAATACTCGCCAAAGTAACCAGGCTTAAAGCTATTAATTCAGCTATTGTTCGTGTGATATGGAACGTCCACCATTTGTCACGATATGATGTCCAGTCCCGAGGGGCCGTACCAACTTTCCAAACCAGCATATCGTTTTGCAGGGGCTGGCTGCCGAACCGTGAAATTATTATGCAGGCAACAAAAAATATGCCGGCCGCAAGTAAAGCAACAAAAACAGGTTTGTTTTTCCGTTGGAGAAAAGCCGAGGCAAGTGTTACCAGCGTTGCAAGGACTACCAGGCAAGTCATCAGTGTATTAAGCGCGTGAAGCAAATGTTGTTGTTGCTCCACATACGTTGATATCGAAAAGTTCATGGGGTTAAAGCCCATCCATATGCCGAAACTTGTGCCGGCAAGCAGTGCCGCCAAAATGACATTCAAAAACCGAACGACTGAAGTTGCCATGATAAAAAATTTAAATGCTATAAAATTATCGCATTAAGAATACAGGATAGCGGAACACGCTTGATATTGGTTAATTCAAATTGGAATCAACCGGTTAATGTGTTTTTCCGGCGGATTTATTTGATCAGTGACTAAACCTACAATTATTATCTATCAATGCGGTATTTTGTTCACTAATTCGTATTTTGATTCAAAAATGAACACCCCGGTGTTATTGAGAACAAATTCGGTAATCTGCACACAGGGAAATCGCTTTTAAAGAGGAGGCTCCGCTGGAGCCCTAAGAAAAACCGACTTTCCTATAAACAGGCTGCTCCTCTGGAGCTATAAACTAATATCGTTGGTCGACCCCAGAGGAGCCGCCTGTTTATAGGATAAAAAAAACTAATTTAGGCTCCAGCGGAGCCTCCTCTTGCTGAGAAGATTTTAAAAGCGATTGCCTGAATCTGCACAGCTTAAATAATTATATTTACGTATAAAACTTTTTATGGTTTAAGCGTTTATACAGGTAGTTATTTGAGCCTTAATGTCCATTTTCAACTATAAGCAGCGTAATAATATCGTTCTTGGGGCGATAGTGATTCTGGGCTGTTTTTTGGTTTATGCTTTAAGCGGCCTGTTCAGTTCCATTTTGGGGGCCATAGTGTTGTTTACCGTATTCCGGACCCCGTACATCTATCTTACCGAGAAGAAGAACTGGAGCCGGGCACTGGTGGCCATTATGGTCATTCTTACGTCGCTGATCGTAATTATCATCCCGCTGATGTCGCTATGCATTATGGCGGTTAGTAAGATCAGCAGCATTAACCGTAATTCGTTCGACTTGCAGCAGTGGCTGGACAAAATAGACGAATATGCCGGCTATCATTTTGGCCAGCCGCATTTTGCCGAAACAACCATGCAAAAACTGGGTTCCCTGGTAACCGAGATATTCCCTTCTATTTTAGGCAGTGCGGCAAGCGTACTCGTCACCTTACTGGTGATGTATTTTTTGCTGTATTTTATGTTGGTGCAAAGGAGGGAATTTGAGGCTTCCCTGTTAAAATATGCGCCGTTCAGGGAACAGCACGCGCTCAAATTTGCCGCGGCGCTGCGCAACGCAACGTATTCAAATGTATTTGGGCAGGGCATCATCGCCCTTGTTCAGGGCTTTCTGCTGGCAAATGGATTCCTGATCTTCGGCCTGCCCGACCCTGTGTTCTGGGGCGTCATTGGCGCGTTCATTTCGTTTCTGCCGGTCGTCGGGGCGCCTACACTGTCTATCCCGGCCGCCATTATCCTGTTTGTGCAGGGGCATCCGGTAAAAGGCGTACTGATTTTGGTTTACGGTTTGTTGTTTATCGGCAACGTAGATAGTTTTTTGCGAATGATGATCAACAAACGGATAGCCAATACCCATCCGCTGATAACCATCATCGGGGTTTTGATTGGGATACCTTTGTTTGGCATTACCGGGCTGGTTTTCGGGCCGCTGCTATTGTCGTATTTTTTGCTGCTGCTTGAAATTTACGAAACTAACCGCATGGCAGCCGACAGACTTGAACGAATACGTTCAGGTCCGGACGGCTAAAAATTATTATATTTGCTTGTGTTAAAATAAGAGCCGGCAGCCCGGGTAATCGTGGTAAATAGTCGGCCGGGTAACATTTAACAGGATATTTAATCAAAATAAAAACAAATCGTCAACTATTAAATTTATAAAGCTATGAAGGACAATACAAAAGTGGTTGTTGCTTTGCTGGTAGGGCTGGCAGCAGGGGCGGCGTTGGGTATTTTATTCGCTCCGGACAAGGGGAACGAAACCCGCGACAAGTTAGCAGAATCGTTAAAAAACCTTGGCGAATCGATCAAGGAAACTGCGTCAAAAGAAATAGATAACCTGATGGCCTATAAGGACAAAGTGGTTGATAATATCAAATCAAAAATGAACGGCGTTGAGCAGGAATACCAGGACGACCTGGAGCATGCCTGAAAATAAGTCATTTGGCATTGGTCATTTGTCATTAGTTGGTAGAAAAACATAGCCATCGTGACCAATGACCAATGACCGATGACCAATGACAAAAACTATGGAAGACAAAAAAGATACTACGCCTCCCCCTATTATCGATCAACTTAAAGAATACGCCGAAACCCGTATCAAACTGGCCAAATACCAGGCTATTGAGGGTGGTTCGTCCATTGCCGCGGGCCTGGTGGCGGATGTTGTTATCGTGGTTAGTATGGTTTTGGCGTTTTTGTTTGCCAGCCTCACTCTTGCATACTATTTGGGCAGTGTATTTAATGCAACCTGGGCGGGGTTTGGGTGCGTAGCTGTTTTATATCTGATCATTGCACTGTGCATCAAATACAACAGGGCGAAAATAGAAAAGCCCATTGTTAACGCCATTATTCAAAAAATATTCAAACATTAAAATGGACGTTCCAATCAGAAATATCGATACCCTGCGCGCTGAAATAGCCCGGTTAAAAGAGTCGGAACGGCAGCAGAGCGTGGCGATCAGCAATCGTTTCAATAGTTTGTCATCGTTATTATCTACTATAGGTTCTTTATTCCCGAAGGCCAACCCGGCTACGGGCTCCAAAGGTTTTTTTGAACAGGATATCGTTTCGCTGCTATCGCGGATCCTTTTGCCGTTCACCTTAAATAAAACCATATTCCGCAATTCCAACTTCCTGGTAAAAGCCCTTGTGGGCGTTGTGTCGCAAAAAGCATCCAAATTCATTAACGAGGAGACGATCACCTTTGTGTGGGATAAGGTGAAAGGCTTGTTTAGCAAAAAGGAAGAAGAAACGCCGGAGCACCGCGGCATCCCGGCACTAAGTGAGACTTATTAGGCAGTGGTGAGTTTATTTAAGGACACCCGGAGAACGCCCGTCTTCGCAGGGTCTCTCGCAGAGGACCCAGCGATGGATGTCCGAAAGAAACGGAATACACGAGTACGGGCTGGTTGCGGGAATTGCTGTTGGTCTGGCACGGAGCGCAGGGTCCTCTGCGAGAGACCCTGCGGTGGCGAAAAAACCGGCGTTAAAACCTTTCACCCTTTACCTTTCAGCTTTCACCTATACGATGGATGTCCGAAAGAAACGGAATACACGAGTACAGGCTGGTTGCGAGAATTGCGGTTCGTCTGGCACAGAGCGCAGGGTCCTCTGCGAGAGACCCTGCGGTGACGAAAAAACCTCCCGTCTTCGCAGGATTTCTTGCAGAGGACCCAGCGATGGATGTCCGAAAGAAACGGAATACACGAGTACGGGCTGGTTGCGGGAATTGCTGTTGGTCTGGCACGGAGCGCAGGGTCCTCTGCGAGAGACCCTGCGGTGGCGAAAAAACCGGTGTTAAAACCTTTCACCCTTTGCCTTTCAGCTTTCACCTATACGATGGATGTCCGAAAGAAACGGAATACACGAGTACAGGCTGGTTGCGAGAATTGCGGTTGGTCTGGCACGGAGCGCAGGGTACTCTGCGAGAGACCCTGCGGTGACGAAAAAAACGGTGTTAAAACCTTTCACCCTTTACCTTTCAGCTTTCACCTATTTCCACGTATATTCGAAAAAATTTAATCCATGAGCATTTATGAAATTTTTAAGGACCTGCATTCCTGGTTCAGGTATGTACTGTTCGTATTGGTATTGCTGGCCATTATCCAGTCGCTGATAGGCTGGTTCGGTAAAAAAGCATACACCGAGGGCAACCGCAAGATCAATTTGTTTGCCATGATATCGGCCGATATTCAGTTATTGTTTGGCATTGTGCTGTACTTTTTGAGCCCCCTGGTAAAATTTAACAGCGGGACAATGAAGGACAACACGCTCCGGTATTTTACGGTGGAACATTGGGTAATGATGCTCATCGCCATCGCATTGATCCACATCGGGCACAGCAAGTCAAAGAAGGCCATAACTTCTGAAAAACAGCACAAAAGCATTGCAATTTTCTATATTATAGCCATTTTGGTCATAATTGGGGCGATAATGGCTGGTCCGATCCATGTTTTCGGAGAATAATGGCAAAAAAGTTCATAAAAAATTTGGTAATTCATTTTTCTTTATAAATTTGTCACCGCAATGATCAAAATCAATCAAAATAATAGCTGGTGGCACCAATTTAATTTGGCAGCCGGATAGTTTTTGATCTGAAAAGTTAATCAATTGTAAACCTAGAATAGAAAACCCGGCGGCCCTCATCCGCTGGGTTTTTTGCTTTTATACACTTACGAAAAACATGAAAAAATATAAACTGATCACTTCCCATAAAAAGCTCCTCGCCGATACGACAACGCCGGTAAGCATTTACCTGCGGCTGCGCGATGTGTTCCCCAATTCGCTGCTGCTCGAAAGCTCTGACTACCACAGCCGCGAAAACAGTATGAGCTATGTTTGCTGCGAACCCATTGCCGGGTTGGTGTTGAATAATGACATCTTAAAATTAAATTACCCCGATGGCGCCGGTCAGAGCTTCGCGCCGGGAACGTTTGACCTCATCCACCAGATCAATATCTTTATCGATAGTTTTGATACGGATGCCCAGCCCGGAAAAATGATCTCGAACGGGCTGTTCGGCTATTTTACCCATGAAGCGGTTGAGCATTTTGAAACGATCAAGCTAAAGGAAAGCGACGACAACACCCGGAAAATACCGGTGATGCAATACCATATTTACCGGTATATTATTGCCATCGATCACTTTAAAAACGAACTGTATATTTTTCATAACCAACCTGCGGAAGAGACCGATTATAACGGCCTTGAAAAGCTGGCCGACCTGATCCGTAATAAAAACTTCCCTGAATATCATTTTGAAAGCCACAGCGAGGAGCAATCCAATCTAACCGGCGAGGAGTTTATGGCGGTGGTTGAAAAAATGAAACAGCATATTTATCGCGGGGATGTGTTCCAGATTGTGCCGTCTCGCGGCTTTTCCAGGAAGTTTTTGGGCGATGAATTTAATGTGTACCGGGCGCTGCGTTCTATCAACCCATCGCCCTACTTGTTTTATTATGATTATGGCGATTTCAGGATTTTTGGTTCATCCCCCGAGGCACAGATCACTATTAAAAACCGGGTGGCCAGCATATTCCCCATTGCCGGCACTTTTAAGCGCAGCGGCGATGACGAAAAAGATGCCGAGATAGCCCGTCAGCTGGAGGCGGACCCCAAGGAGTCGGCTGAGCATGTGATGTTGGTCGACCTTGCGCGCAACGACCTGAGCCGGCATTGCGGCGAAGTGGAGGTAAAAGCATTTAAAGAGGTGCAGTTTTATTCACACCTGATCCACCTGGTATCGCATGTGAGCGGTAAACTATTGCCTGGAGCAAGTTCATTTAAAGTAGTGGCCGATACTTACCCTGCCGGTACGCTGAGCGGTGCACCCAAATACCGCGCGATGGAGATCATCGATGAAAACGAAAAAACAAAGCGCAGTTTTTACAGCGGCGCCATCGGCTTTTTGGGCTTTAACGGAGATTTTAATCATTGTATTATTATCCGTTCCTTCCTGAGTAAAAACAGCACATTGTATTACCAGGCAGGGGCGGGTATTGTAGCGGGATCGATAGCCGAAAGTGAATTGAAAGAGGTTGATAACAAAATAGCGGCTTTAAGGAAAGCGATTGAATTGGCGGAGGAATTGTAACCCCGACCCCCTAACCCCCTAAAGGGGGAATGATAGTTTAAATTATTTAAGAAATGAACAACAAGACAAATACCGCCGAACACTCCTCCGCCAATAGGCGGAGGTCGGGGGGTATCCTAATCATAGACAATTACGATTCCTTCACCTATAACCTGGTGCATTTGGTAAACGAGATAGGTTTGCAGTGCGAGGTTTGGCGGAATGATAAATTCGCCATCGGCGATGTGGATGCCTTTGACCGGATCATCCTGTCGCCGGGGCCTGGCATTCCGTCGGAAGCGGGTTTATTGCTGGAGGTAATTGAAAAATATTCAGCAAGCAAAAGTATTTTTGGCGTATGCCTTGGGCAGCAGGCGATTGCGGAGGTTTTTGGCGGACGCCTGTATAACCTTGGTCAGCCGATGCACGGCATAGCAACGCCGATAAAAGTTATCGACCGGCAGGAGAAACTTTTTATAGGTTTGCCCGAAAGCTTTAAAGTGGGGCGTTACCACTCGTGGGTGGTGGACGAAAAGGCAATCCCGGATTGCCTGGTGGTAACGGCTATCGATGAAGCTGACAACTCTGTGATGGCCTTACGGCATAAGGGACTTGATGTACGCGGGGTGCAGTTTCACCCGGAATCGGTGTTGACGGAGTATGGGAAGGAGTTGATGAAGAATTGGCTAACCCCCTGACCCCCTAAAGGGGGAAGCATGGCGAGATAATTAATTTAAAACAAAATAGTTCCTCCGGCAATTTGACGGAGGCGATAGGGGGTTGGAGATGAACATTCTTGATAAAATAGTGGCTAACAAAAGAAAAGAGGTTGAGAAGGCTAAAAGCCAGACTTCTTATACCGAACTGGAAGAATCTGATTTTTTTCACCGGGAATGTTATTCCTTTAAGGATTTTTTGCTCGACCCTCACCGCACCGGCATTATTGCCGAGTTTAAGCGGAAGTCGCCGTCAAAAGGGATCATCAATGACAAGGTGACGGTAAAAAAAGTGACCAATGGTTACGCGGCTGCCGCCGCCTCGGCCCTGTCTGTCCTTACCGACCGTGATTTTTTTATGGGCAAAAAGGCAGATTTGGTTGCTGCACGCAAGGCGAACACCATCCCGGTTTTACGCAAAGATTTTATGATCGACGAGTACCAGGTGATCGAAGCCAAATCGCTGGGCGCCGATATCATATTGCTGATAGCGGCGATACTTACACCCGAAGAAATTCAAAAACTGGCGTCGCTGGCCAAAAGCCTGGGCCTGAATGTGTTGCTGGAGGTGCATAACCTGGAGGAACTAGAGCGCAGCATCAACCCAAATCTCGATGCCATCGGTGTAAACAACCGCAACCTTGCCGATTTTACGGTGTCGGTACAAACCTCCTACGATTTGGCCCCGCATATCCCGGCAGCGTTTTTAAAAATATCCGAAAGCGCCATAAGTAACCCAGAGACCATCAAACAACTCAAACAGGCCGGGTTTAACGGCTTTTTGATTGGCGAGAATTTTATGAAGCAGGAAGATCCCGGGCTGGCGATGAAAGAGTTTGTTAAGGGGTTGAGATAGGGCTCATTTTAAGATTTCCAAAATGAACACTTTTGCAGAAAGAAATTTTTTATACGATCGTACATGGCCCGAAGGCCTTTGAGCGCATTTGACGAGTGTTTTGCCGGGTATTTGAAAGTAGTGTAACGCTATTTTGCCAGTTCTCAGCTATAAGTGTTCACGGGAATCTTCAAAAATGGTACAATTTTGAGCGCTGTTAAATTTTAAAGTGCTATAAATGAGTGCTTTTAGTTAGTGTTTTGCAGGGTGTGTGTGTGCCAAACGTGAACACTTCAGCACCTGTTTCAAGGCTGTTCGGAAGGAAAAACTGGCAATTAATTTCAAACGCGATTGTCCCGGGCAGCGTTGTTTGGCGTTCTATTTTAAATTCTCTAATTTCACGGCTTACACCCCATGAAAATGAAGAGGACCCTTACCCTTGCGTTTATCGCCATAGCTGCTGCCGCACAGGCGCAGCAAAAAATTACCGGCTTCACCGACGCCACATCAGCAAAAGAAGTGCAAACCGAACAGGCTTTCGACGCTGCATTGAGCGCGCCGCTAATCGGTGAAACGATAAAGGAGTTGTCGGCCTATCCGCACAATTTGGGCTCGCCCGGCAGCAAAGCAGTGGCCGAAAAGATATTGCAGAAATATAAAAGCTACGGCCTTGATGCACGTATCGAAACCTATACGGTGCTTTATCCGACACCAAAAACCCGTGTGCTTGAGCTAACCGGCCCGACCAAATATACTGCCTTATTAAAGGAGCCCGCTGTGGACGGTGACGCCACCTCGGGCCAGGCGAATCAGCTGCCCACTTTTAATGCCTGGAGCGCTGACGGTGATGTCACCGGTCAGCTGGTTTTTGTAAACTACGGTCTGCCGGATGATTATGAGCGCCTTGCCAAACTGGGTATCGATGTTAAGGGAAAAATAGTTATCGCCAAATATGGCCGCTCATGGCGGGGCATTAAACCCAAAGTGGCCTATGAGCATGGTGCTATTGGCTGCATTATCTACTCAGATCCTGCCGACGACGGCTATTCCGCCGGAGATGTTTATCCAAAAGGAGCTTATAAAAACGAATATGGTGTGCAGCGCGGCTCGGTGATGGATATGGTGATCTATCCGGGCGACCCGCTAACACCCGGGATCGGCGCAACCAAAGATGCCAAAAGACTCGACCGGAAGGATGCTCCAACGATTTTAAAAATACCGGTGCTGCCTATTAGCTACCACGATGCACAGCCGCTGCTGGCCGCGCTTGATGGCACGGTTGCCCCGCGCGACTGGCAGGGTGGATTGCCGATAACCTATCATATCGGCCCCGGCGTCGCAACAGTGCATTTAAAGCTTGAATTTAACTGGGATATGGTGCCGGCTTATGATGTAATTGCCAAAATAAAAGGTTCCGTTTGGCCCGACGAATGGGTGATGCGCGGAAACCACCACGATGCCTGGGTAAATGGCGCCGGCGACCCTATCAGCGGGCAATCGGCTATGCTGGATGAAGCAAAGGCGCTTGGCGACCTGCTCAAAACTGGCTGGCGGCCAAAGCGAACTATTGTGTATTGTTCGTGGGACGGAGAAGAACCGGGGCTGATCGGTTCGACAGAGTTTGCCGAAGCACACGACAAGGAATTGCAGCAAAAGGCGGTTGTTTATATCAACTCGGACAGTAACGGCCGGGGCTTTTATGGTGGCGGCGGATCACAGGCGCTTGAGAATTTTATGGACGAGATCACTCAGACTGTAACGGACCCGGAAACAAATGTGAGCGTTTTCGAACGGAAAAAGGCGCGCGAACTGGTAGATGCAAAGTCGGCAAAAGATAAAAAAGAAATACTGGACAGAAAGGGCGATCTGCTGGAATCACTGGGCTCGGGTTCGGATTATTCATCCTTTTTACAGCACCTGGGCATTACCACCCTGGACCTGGGTTATGGCGGCGAAGACGGCGGCGGCGAATACCATTCTATTTATGATTCTTTTGATGACTACCGCCGCTTTAAAGACCCTACTTTTGTTTACGGCGTAGCGCTTTCAAAAACTGCCGGGCATGCTATACTGCGTATGGCGGACGCCGACCTATTGCCTTTCGACTTCCGCAGCCTGCAAGCCACAATAGACAAATACGCGAAGGAGTTGAGCGACATGACCGACAACATGCGCGAAAGTACCGACATGGAAAACCTGCTGATCAAAACCAATGATTTTGCATTAGCCGCCGACCCTGCAAAACACGAACAGCCGCCTGGGGCAAAAGCGTCAGTACCCAAAATAGATTTTACGGCTTTAAAAACCGCGCTCGACTCCTTGAAAAAGAGTGCCGATAAGCTGGCCGCCGCCTGGTCCTCTGCCGCGCAAACCGATGCTGATCATGATAAATTGAACCAGGCGCTTTACCATGCCGAGCAGCAATTGCTGGGCGATGGCCTTCCCCGCCGCCCGTGGTACAGGCACACCATTTACGCACCGGGCTTCTACACCGGTTATGGCGTAAAAACGCTGCCCGGCATACGTGAAGCCATTGAGCAGCGTAACTGGACAGAAGCGCAGGACCAGGTTGCGGTGGTTGCAAAAAGCATCAGCAATTTGGCGGGTTATTTGAATTCGGCAAGCCAGTAATAGTAAGTGGCGGCAATCAAACCGTATAAATATTACTAAAAAAATTAGTATTTTCATTTCTTTTCGTTAGATTTGTTCGATGGAAAACGAACAAACCACCATCGGATTCGAAATAAAATATTCCGGCAGACTTTTGTTTTGCGAAGCCCTGCTGATGATCAATTCGTACGCCATTTTTTTAAATAACCGCTATGCAGCCGAGATCGAGTACGATGCCGCTGCAGGCTGGGTGCAAACCAACGGCACGATATTGCCAAAAGCGACTATCGAAGAAATAGGCGCGCATATCGACGGGCAGTTGGATTGAGGAATTTGAAAATCAATGGGATAACCGATTTTAAATCCTTTATAGCCCCAACATAAGTGAATGATTATATTTATATTTATTTGGAAATAATTAACCTATAGCTTAATTTTGTGAAAAGAAAGTGTGATCCGGTTTTTAAGTCTCCGGATGGAAATCGGGCTATTTATATAGACAGAATAAATGGGCCTGAAATAAATAGGTACGTACGATTGGATGACCAACACAAAAAGGCATTTCAAAAATTTGTTAACTTATTTCTAAACGGATTACATAATCCTGACATTTATAAAAAAGAAGATATTAATGAGTTTTGCAAGGATGTTACCGTCATTAGATTTTTCGTAGGGCATGATAATGATAGGTTGTATTGCAAGGAAATAAAAAAGGGTCTAACACTATTATAACAATAATGTCTGTTCTGCATTTGAGGAAAACAACCCAAAAGAACAAAGGCAGGGAAATAAAAAGTATTGAAACCGTAGCATCGTACGAATATGAAATTGAATGAAGCAATCGCAGCACCAGGGTATGAAGATTTGTTAATTTTTGAAGATATTAACGAAGAAGATAGACATAATGCCGCTATGATTATGTTTAAATTTTTGAGCGGAATTGAAGATGTTACAAAGGATAAACTATCTCGAAAAAAATTAGCTGAACTTATCGGAACATCCCCGAGTTATATAACTCAGCTATTTAGGGGGGATAAACTTATAAACTTGCTTACAATAGCAAAATTGGAAAGGGTTTTAAATATTGAATTTGATATAACTCCACGTTTTATTTCTGACAAAAAGACTTCATTCCGATTTGACTCAGATGGGTTTAAAAAAGAAGAAAAAAAGGAAATGAAACAGGTAGTATTAGCTCCAGCTGCATCAAATAAAAAATCTAACAAAGAAGTTGGGATTTAATATTTGCCCGCTTTTGACACATCGAAATATGTAATTACTATCGCATATTTATTGATCAAAATGCCTGAAATTATTCTAAAATATAAAAGCGCCAAAGCACTAAGAGCTATAAAAGAACTCGCTAAAACTTTTGATATTGTAATTGAAAATCCGGCAGATAAAAATGCACTCAACCTGCCGGATGATTACGCCGCGTTGCCAATAACTTTTTCGAAAAATCCCGATGTTACAGCATTAGCTGGCATTTGGGAAAGTAGAAATATTACCTTAGAGCAATTATGCAAAGAGGCTTGGGAATAACCGTAACCCCTTTGGCAATTCCCATCCCTTACTACAAATTATCCTTCGCTATCACACTCCAATCATAACTGCCATACCCTTTTTCAATCCATTTATCCATTTCTGCTGCAACTGCTGGTATAACAGCCAAATGGCCACCACCTTTGTTAGCTGCCGCGACCATCAGCCCCGCATCTTTCCGCGCCATGCTTAATTCCCACGATGGCTGCTCAAAACTGCCGGAGGCGATTCGCTTCAAGCGGGCGGGCAATGAAGCGCCGGGGTTCCACGAATCAAATAAACCCAGCAGATCGTCCGGCGAAACGCCAAAAACTTTGGCCAATGCCAGCATATCCGAAATACCCGCGGTAAAAGCGATCAGGAACAAATTACCCAGCAGTTTTATCGCTGCTGCTTTTCCTTCTTCAGGGCCCAGGTTGATCAGCTTGCCGGTCATGCCCGATAATTCCTGCTGCACTTTTGCAATAACTTCCTGGTCGCCCGAGACCAGCATATAACCCGAACCATCCAGCGCATTCGACGGACCCATAAATACCGGGGCATGCAAATAAGTAAACCCTTTGGCTTTCCAGGCTGCTGTGCGGGCTACAGCGCCTTCCCTTGATGTGGTGGTATGATCGATGATCATCGCGCCGTGTGATAACCCGGGTTCCGCTTTCGCCAGCACCTCATCTACGGTCGAATCATCTTTCAGTGTTAGATGTATCGTATCGGCGCCTTTAACAGCATCGGTAACATCCTCAAACCATTTGGCGCCATATTGATCCAGCGCGCTTGCTTTGGCGGCGGTGCGGTTCCAAACCTGTATTGCTATATCCTTGCGCAGCATAGCGCGAACAAAGTTGGAGCCCAGCAGGCCCATTCCTAAAAATGCTTTCATAAATAGTGGAGTTTCTTTGATTTCCGTGCAAATGTAAGTATGTGCCCTAAATTATTGCTTGTTTCAACATTAAAGAAAAACAGCTTTTACTTTTACACTACATTTGGCGCACCAAAACACGATCGTCAATTCATGAATATCGGCATATTTACCTATGGCACCCGCGGCGATGTGCAGCCTTACATCGCATTGGCTTTAGGGCTTATAGAAAATGGGCACGGGGTAACCATCGCCGCACCTGAAAATTTCAAAGACTTGGTTGTAGGCTATGGCGTCACATTTCATCCGCTATGCGGTAATGCCGAGGAAGGCATGAACTCACCAGCCGGTCAAAAGGTATTGCAAACCGGCAATACCATCAAGCTGATGAAATTTTTTTACAAAGCGCTGCATGATATCCGGCAGCCTTTGCGTCAAAGTTATATGGATGGTATCAGCAAGGTGGATTACATCATCGCCAATTTAGCCACGCTGCCTATCGTTAGCGCTATTGCCGAAAAGCAGAACAAAAAGATGGCGCTCACGTATTTTATGCCGCCGGTTGCGCTTACCGATGAATTCCCGATGTCGGGCCTCGATTTTTTTAATTTCAAGGGATATAATAAACTCAGCTATAAATTGGGGCACGCCGCTTACTGGAAATTTGTAAAGGAGGAAACAAATGAGTTCCGCAAAGAATTAGGCTTGCAGCCGCTTACTAAAAACTTGATTGATCACATCGGTCGTCAAAAGCCGCTCGATCTTTATTGCATCAGCCCTTCGCTAATCCCGCAACCTGCCGATTGGGACGACACCCATAAAATAACCGGTTTTTTGATGGTTTCCGCCAAAAAAACGGCTGCGGGAAACGAACTTAATGACCGGGCATTAAATGATTGGCTGGCAAAAGGACCACCGCCAATTTACATGGGCTTTGGCAGCAATGGCGTCGGTAGTCAGCTAAAGATCGGCGCGATTTTAGAATCGGTTTTAAACCATACCACCGAGCGCGTCCTGTTTTGCACCGGGTGGGCTTTGTATGCTGATCTGCCAAAACACCCAAATCTTTTTATCACCAAATATGTGGACCATGACGTGGTTTTGCCGCAATGTAAAACGGGCATCTTCCACGGCGGGGCCGGAACGCTGGCTGCCATGCTGCGGAACAATCTTCCCGTTATTATCGTCTCTTTTTATACCGACCAGCCCACATGGGGAAAAATAGTTGAAAGAAAAGAACTGGGCGCACATATCCCGGCAAAGCGGTTAACCGCAAAAAAACTGATCGCTGCCATCAGCGCTGTTCAGCAAAATAAGATCAAACACAATGTACTAAGGATGGGCGACCTGATCAGAAACGAGAACGGACTGACGAACGCTGTGAGGGAAATATTGAACTACTTTGATAAACGGGCAGAATAGTGCACCGGCCCCCCCGGCTAAAACCGGTACCCCACACTAAAATGGCCGCCGGCCCCGGTAAATTCCCCAATCATAAAATACCTTTTTACCTGCATAAAATACGCCAGGGCTGGTGTTATGCTTGGCAATGCGTAATTGTTGCTGGGGTTCCTTGGGTAATTAACGTTGGTTGATCCCACAAAAAGCCGAAAGCCGTATTGCCACGACGGGTCGCGCCCGTACCAGATCACTTCGGTGCTGCCGCCAATGGTAAGCAGGTCGGTGCGTGTGCTGGTATAAAAATTGGGCTGGCCGGCTACTTCTTTCCTGTAATTTGCATAGTCGCCAAATTCGTTGCTATAGGCAGCTTCAATGCCTATGATTCGGATATCCACGTGGCCCGATGTGATATAATAGTTTATAGATGCCCTGGCGCCGGCCATGCCGGTAAACTTGTTATTAAAATAGTAGGATTGGTCCGAAGGTATGGTAGCATTGCTAAAACTGCCGGCAGCCCCAAATACGCCACCGCTAAAGTTAAAGTGCTTCGTGGTATAGCCCATACCCAGGTTTAGTTCCCCGGCGGTAAGCGCATCATTTGCGTTGCCGCCCTGCCCGTTAATTATTGAGGCCGACACATACGCTGCATGGTGAACGGTATCTGCCGAAAGCGGCTTGGGTTGGTAGGTGATGTCGCTGTTGTAAAAAGCAGGCCCATTTATACTGGTCACCGGTTTATTAACGTAGCAGGAGGATAAAAGAAAAGCGATGCCGCAAAGCGTGCACATTGGTGTAAGGTTTTTCATTGGGCTTGATTGTGATACACGTTTGTTATTAGCGAAAATGCCAGGGTTTCAAAACCTATACGGGAAAAGAATATCCAACGCTACAAAAGGATCTCGCAATATCCTCGCAAAAAACTACTTGAAGATTCTTACAACAATACTATAAATCAGGGTTTTGGAAATTAACACCACTGCCCGATTTAAATTTAGATAATTGGTTCTTGCCGGTTGTCCCAGAAAAAAATTTCTTCAATCCGATCATGAAGTACCCGGTAAACGACCGAAGTTTGTTTGGTTATAAGACCTTTCCGTACATCATTTGCCTGGTAGGCTTTAAAAAGAAAAGGTTGTTGAGCGATTGTGCCGAGGACTGAATAAGTTTTTTCGACAAATTTTTCTGCTGAGGCGTTGCCCCATTTTATCTTATATTAAAAGTGCGGTAGCTAAAAATGTATCCTTCGCTTTTGGAGTGAGTATAATTTCGAGCTTCATTTTTTAAGCAAAGCGCTTACTTCCTTTTTTACATCATCGTAAGAAATAAATTCTCCCCGATTCGCTTGTCCAATTGATTCATTGATCCCCGCCTTTACAGTTGCAGGTAACTCCTCCCACCAATCTTCTTCCTTTTCTTTAAATAGCGTCATAATTTTATCTATAAGCACTTTATCATTCGTGTTTAAGATCAATTTAGCCAATTCGATTTTTTCGGTTTGGATGTCCATAAAACAAATTTGCAAAATTGTTTATTCGATTAGTGTGAACAATAAAAATATTGAGAAACAAGCAAACATCACAACCCTCTGTCAAGTAAATAGAAATGCCATCTTAACTTCAAAAAACAATACCCTTACCAATTATGTTGTGTTAAAGTTGTTTATTTGGTGTTGAATATTCCTGCTGAATGTTAACAATTAATTATCATTAAATTTTGATATTTACAGCGCTAAAAATCTTAATATCAATAGTTCATCAACCCAAACAAAGCCAATATTTAACAAAGGCTGAGCATTTTATTGCTTTTCCGTCAAATCAAACCAATTTAAAACCAGTTTAATGAAAACCAATCCTGAGACGTTAAAAATTCTTTCTATCGACATCGGTGGCTCGCACATCAAAGGCACTATTTTAAACCAGGCCGGCGAACTGCAGCGGCCTTATGAAAAAGTACCCACACCCTTGCCCGCCAATCCCGAAAACATAGTGAATTCGATAAAAACGCTGGTGAAGGATTTTCCTGATTTTAACCGTATTTCAGTTGGTTTTCCGGGTTATGTGCGCGATGGCGTAGTTAAAACAGCCCCCAACCTGGACAATGATGCCTGGAAAGATTTCGATTTTGCCAAAAAACTGGAGGAAGTTTTGGGCCACCCGGCAAGGGTGGTAAATGATGCCGACATGCAGGGCCTGGGCGTAGTAAAAGGCAAAGGGCTTGAACTGGTGATCACCCTGGGCACTGGCTTTGGCACGGCCTTATTGTATAACGGCAACCTGCTGCCACACCTGGAGTTTTCGCACCAGCCTGTGGGTAAAGTAAAATCGTACGATAAATACATCGGCGAGGTGGCCATCGAAAAGGAAGGTTACAAAAAGTGGAACCGTAGGATGCAAAAGGTCTTTGTAGTTTTAAAAACCGTATTCAATTATGATTATTTATATATAGGCGGCGGCAACTCAGACAAGCTTACCTTTAAATTGGATAAAAACATGAAGGTGGTATCAAATGCCGACGGGATAAAAGGCGGCGCCAGGCTATGGCTGCAGGACGAACTCCCCAAAACGCCGCCTGCCAAAAAAGGAGAAGAAGCGAAAGCGGCAAAATAGCACATTCATACATCACAATAATGGAAACACAAACAAAAGACATAGAAACCCTGGGAATTGATACCGTAAGGATATTATCTGCCGATGCTGTACAAAAGGCCAATTCAGGCCACCCGGGCACGCCAATGGCGCTTGCCCCAATGGCGCACCTGCTTTGGGCCGACTACATGCACTACAACCCAAAAAATCCGCATTGGGCCAACCGCGACCGCTTTATTTTGTCAAACGGCCATGCCTGTATGCTGCAATACAGCTTTTTGTATTTAACCGGTTATGACCTGACGCTGGATGATATTAAAAATTTTCGCCAGCTGCACAGCAAAACTGCCGGTCACCCCGAATATGGCTTATGCCCCGGCATTGATGTAACCACAGGCCCGCTTGGCCAGGGTTTTGCAAACGGCGTGGGCTTTGCCATTGCACAAAAACATTTGGCTGCACGGTATAACAAACCCGGATACGATATCTTCAGCTATAAAATCTATGCTATCTGCAGTGATGGCGACCTGATGGAAGGCGTTACCTCGGAAGCCGCCTCGATAGCCGGCCACCTGGAGTTGGGCAACCTAATTTATTTGTACGACGACAACCATATATCGATAGAAGGCGATACCGACATCACCTTTAACGAAGATGTGGGCAAGCGTTTTGAAGCCTATGGCTGGCATGTGCAAACCATTACCGACGGCAACGACTTGAAAGCGATGTCAAATGCGCTGCTGAACGCGAAGATGGAAACTCAAAAGCCGTCGTTAATAAAAGTGCGGACACAAATTGCTTATGGCAGTCCGAATAAAGTAAATACAGCAGGCGCACATGGTTCGCCGCTGGGCGCTGATGAGATCAAGCTGGTAAAAGAGTTTTTTGGTTTCGATCCTGAAAAATCATTCGTGGTGCCTGATGAAGTGTTAAAATACTACCGTGAAAAGGGTGACAGAGGCCCAGGACTGGAAAGCAAATGGAACGACCTGTATGCCCAGTACAAGGAAAAATTCCCGGAATTGGCGGCAGAGTATGAATTGTTCAGCAATGACAAGCTGCCAAATGGTTGGGCCGAAAAGCTACCCACTTTTAAGGCATCCGACCCAAAAATGGCTACCCGCCAGGCATCGGGCAAGGTGCTGAATGCGATTGCAGCCACTTTGCCGGCATTGATCGGCGGCTCGGCAGATTTGGCGCCATCAACCGATACTAATTTGAAGGAATTTACTTCGTTTACTTCGGAAGACCGCGGCGGCCGCAATTTCCACTTCGGTATACGTGAGCATTCGATGGGCTCGATATTGAACGGCATGGCCCTTACTAAAGGCGTTATTCCTTTTGGGGCTACTTTCCTGATGTTTTCGGAATACATGCGCCCTCCGATACGTTTGGCGGCGATCATGAAGATCCGCCCGATTTATGTTTATACGCATGACAGCATCGGTTTAGGCGAGGATGGTACAACACACCAGCCGATCGAACAGCTGGCTTCACTACGATCGATACCGAATATTATGTTGATCCGCCCCGCGGATGCGAACGAAACCGCACAGGCATGGAAAGTAGCCCTGGAGCATACCACCGGCCCGGTAGCATTGATATTTACCCGCCAGGGCTTGCCGATTCTCGACCAGGATAAATATGCCAAAGCAACCGGGCTTGAAAAAGGTGCTTACATCTTATCGGAAGCCAGCAAAAAACCGGACCTGATATTAATGGCAACCGGTTCCGAAGTATCTTTAATATTGCAAGCCCAGGCTAAACTGGAAGAAGACGGCATATCAACCCGGGTGGTGAGCATGCCATCCTGGGAGTTGTTTGAGAAACAAGATGCCGCTTATAAAGAAAAAGTATTTCCGAAGGCACATAAAAAACGACTGGCGGTTGAAATGGCCTCGCCTATGGGCTGGCACAAATATGTAACCGACGAAGGCGATATGCTGGGCATGACCACATTTGGCGAATCGGCACCGGCTGAAGAGCTGTATAAAGAATTTGGCTTTACAGTGGATAACGTAGTAAAGAGAGCAAAGGCGCTTTTATAAAAAAAAAACGTGCAGACTTACGAAGTCTTCAAGACTTCGTAAGTCCTGGACTATCCTATGAAAATGATCAAAAGACATTTTTTAATAGCAGGCTTAATTATGCTTTGCACCGCTTTTTCAGCAAATATAAAAGCGCAGGCCAAGGCAGATGATAAAGAAAGCGCGCGCATTTTTGTTCAGAAGTTTTACGATTGGTATTCCGTGTTGTTTGATGCTGACGTTCCCGCTAAGAAAGGCCAACTGTCTTCACAACAAATCGTGATGAAACATAGCCGGGAGTTTTTCAGTGATAACCTGAGAAAGGCGTTGACAGACTACTACGACAGGCCCTTAAAAGAGGGCGATGACGATATTGGTTTGGATTTCGACCCATTTATAGCAGGCCAGGATTTGGGAGCAGGCCTTGAAACCTGCGACGTAAGGCAAGAGGGGAATAAGTTTTGGGTTGATGTTCATAACGTAAAAAAGGGACGGCCAAAAAAAGAGATACTTGCTGCCGGGATATTAGCAGTGGCTGAAGTCACGAAGGAAAACGGGCATTGGGTAATTACAAACTTTGAATACCCGCCTGCAGGAGCCAAAGCAAATCTTTTGGCAATGCTGGAAGACCAAAAAAGGACCGAAACAGGCAAAAAATAATGAATTGGCAAAGCAACATCATCGAAAATTTGGCCTGGTCGGGTACGATCATTAACCGCGAGGCCAAGCAAAAGGTTGCGTTAAAAATTGCCGAAAAGGTAAGGGACGGGGATGTGATCGGCGTGGGTTCAGGCTCGACATCTTTCCTTGCCCTGGTCGCCATTGCGGACAGGGTTAAGGCGGAGAAATTGAATATCAAAGCGATCGCCACATCTATCGAACTCAGCATGGCTTGCAGTAAATTGGGCGTACCTTTAACTACGCTCTTTGAAAACCGGCCCGATTGGCTGTTTGACGGCGCCGACGAAGTTGACCCCAAACGCAGCTTAATAAAAGGCCGCGGCGGGGCGATGTTTAAAGAAAAACTGATGATGGCGTCGAGCCTGAAAAGTTATATTATTATTGATGAAACCAAACTGGTTGATAAGCTTTGTACCAATTTCCCGGTACCGATAGAGGTTTTTCCGCAGGCCCTGCTGCATGTGGAAGAACAACTGATCAAATTGGGTGCACACGATATAACATTAAGGCCGGCAAAAGGAAAAGACGGCCCGGTGATAACGGAGAACGGCAACCTGATCGTAGATGCCAAATTTGACGAGATACCGGACGACCTGGAAATAAAGATAAAGTCCATAACCGGCGTGATTGAAAGCGGCCTGTTTATGGGCTTTGATGTGGAGGTTTTGGTTGCATAGAGACGCCATGCGTCTCCTAATGCAAAACGTAGAGACGCGATGCATCGCGTCTCCCTGGGACAGGGTACGGAGTGATACAAACGCTATGACATCGGTATCTCTGGTGGCATAACACAGAGACGCGATGTATCGCGTCTCTACAAAGGACAGACATTTTTGAATTTATATTAAATACATTATCATGGAAACAAACAGGGTAAAACAAATACACAGCTTCGGGCAGAGTATCTGGCTCGATTTTATCGACCGCGAGATCATGTCGACCGGGAAGCTAAAGAAATTGATAGACGAAGATGGCGTACGGGGCGTAACCTCAAACCCGGCTATTTTTGAAAAAGCTATTACCAGCAGCTCGGATTACGATGCGGATATCCGTCAACTTTCCGAAACCGATAAAACCAACGAAGAGATATTCTTCGGCCTGGCCGTAAAAGATATCCAAAACGCTACCGACCTTTTCAAAGGCGTTTATGACGAATCAAAGGGCGAAGACGGGTATGTAAGCCTGGAGGTATCGCCATTTTTGGCGCTGGACACCGACGGCACAGCTAAACAAGCCGCCGAGCTTTGGACCAAGGTTGACCGGAAGAATGTAATGATCAAGATACCGGGTACCCAACCTGGCTTGTCGGCAATCCGGCGGTCAATAGGCAAAGGCATCAATATTAACGTTACGCTGTTGTTTGGCTTGCCCCGTTACGAAGAAGTTACCGAAGCCTACATTTCAGGCCTGGAAGACCATTTAGCTGCCGGGCATCATATTGGTCATATATCTTCAGTTGCCAGCTTTTTCCTGAGCAGGATAGACGTTTTGGTTGACCCGATGCTGGACGAAAAAGGGTTGGGAGACCTAAAAGGCGAAGTGGCCATCGCGTCAGCAAAAAAAGCTTACGAAATTTATAAACGCGTGTTTAGTGGTCCCCGCTGGGAAAAGCTGGTGGCACAGGGCGCTAAACCGCAGCGTTTATTATGGGCGAGCACCAGCAGCAAAAACCCTGCATTTAAGGATACTAAATATGTTGAAGCGCTAATCGGCGCTGATACGGTGGATACTGTTCCGCTGGAAACCATCGAAGCTTTCCGGGATCATGGCATCGCAGCCAATACGTTGGAAGAGGGTCTTGATAAAGCCACAGAAACACTGGAAAGGCTGAAAAAAGGCGGCATCGATATTGACCAGATCACCCAGCAGTTGGAAGATGAAGGTATCGATAAGTTCAACAAGCCGTTTGAAAAACTGCTGAACGCAATTGAAAGTCAGAAAACTAAAGTTTGATCAACTTGGAAGCTACATCGGTAAAGATATTATTTTTTGATATCGGCGGCGTGCTGCTTACCAATGGCTGGGGGCATGAGTCGCGCAGGGAAGCTGCTAAAAAGTTCGGACTCGACTATGCCGAGGTAACTGAACTGCATACCTTTATCTTTAATGTATATGAAATGGGCAGCATATCGCTGGATGAATATTTGGATACGGTAGTATTTAACCACCCAAGGGATTTTGCCAGGGAAGACTTTAAGGAATTTATGTTCCGCCAAAGCGTGGAACTGCCCGGCATGCTGAAATGGCTGAAGGAATGGAAAAAAGATTGCGGTTTTCGCATTATCGCCATTAATAACGAGGGTAAAGAACTGAATGATTACCGGGTTAAAAAGTTTAAGCTGCATGACTGTTTTGATGCCTTTATTTCATCCTGCGAGGTAAAACTGCGTAAGCCAGATCCTGCCATTTTTAACCTTGCCCTGGGTGTCGCGCTCGCGAAACCAAGCCAATGCGTTTATTTTGACGACAGGCCTATGTTTGCCAATGCCGCACAAAAAATCGGGATCCGTGCGTTTCACCACACCGATTTTGAGTCGACCAAAAAAATATTAGAAGAACTAAAAAAAGAAAATCAACCTTAAAAAAATGAGCTCAACAACAAATAAATATGCTTTTGGTATGATAGGCCTGGGCACCATGGGTCGTAGCCTGTTGCTCAACATGGCCGATCATGGTTATGCCGTTGCTGGTCTTGACCAGGACGCGTCGAAAGTTACATCGCTAAACGAAGAAGGGAAGGACCAGGACGTAAAAGGCTTTAGCGACGCGAAAGAATTTGTACAAAGCCTTACCAGGCCCCGCGCCATTATGATGCTGGTGCCGGCAGGAAAGATCGTTGACGACGTGATTGCAGAAATGACGCCGCTGCTTGACAAAGGCGATATCCTGATCGATGGCGGTAACTCGCATTTTACCGATACCAACCGCCGCGTGGACCAACTGGAAGCCATCGGCCTGCACTTTTTTGGCATGGGTGTATCAGGCGGGGAAGAAGGCGCACGCCGCGGCCCCAGCATGATGCCGGGCGGCGACAAAGAAGCCTATAATGTGATGAAGCCGATCTTCGAGGCTATTGCCGCAAAAGTTAACGGCGAGCCATGCGTCACCTATATTGGCCCGGGAGCATCAGGTCACTTTGTAAAGATGGTGCATAACGGCATCGAATACGGCCTGATGCAGCTGATCGCCGAGGCTTACCAGATCATGAAAACCGGGCTGAAGATGGATAACGATGCCATCGGCGAGGTTTTTACTCAATGGAACGAAGGGCGGTTGAAATCGTTTTTAATTGATATCACTAAAGATATTTTCGCATTTAAAGCACCGGGAACCGACCATCTGTTGCTGGACGATATTAAAGACGAAGCCAAAGCCAAAGGCACCGGTAAATGGACCTCGCAGGTGGCTATGGATTTGCAGGCGCCGATCCCAACCGTTGATACAGCGGTTTCCATGCGGGACCTTTCCAAATATAAATCCTTGCGGGAACAGGCGGCGGCAGTTTACAGTAAGGATGAAATTCAGCTCAATGCCAATAAGGATGAGTTTTTGACCGCGCTGGAGCAGGCCTTTTATTTCAGCATGATCGTGACCTATGCCCAGGGCATGCATTTACTTTCGCTGGCCTCCGCTGAATACAAATATGATCTGAAGTTGGACCAGATCGCTAAGATATGGCGCGGCGGCTGCATCATTCGTTCGGAGTTTTTGAATGATATTTACAATGCTTATCAAAATACCGGTCTGGCACACCTGCTGCTCGACGGTCATGTAGAAGATTTAGTAAAAGCTGCCGCCCCCGGCGCCCGCAAAGTGCTTTCGGCAACAATTGCTGCAGGTATAGCCGCGCCGGCCTTTACGGCCTCCCTAAGCTATTTTGATAATTTCCGCACCGCAAGGATGCCGTCCAATCTTACCCAGGCCCAACGAGACTATTTTGGCGCGCATACTTACGAGTTGATAGGTAAGGAAGGAGTGTTCCATACACAATGGGCGGCAAAAAGCTAACAATTGATTGACAGGCAGGATATTTAGTTTAGTTATATTTGTTTTATGGCGACAATAACAGCGAAGAAATCGGTTTTTGTGATGGACGATGACGAGTTTGAGCAGCTTGTTAAGCCTGTTGCTGAAGCAGCAAAAACGGCGGCACTGGATGCTGGTGCCTGGTTTAGTTATAAGAACGAACTTTGCACCGCACCGGATATGGTCATCCATGAATTCAAAGATGGCAAGAAAGAATTAGTTAAGATCGGGGAGAAGCCAGGCGACTATACAGTGCTAAAGGTTTTTTAAATGCCCGAATATACTGTTGTAGCGGGGCCAAATGGGGTTGGAAAAAGCACTTTTTCTAAAATTTTTTCGGCAGAGGATTCAATAATTTTTGATCCTGACAAGGTAAAAGCAGTTAAAGAGCGACAGTATCCGGATATTCCATTAGAAAGCATTGAGACGATGATAACGACGGAATATTGGAACACAGAAGACTCATCCGTTGAAAAGAATCTGGATTTGACGGTTGAAACTAATTTACGAAACGGTTTTTTGATTGATCGTTTGCAGTTTTTTAAAAGTCGCGGTTATACAACAAATTTGATTTATATGATACTGCAGGATATTAAACTCTCGACAGACAGAGTGGGATTGAGAACAGCTCAAAAAGGACATTACATCGATCCGGAAAGCATCAAATATAACTTTAATCAGGGGCTTGAAGTGCTAAAGCAACATTTTAAAAAATTTGATAATTTTTTATTAATGGATGGGTCGGTTGATAAACAATTGGCTTTACCGAAAAGACTTTTACAAATTAGTAACCAACAAATTTCTTATTTTAACGCTGAGACCCCATCATGGACAATGCCACTCATCGACGAAACTATTCTCAAATTAAACAGTAATTAAATACAAAATACTCCAGCCAAAAGAAAAACACAACATGAGCAATTCAAGCATAAAAACACAACCGACCATATTTATTATTTTTGGCGGTACCGGCGACCTTACCTCACGCAAAATCGCTCCCGCTTTGTATAACCTTTTTCTCGACGGCTGGCTGCCGCCCCAGTACGCCATTATCGGCACGGGGCGGACCCAATTTACGGACGAGCAGTTTAGGACCAACCTCCATAGCGATATCGACCAGTTTTCGCGTAGCGGAAAAGCCAAAGAGGCTAAGTGGAACGAATTTGAACAAAACATATATTACCAGGTATCGGATATTAAGGATGCCGAAACCTACAAGGAGTTCGGCAAGAGTATCGAAAAATTCAATACAGCGTGGAAGACGAAGGCCAATGTGATCTTCTACTTAGCTGTATCGCCTAACTTTTTTCCTATTATCGCCGCTAATATCGCCAAAGCGAAACTGGCTGTCGATAAAGAACTGGTTAGGATAGTGATTGAAAAACCGTTTGGCCACGACCTTGAAACCGCCAAAGAACTCAACAAATTACTAACCGGTATTTTTCATGAGCAACAGGTTTACCGTATCGACCACTACCTGGGCAAGGAAACGGTACAAAACATCATGGCCTTCCGCTTTGCCAACTCCATTATGGAGCCGCTGTGGAACCGCAACTATATCGAGCACGTTCAAATCTCCGTTACGGAGCAATTGGGCGTTGAGGAGCGCGGCGATTATTACGACGGCGCAGGCGCCATGCGCGATATGATTCAAAACCACCTGCTGCAATTGCTTTGCCATATCGCGATGGAACCGCCCGTAAGCTTTAACGCCGACGAAGTGCGCGACCGTAAAGTAGATGTGCTGAGGGCGATGCGCAGATTTGGACCCGACGATGTGCGCATGTCGGCTGTTCGCGGACAATATGCCAGCGGCTGGATGCAGGGTAAAGAGGTTCCCGGCTATCGCGAAGAGCCAAAGGTAAATCCGGAGTCGAATACCGAAACTTTTGCTGCTGTTAAATTTTTTATCGACAATTGGCGCTGGCAGGGTGTGCCCTTTTATGCACGTACGGGCAAGCGCATGCACCAGTCGTCATCGGTCATAACTATCCAGTTTAGGGACGTACCACATTTGATCTTCCCGACAGGCGCCGCCGAAAGCTGGCAGCAAAACCGGTTAATTATCAGCATACAGCCGGAGATGAGCATCCGGCTGCAGGTACAGGCGAAACGACCCGGTTTGGATATGGTGCTTAACACCGTTGATATGGTATTCGACTATAAAGGCACTTACGATACCCAGGCTCCCGAAGCATATGAAACGCTGATACTGGATACCATGCTTGGCGATCAAACCCTGTTTATGCGCGGCGACCAGGTAGAAGCTGCATGGGAACTGATCATGCCGATACTAAACACCTGGCAAAATAAAAAGAGTCTGAATTTTCCGAATTATTCGGCTGATTCGTGGGGACCTGAGTCGGCTGAAGCGCTGATTGCGCGGGACGGGTTTAACTGGTTTACATTGCCGATCAAGAAGTAGAGATTAGTGATCAGAGATTAGTTTTTAGGAAAGTCGGAAAGAAGAAGAAAAACACATGAGCTTAAATATATTTAATACCGAGGATGAAGTACTTGAAGCGTTATCGGTGCATTTTGTTGCTGTAGCTAACGAGGCGATTTCTGCAAGGGGAAAGTTTTCCGTCGCTTTATCAGGAGGTAACTCGCCAAAAAAGTTATACGAACTGCTTGCCTCGGCCTATCACGACCAAATTGACTGGGAGAAAGTTTATTTCTTTTTTGGGGACGAACGTAATGTGCCGCAAACGGATAAAGACAGCAACTACCTGATGGCCAAAAAGGCGCTTTTTATCCCGCTGATGATCGATGCCGACCATGTTTTCGCGGTGGATACCAGCCTTAGTCCTGCGGATGCGGCAGCAAAATATGAAGAGGAGATCGAAGCGTTTTTTGACGAGGACGAAATGAGTTTTGACCTGATCCTGCTTGGCTTGGGCGATAACTCACATACGGCCTCTTTGTTCCCGCATACACCGGTTCTTCACGACCGGACGCCGGGCGTAAAAGATGTTTTTTTACCTGATCAGCAGGTGTACCGCATCACGCTAAATGCGCCGATGATTAACGAGGCCCGGCATATCGCCTTTTTAGTTTATGGCGAAGGGAAAGCTATAGCTGTTCATCATGTATTGGAAGACGACGAGGATATTGAAGAATATCCGGCGCAGCTTATTGAGCCCATCGTTGGCGAAATCCAGTGGTTTTTGGATGAAGCCGCCGCCGCGATGCTGAAGAATGAATAAATTTTAGCCCTGGGAGTTAAAAATCCTGTTATCAAATGGGAATTTTTCGGACGCGATTATCTTAATTTTTTCGTTTTCAGGATGATATGGATTGATCAGGTAGTTGTAATCGCCTTTGGTTACTGCCGAGGGCACCTGGAGTATGCAAAACTGATTATCCGAAACAAATTTGTCGCCAATAGCTTGGGTAGCACTTGAGTGTGGAAAGGTATTCCAAAATTGCGGCAATCCGACGGTGGAAATTTTCTGCATCGAAATGGTGTCGGGTACATAAATTGTCAGCATTACATAATCGTCAGGTAAAGTAGATAATGTAAAATGTACCGCGACTTCCGCCATCGCCAGCGATCTGTTACCGGCCGTATAAACCAATTCTACGCCCGCTGAATTCCACCTCGCCCCTTTTTTTGCCGCGCCCTTTCCTGAAAGATTATCGGCATACGCTTCCCTTGAAAGACGAAATAATTCCATTTACGCAAAAATGCCATAATTGATCCTCGTGAGTTCACCCGTCACTAACTCTTTTCCATAAGAGTCTTTTAACAACTCCAGCGGTTGAAGCCCCCCAAGGGCATAATTTGGCGTTTCAAGCCATAGTTTAAACTTATCCATATTGCCAAAAACCTCCAATCCCAGTTTGGTCACTTCTGCCATCTCTATAATTTTTTCAGAATGAGTAGGTTTAAAATGCTTCAGAGATTTTTTATACCTGTGCAAAGATTTGGTTGAAATATCAAGCAGATCAGCCCAATAGAATTCATTGAAAGGCGATGTTTCTTTAATGAGGTTAAAAAAAGAATAGGAAATCCCTTCCCGAATTGAAAATACGATTAGCATCTTGTTAGAAAGAAAATCGCTGAAAGTAACCTGGTCGCCGCCAAAGGGAATATTCGCGTCTTTATTTACGCTTTTTAATAAAGATCTCACTTCTTTATTTAATTTTTCCTCTATATCATTATCTGCTATTATCATGGTAAAACCCGGACAATTGTCTAAATTATTTGGACAGTTTTCTATCCATAAGCTAAGGTAAGAATAATTTTAGATAAAAAGTGTAATTTGAAAAGCAAAATGATCTAAACTAATTCGACAGATGTGTAACCTGAGCCAATAGCCACCGCGCTACATCGTTCGCTGCTTTGTCGTTTTCATAGCCCTTCGGTAAGCGGCCATTCACATACTCGTTATAAAACCAGGGGTCGCCAACGGCAAAAACAGTTCCTTTTCCATATTTGGCTACCGCGATAATGGTTGCGCCGGCCTTATTTTTTAGCGCGGGCTTTGCCGGGCCTGCGGTGGCAATAGAGCAAACGTCCTTCATAAATATCTTATGCGCCGTTTTAAACATCGGGTATCCCCTTGTGATCACCGCCCCATCTGCAAAATGGGCATCGTCAACCACATGATTTTGCAGGTCATCATTAAAGTGCATTCCGAATACTGAAGCCAGGTTGTTGAAGTGTGGAAGCTCCACATTGGCGCTGTCGTTTGCCATCATCACCAGCACACCACCCTGCTTAACCCAGGCGGCAATCGGCAAAATATTTTCAGGCAGGATATACTTCGGGTCGGGGCTTTCCTTTTTTGTGTCGGGGTCAACGATGATATAAATTGCCGTTCCCTTCAAATTAGCAGCGGTAGGGGCTTCGCCGAGGGTATCAAGCGTAGCGCCCGCTTTTTTAAACGCATTGCCAAAAATTGAAAAGCCGCTGTTGGTTTTATCTTCCCAGGTATAATGGTAGCGTTCTACCACGCCCCCGGCTGTTTTTCGAACCTCGTGATTAAAATAATAATCAAGCGTAACTTTTTGTGCCGAAGCGCGAAAACAAGCTCCGATCAACATAAAGGCCGCAAGTAAAAAAAACCGTGATGTCATGTCAGCACCTCAACGCCTCCCAATCGCTAATCTTATTTTACTTCAAACATAAAATACTGGCTGCCGGCGTCGCCGTTCGTGGTAAGACCCTGTACCACCCCAACATATTTTCCGGGCTGATCAGAAGTATAAAAGGACACCGGGCCGCTTGTATTTACTTCGGGTGTCCAGTATAACACGTTTCGGAAATCGGGGATACGGCTATTGGCCTGCGCTTCGGTGTCATAGGTGGGCGAGTAGAACTCCCGGTGCAGCTGCATACCCTCATAATCAACTACAATCGCGCGGGGATCAAGTTCTACGCCGCCTAGGTCGCCTTTATAGGTTGTAAAGCTAAATACACCTTCGGCTTCGGCCGGTCCATAGTAATACCTGAATGGCATTACCTCCAGTTTGCGGACCTTCAACGGGTCGATGGTAAATATCTTATTGATGTTAAAAATCGGCACTCCGTCAACCAGGCAAAGCGGGTCGCCGTCTAAAAAGCCGCGCCCATTAAGCACTTTGATATGGAAATTGCCCCGGCTATTTACGATATTATCTTCCGAAACATACTCCCGCAAATCCTCTTCCATTGTTGTAAAACGGGTAAAATCATCCAGTTTGTAGGTCTTGTATGGCGGCCCGTAAAATGCACTGCTATCCGTTACCGGGTTATAATACTGTTTTAGCAAGTTGCCCGTATAAATGTTAAGGGCCTGTATGCCCAGGCTGTGATCCTCAAGCGCCCTTGTCATATCGCCATGGAATGTAAATACAGGCAAACTGGTGTGCGAATATTGTTCGGAAAAAGGGCTTATCATGTCAATACGGTAAGTGCTGTCTATCAGTTCATTGGTTTGAACGATCAGTTCGCCGGGGCCGTAAAGATCTTTGGTAAAAAAAGACAAATGACCCAGCGAGTCGCTTTGTGCCGTATAAAGCTGCACGCGCTTACCGGGTACGCCCAGGTAGGTGATAATGCCCTGTGCAGGCGTGTTGTTTTGGGTATTAACAATTTTGGCGGTGATAATGTGACCGTCGTATTCAGGCAAAAAATTAAATGCCGGCGTTTTGTTGTCGAGTACGTCGTTCCACGCAAACCTGCTCCAACCCTGTGTGAGCAGCAGGTCATCCAGGGCCTTGTCGGTTTCGGCGTTGACATTGGTAAAATAATATCCCGGCGATTCAACGTGCCCTTTTAAATCCGAGCTCAGCCATAAATAGCTAAAGATATTGCTCTCATCGACAGACTGTAAAGAGTCGATACGATAAACCGCCATTGACATGTCTGCAGTAAGTGTGCTACCTGAAGGGCTCTTGGCTGAAACACTAACGTTTACGTGTTTACGTGTTCCGTATCGCTGCTGGTCCGATGCAGCGGTGATTAGCAGCTGTTGTTGCGGCCTTTTAAAATAAAGTCGTTCACAAACCGGCTGTTTTGCGTTATTAAAAATGGTGAAATGTGAAATACCTTCACCCAATTGGTCTTTACTGATCGAGAAATGTGCTGTTCCGTTAGCAAACGCAGCACTCTCCGCTACTTTTACGGTTTGGCCGGTGTGCGCAAATAAATATACGTTGCCCGCTGTATTATCAGTCGTTGTAACCGAAACATTTAAAGCATTGCCGCCATCTGTCAGGGCCATCACATATCCCTGGCTGTTTACATCGGGCAGGGGTTTTGTAACAGGCTGGTTATCCCCGTTTTTTACCACAGCCCTGTAAATTTCGGCGGCGGCAGGTGTAAATGTGAAGCTCCCCATGCCAAAATGAGCTGATTTAAACCGGGCAACGGTATCATTTTTTGCATCTATTATTACGCCGTTTACATCCGTACCCTTACCGCCTTGCCCTACAGCTTTAAACGCCACCAAGCTCTTTATCCCCGCAACGAGGTTGCCCCCCTCGGGAAAAAATTGAATATCATAATCGCTTGAAACCGTCCTTGCCAGCTTTTCGGGTATCCTGAGTGGATTGATAAGCGTGATCTGCTTTTCAAAATAATACTCGGGGCTAAAGTTTTTCATCCAGCTGGTATAGGCTCTAAACTTGTAATTTCCATTGCCAACGCTTACCGGGATATACAAAGAACCATCACCTTCTCCGTTTTTAAGGGCTATTTTCCCTTCAACTACCCGGTTCTGGCTGTTATCCAAAATATCGACGTAAACAACCTTGCTTACATGGAGCGGTTTATGGTCGTTGCCGTCAACACAATACACTTTAAACCATACGATTTCCCCTGGCAGGTATATATTCTTATCCGTATGAACAAATATTTTCTCCTGCAATGCGCTTTGTTTATATAGATTAAAGCTGTTTTGAACTGCCTGGATAACTTGCGCCTCGCTGTTTAATAACAGGAATGAAAACAGCATCGATAAGGATACCAGCGCACCTGTTTTTTTAATAATTCTCATATCAGGGTTTTAGTTTATGGTTATCATTCTTTTAAGGTACAATTTATTTAAATCTTTTCACTTTCTGTTTTATCTATCTTCATTTCCAAAAGCTGGGCACAGTTTTGGTTCCTCTTAGCGTACAATCAACGCAAATTGGATAGGCGCCGGCCCCCGGTGCTGTCGTTGGCATATAGTATGGCGGATTATGTAAATAATAAAAGTCGATTTCTGCCTGCGTGTTGATTGCCATTACATCTGCCGCGCAATTGATCATGTCATAATAGGTATAAGGAAGCCATGCCGGTAAATTCCGGCTGTCGATAAATATTCGTTTTTGAGATACGGTACCGGCGGATATGTAGCCAATGACCGGTTCGGCAGGATTACCTACCTCGTGAATATTTCCCGGCAGTTGCGAGGGTTGGGCATCAAATATACTTCCAAGGTTTTCGGTATTGGTTTTTAACAGCTGGTAATAGTTATAGGCATCTGGCGTCAAAGCATATTGTTTGATCAGGATACTATATCTGTCTTCAATTTTTTCAGATGTGGAGGCCAAAAAGGTTATCGGCGTTTGATAAATTACATCCTGGGATAATTTAGCCGATGAGTTTAAAACGATAGTGCTGGTGCTATCCGAAGTGAAACAATAATATATTTGCTGGTTTGCCGGCCTTAACGCAACTGTATCCCCGCTTATAATAAATTCCGAGTCAAAAAACGAGTTGAACATCCATGTTTCGTTATACTGCCACAAATAGTAGCGCGTGGCATTCGCCGGATCATGTGTGTTTAAATAGACCTGGACTCCGTTTGATTCGACAGTATAGCCAACGCTGTCAATCGGCGGGCTTACTTTAGGCGTAAGGAAATCAGAAAGGTAGGCCTTGCCGTCGGCTGTGTTGATGCGCAAACGATAGGTGCGGGTATTATCCAGGTTTAAGCCCGGCGAAACATATTTGCCATTACCGGCTGCTTGCAGCGGATAAATACGATTATTGTCGCTTTCGACAGATACAGCCGCGTTTAATTCGGGATTAGCCACTATTTTTTGTTTTATATTTACCGTTCGGCTCAAATTAAATATGGTGGAGTCGGAGCCAGTATTAATTATACCTTCCACAACTAAATAATTTGCATTGGCGGCAACAACAGGCGGATCGTAGACCTTTCTGCAGGCCATTGCCAAAATAAGCAAAATCAAAAAAACATACCTTTTTTTCATCGTTCTCTCATTTCCAAAAAGCAGGCTGCTTATTTGTTCCCCTTATAGTACAATCAGCGCATTCACGCGATGTGCCTGTATGCCCGACGATCGTCGACCCGAAAGGGCTTACCACGACGATAGCTTGCAGCGGAATAAGCGCAAATTTCGGATTTATATTAAAGTATTCATTTTCCTGGTTTATCGGCACGGTTGCGCCCAGCCCGTAATAATGAAGGTAGAGCGAATCGATTGGACAATCCTTATAAATCAGTGCCGGCACCCAACCGGGGAGCTGGTTATTCGTGATGAATATACGTTTGCTGGTCACCCTGCCTGCACTAACGTACCCGATAACCGGTTCGGAAGGGTGCGTCAGCGAGTGAATGTTACTGGCGATCTGCGTGGGCTGCGGGTCAAATATTCCGCCCAACTCTTCGGAACTCGACTTCAAGGCCTTCCAAAAATTATAAGAGTCACCGGTTAAGCCATATTCCTTTACCAATATGCTATATTTAGTACCCAGCTTTTCTGAGGATGATGATATAAAGATCACTGGATTGTTCGATATAACGTCCTTCGATAATGTTGCTGATGAGGCAATTACAATGTTGCTCGAAGTATCACTTCCCCAACATTGGTAAACTTCATTGCCTGGATTCCGTTCGATCACGGTATCGCCGTTTGAATAATAACCCGAGAGGTAATTTGAATGAAATATCCAGCTCTCCCCATAGTCCCAGCGATAATAATGGGTTTGGCTCTTAGGGTCGTGGGTGCTCACATTAAGCTGTACGCCATTGGTGTGTATATCGAAGCTAACCGTATCAATCGGAGGGGCATTAACTACCGGCACAAAATCCGACAGATATTGCTCGCCGGCTGCCTGTATCTTTAAACGATATTTACGGGTGCTGTCGAGGGTCAGGCCGGCAATTCCATATTTTCCGCCGCCTAACTCCTGCAAAGGGTAAATGGTATTTTGGTCGCTTTCCACAGCAAGAATACCGCCGGTTACCGGGTTAACTGTTGTCGAGCTTGATAGGTTGACTGTCCGGCTCAACTTTATGATTGTTGAATCGGAGCCGCTATTGATTACGCCGTCCACCACCAGGTAGCTATTTGGCGAATTGATTACCGGAGGATTATATGGCTTCTTACATCCCACAATAAAAAATGCAATTATTAAGTATACAGCTCTTTGTCTCATTACATCCTATTGCAAATCGAACCTTTATGATTCTCCGCGGCCATGGGATTCAAATCGTCTCCCATGATGATCAGAATCTGATATTATAATTAATAAACGGAATGGGCGATGCAAAAATGGACAATTTATACCCGCTGATCACTCCGCCCTGTTCCGTAAAGAAGGTGGAATAAGCATTTTGACGGCCGGTTAAATTATATACGCCTACGCTCCACGAGTTGTGAAAAAACTGGTGCACCCGGTGGTTGCCTTCAATGTTGATCGAAAAATCCGACCTGAAATAATCGGGTATCCGGTATGCGTTCCGATCTGAATAAAATACCCTTTCCGACCCTGCATACTCATACTTGGCTATTGGCAAAGTGATTGGCCTGCCGGTGCTGTAAGCAACGTCCAGCGACATGCTGTATCGGTGGGTAAACTTATAATTACCGGTAAAATTAAAGGCGTTGGGTTTATCGTAGTCAGCCGGGTACCACGAACCGCCATTGATCAGCTCGCCTGCGTTCGGGTCATCCTGCCGCAGCATGGTGCGCGAATAGGTATAGCTTAACCACCCGTTTAGCTTACCGGCGGTTTTTTTCAGCAAAAATTCCACGCCGTATGCCTTCCCTTCATCATTAATCACATCCTGTTCAACATGCTGGTTCAAAATTAATACTGCCCCGCTACGGTAGTCAAGTACATTCCGCAACCGCTTATAGTAGCCTTCAACAGACATTTCTATGGTGTTGTTCGCCGCATTCTTAAACAGCCCGAGTGATGCCTGGTCGCCATATTCAGGTTTGATATTCGGGTCACTTAGTTTATAAACGTCAGTAGGTGAAATGGCAGTCGAGTTTGATAGTAGATGTATATACTGGTGCAGGGTATTGTAGCCGACTTTTATAGACAGATCTTCATTTAAAAGGTAACGCGCGGCCAGGCGTACATCAGGCGCTGCGTAGGAATTGATGATCTTGCCGCCCTGGTAGTGCGTGCTGTCCACAACGTTATCTGCAATTTTTGGCAGGTTTGGCGCGTACGTATCGACTGTTTGTGCGCCAATGTAATTGTATACATTATATCGCAATCCGGCGCTAACCTCGAGGTTGCTGTTTATTTCGTACTTGTCGCCAATATAAATTGCACTTTCGGCGGCCTGTTCGGGCGCTATCACTTGCGGCAACACAAGCGAGCCTTTGCCATCGGGCTCGTAAGTTCCCGGTTGGGTGTAATAATAGATAGATGTAAGCCCGAAATCAATAGTATGCTTGCTGCTTAAATAATAGGTGAAGTCCGCTCTGAAGTTTGACTGGTTGATATTATAGCCCAGGTCATATCCGTTCACCGGGTTTGCAGTGCTCGATATGCTGTACTGATACCGGTCGTATCCGGCGGTTATTAAACTAAACAGTTTGGTGTTGAAGTTGTGCTTCCACTTCATGTTAATGTTTTCGTTCCTGTACTGGTAAAGGGTATCGCTGTTCAGCTTAAAATTATCATTGCTGATATAGCTGGATACGTACAGATTATTCTTCTCATTAATCTGGTGACTGATGTCGAGGTTCATGTCGTAAAAGGAGGCAGCGCTGTTTTTATAAGCCTGCGGTAGTAAGCTCAGCAGCCAGTTGGAATAGGAGGTTCTTGCGCCGAAAATAAAAGAGGTTTTATCCTTTACGATCGGTCCTTCAATATTAAAACGGCTGGTTAATAAACCGATACCTGCCGAGCCGGTAAATATTTTTTTATTGCCTTCGCGGTCGGTTACTTCAAGCACAGATGACAAGCGGCCTCCGTATTTTTCGGGTATGCTGCTTTTGTACAATTCAATATCTTTTACGATATCCGGGTTAAATGCCGCAAAAAACCCAAAAAAGTGTGCAGGGTTATAAATGGTTGAACCGTTGAGCAAGATCAGGTTTTCATCCGCCGAACCGCCCCGCACGTTAAAGCCGGTGGTTGCTTCGCCAACCGATGTAACACCCGGCAACGTGAGCACCACTTTTAAAACATCCGTTTCGCCGAAAGCAGTAGGAATTTGTTTGATATTTTTAATATCGAGGCGTGTAACCCCCAGCTCAACGCTTTTAACATTAGCCACTTTATCGGCTGATATTTTTACTTCTTTCAGGCTGTTCACCTGTTCCTGCATCTCGATATTCAGCTTACCGTCTGAATACAGAATGATCTGCCTCCTGGTGTCGCGCATACCCAGTCCTTTTACATTCAGGACTTGCCTGCCGCGTGGAAGCGTTAAGGTGAAATATCCGAACTGATCCGTAGCCACCCCGCTTTTGGTACTGGCCACGTAAATGCTGGCGCCAACAATTGCTTCCCCCGACTTAATGTTTCGGATGTATCCGCTTATAGTTGAATTTCCTGGTTTTATGGTATTTGTCCGGACGCCGATTTCATAGAGTTTGTTTTCAGTGGTTGCATCCGGCACTTTTTTGTCGGCTTCATCGGTATAATCGGCAACTGCGGCTTGCTTGGGCACGTTAACGGCTGCCGTCTCGGCAAAGCCGGGAGCGAGTTCTACTTTTATCTGCCGTCCCCTTGTAAGAAACACCTGCTGCCGGGTGGTAATGGCGTAATGGTAATTGGTTTTGTCAAAGGCCAGGTCCAAAATAGTGGCCAACGGCTTATTGGTAACCTGCAGGGTAACCTTTAAACTATCAAACTGCGCGGCATCATAGTAAAAATGATAACTGGTTTTTGATTCAATATCGTTAACGACTTGCGTTATACTCGCCTGCTGAAAATTGACGCTGATCAATTTATTGTTTCCCTGTTGGGCATAGGACACCCGCAAAAAGACAAACAGACAAAAACTGAGAAGGTAGGCTTTTTTCATATTAATTGGTTAAATGGTCATAATAAGATGCAATTTTGACCATTGCCTCTTCGGGGTTTCTGCGATACTTGACTTGATTTTCCTTTAAATATTTTTGAATCTCTTTTTTCTTGTCTTTAAGAATGTCGAGCAAAGCTCCCTGGCTTGAAAAGTTGTAATAAATATTGTTTTTCCTGATATAGTAATCCTTTGAGTAGTTGAAATAAGATTCGCTTGTTTGTCCGCCGGTAGTGACCTGGATGCTTTTGGAGTACCGTGCCAGCACCTGCAGACGACCGGCGTACAACTCATCGTAATAACCGGGTTTTATGGCAGGATTATTTAAAAAAGTTACTGTATCGATGCGGACAAAATGATGATCGAGGAAATCGAAACTGCTAACCTTATCTTTTATCAAAGTACATTTGGTAAAATGGTTGTACAGCAAAATTACCACCTGGTCGCCGTAAATATCGTAGAGCATTGGCACACCGGTAAAATGCATATTGTCATAAAAAACCGAGCCCGGTGTAAACGAGTTGACATCTGCATAGTAGGCATTTCCCTTTATGATCGGGTCGTAAAAGTAGTATTCGGTGCCATTGTATAATGGCGATTGCTTCCCGATGGAACCGTAAAAAAGACTGACGGTATTATTTAATGCATTGTGTTGTGAACTGCTGTCAGCGGGCGCAGCTTGCCCAGCGACCCGTGCACA
>Ga0206935_10058_pt2 | contig 39416 bp, 26 predicted proteins | sample Alteio_BWOrgHeat_13_FD_152924 | JGI IMG/M metagenome (GOLD analysis project Ga0206935, IMG submission 152924) | Enriched cells from forest soil in Barre Woods Harvard Forest LTER site, Petersham, Massachusetts, United States -... | ecosystem: Environmental > Terrestrial > Soil > Temperate forest >...
CAGCTCTGGCAGATTGATGATACCTATTTGAAAACACTTGGGATGAAATTGGTTGAAGGCCGCAACTTCTCGTACGATATGTCTGACGACACTGCGGGCAAAACCGTTATCATCAATCAAACGCTTGCAAAAAGGCTCAACCTTAAACATCCTGTCGGAGCCCGCATTACCAATGGCCAAGCATTTACCGTGATAGGTGTAGTGGAAGATTTTAATTTCAATACAATGCGCGAGCAGATCGCTCCGCTGGCGCTGCAATTCGGATTGAGTCCGTCTGTAGTTAGCATTAAGGTGCAAGAGGCCGATATGGAGAACACCCTGCAATCCATTGCGGCTACCTGGAAACAATTTGCACCCGATCAGCCCATACGCTACACATTCCTGGATGAAAGCTTTGCCAGCATGTATGCCGATGTACAACGCATGGGCGATATTTTCACCACGTTTGCCATACTGGCTATCATTATTGCCTGCCTGGGCCTGTTTGCCCTTTCTGCTTTTATGGCCGAGCAGCGCAGTAAGGAGATCGGTATACGCAAGGTGCTGGGCGCATCGGTAAGCGGCATTACCACTATGTTATCTTTTAATTTTGTAAAGCTGGTGGCCCTGGCCATCCTCATCGCTTCGCCCATCGCCTGGTGGGGCATGAACAAATGGCTGCAGGGATTCGCCTACCACCAGCCGGTACAATGGTGGATTTTTGCCGCGGCGGGCCTGGCGGCAATATTGATCGCTTTGATAACGGTAAGCTTCCAGGCTATAAAAGCGGCGGTGACCAACCCGGTGAAAAGTTTGAGGAGTGAGTGAAGAACATCATTGGTCATTGGTCATTAGTCATTAGTGTAAAGCGGCTAAAGTCTATGACTAATGACAAATGACCAAGCCAAAACCGCACGCGCCAATGTCCGGTTCCGTTACAGCGCAAATATTTTGCGCTGTACAATTTTTTATATATCAATATGTTATAAGTTTGGAACAGCGATTGCGTCTAAACATTTCAATTGAATACATATACTTTTCATATCACCTTTTACGACCTCGCCTTCCTGGGGACAATATTTATTGGCCTCAATATCGCCGTTTTTTTATTGTTCACTAAAAAGACCAATCAAGCTGCAAACCGGTTTTTAGCACTGGCAATGATTACGCTAGTTTTGTGGATTGCAAGGCTATTGGGCATCGATGTGGGGCTGTCAGCCTATATTCCCAATTGGAGCCGCCTGCCGCTGCAATTTTCGCTGGCGCTTGGGCCGCTCCTCTATTTTTATGTGCTTAAAATAACCCGGCCGGAGTATAAATTCCGCTTGAAAGATCTGCTGCATTTCAGTCCTTTGCTGTTGGAATTGGGCGCCCAGGCGTTGGAAATTAGGGATAGTATAAAAACCGGCGCGGTTACTTATGATACGCCGGCCTATCATCAACTTAACCCGGTACTGCAGTTGCTGGCGTTTGTTTCTGTCATAATTTACCTTTACCTGGCTCACAGGCAGATCGAACGCTTTTACCGGCGAATAAAATTTAATTGGGGTGACCGGTACCGCTATGAATTACGCTGGCTGCATCGATTATTGACGGGCTTTGGCTTGTTATGGCTTTTGTGGATACCTTTTACCGTGGTTAATTATTTTTATTACCATAACCAGTTAGGCATCCATGCTTATTATCCTTTATACCTGCTTTTAGCGGTAACGGCTATCTGGGTGGCTGCCGTCGCTTTTTTAAGGCCCGAGACCGGCAGCATACTGGTCGCTCCCGCTCCCTCTTTAAAACCACCACTTCCCGCGGAAATGAGGCAACAGGGTATTTGGCTGAAGAGGGCCGTGCAAGCCGGCCGGTATTACCGGGACCCGGAATTAAGCTTAGCGACACTGGCTGAAAAGCTGGAGATGACTACCCACGAATTGTCCCGCATCATCAATACAGCGCTAAAAAAAAGCTTCCATGATTTCATTAATGAATATCGTGTTGTGGACGTCGTTCAGAAAATGCAGGACCCTGCTTATAACCATATCACCCTGCTGGGTATTGCCTATGAATCGGGTTTCAACTCCCAAAGCACTTTTACCCGCACGTTTAAGCATCTGACCGGGAAAAGTCCGTTGGAGTATAAAAATGACTTAAAAAAAGATTGGTCATCTTATAATTTGGGCAGCCATCAACAATTTGCGCCGGTAATTTTACATCGTGAAACCACTCCCGGGTGGTCCCATGGAAAATTAACCCGCAATTATATGTTTAAAAATTATTTCAAGATCGCCTGGCGCAGTATTGCCAGGAACAAGGTATACACCGCCATCAATGTTCTTGGCTTATCGCTTGGCGTTTGCGCCTGTCTAATTATATTCCTGGTCACCAGCTTTGAACTGAGCTATGATACGTTCCATCCTGGTAAAGATCGCATATACAGGATCGTAACATCGATGCAGGATCCACAGGGAAACAGGGGTGACGGGGCTTCTGGTATAGTTCCGCTACCCATGGCCCTGCGAAACGAGTTGAGCGGTTTTGAAACAGTGGCCGGGTTTTACACTTATTTCCCAAAAGTTACTATACCCGGGGCCAATAACGCCGCCAAAAAATTTGTTGCATCCAGGGAGGGTGAAGTGCCCTCGACCGTTATCGTAACGGAACCGCAATATTTCAGGATATTCCAATACAGGTGGCTGCAGGGTAACCCGTCGACCGCGTTAAACGAACCATTTAAAGTAGTGCTTTCGGAGCAGGAAGCGCACAAGTATTTTGGTACCGTACCGTTGGAAAATGTTATGGGTAAAGAGGTTATTTACAACGACTCTTTGCGGCTTACGGTATCCGGCATCGTAGCAGACTGGGATAAGCATACCGACTTTGGTTTTAAGGATTTTGTTTCATTTGCTACCATTCAGCATAGTTTTCTGAAAAAAGACGTCGAACTGGAAAACTGGGGTATGTGGGACTCTGACTCACAGGGGTATGTAAAACTGGCGAAAGGGGTTACACCAGCCCGGATGGAAAAACAGTTGCAGCAATTTGTAAAGGCGCATATCCGGGTTGAAAAAGGGTCGAAAGTCCAATTAATGCTGCAACCCTTATCCGACATCCATTTCAACGATCATTACGAGGACTCTTATTCGCGCCAGGCCCATTTACCCACGCTTTACGGCCTGATGGCCATTGCTGTTTTTATATTGCTGATAGCCGCCATTAACTTTATCAATCTTTCCACAGCGCAGTCGCTGCGGCGGGCAAAAGAGGTGGGTGTGCGCAAAGTAATAGGCGGCACTAAAAGCAATCTCACCATCCAGTTTTTAGTTGAAACGTTTATCGTAACCGGTGTGGCTTTAATCATTGCCGTAGCCGCTGTTAATCCCATCATTTCAGCATTCCATTCCTTTATACCCCAGGGCGTAGCCCTAAATTTATTCAGTCTGCCCGTGCTTATATTTTTGGTTGCGATACTTATAATTACCTCCCTGCTTGCCGGTTTTTATCCTGCAAGGGTCCTGTCATCATATTTACCGGCATTAAGTTTAAAGGGACAGGGTTCTGCCCAATTGAATCACCGGGGCTATCTGCGGAAAACGCTGATCGTGTTCCAGTTCACCGTATCCCTGGTGTTTATTATAGGCACACTAATAGTTGCCGGCCAGATCCATTTTGTTTTGAATAAAGACATGGGCTTTAACAAAGACGCTATCATTACCGTGCATACCGACTGGAATAATACTGTAGATCAGCTTAATGTTTTTTGCAATAAGGTGCGGGAATTACCAAATGTGAAAATGGTGAGCCGGCATCATGAAACACCTGCAGCACAACGACATTCAGGAACCTTTATGGAATACAAAGGCGCCGGCGGCGCTAAAATAGATGCACCATTTGATTTTTGCGACGAAAATTATGTGCCGCTCTTCGGTTTGAAAATTGTAGCGGGGCGTAACCTCTCCCATTCCGATACCTTAAAAGAATACCTGGTAAACGAAAAGTGCGCCAAAGCGCTTGGGTTCAAAAATCCCGCAGATGCCGTTGGCCAGTCGGTTGAAATAGGCATGTCGGATTCAAAAAGGCAAATAGTTGGTGTGATAAAGGATTTCAATTCAAAATCATTGCACGAAGATATAAGCCCGTTTTTTATGTGTTCGATAAAGAATAGAGAAAGGAGCGTCAGCATGAAATTAGCCACCGGCAAAGGAATAAGCAATTTTAAAGCAACGATAGCGCAGATAGCAAACGCATGGAAAGAGGTATATCCCAATGACAAATTTGAATATGCTTTTTTCGACCAAACCATCGCCGGCTTTTATGATAAAGAGCAGAAAACCGCGCAGCTGATGAACACCGCTATGCTGATCGCCATATTCATTTCATGTATGGGGTTATTCGGCCTCGCCATGTTTACCGCACAGCAACGCATGAAAGAGATAGGCATCCGCAAAGTTTTGGGCGCCAGCGTTTCGGGCATAGCATCCATGTTAAGCAAAGATTTTTTAGTGCTGATCCTGATTTCGCTGGTTATTGCCTCGCCAATAGCTTACTACTTTATGCACGTATGGCTGCAGGGTTTTGCCTATCGCATTAATATCAGCCCCTGGACATTCCTATTATCAGGATTGGCCGCCATACTGATCGCCCTTGCAACCGTAAGTTATCAGGCGATAAAAGCAGCGATGGCTAATCCGGTGAAGAGTTTGAGGAGCGAATGATGATGTCTGAACCGTTGATTAAGCTGATTAAATGATTTCGCTGATATTTAATATCAAGGTTATCATATGAATCAGCTTAATCAACGGTTCAGACAATATTATTGCCAGCCGAAACCGGACGGTTGAATGTTCGTTTTTATTACAATTGTTTGCTGCGAATAAGTCACTGTGCACTATCTTTCAGTATATTAGTTATTTGGAACAGCGATTGACCGGTATAAGCTGATTGAAATCATATAACTTCCATATTAACCTGTATGACCTGGCCTTCCTGGGAACGATATTTATCGGGCTTACTTTTGCCCTTCAGTTATGGTTCACCAGGAAGACTAGCCAGCCTGCAAACCGGTTTTTAGCCCTGGCAATGGTTACCATGGTTTTGTGGATAACCAGGCTATTATGCATCGATATCGGGCTTTCTGCTTATATCCCTGATTGGAGCTGGCTGCCACTGCAATTTTCGCTGGCGCCTGGTCCCCTGATCTATTTTTATGTGCTTAAAATAACGCGGCCCGAATATAAATTCCGGGTTAAGGATATGCTGCATTTTAGCCCATTGCTGTTGGAATTGGGCGCCCAGGCGCTCGAAGTCAGGAACAGTATAAAAACCGGGGAAGCCGCTTATCAAACGTTGACATTTCACCAACTGAACCCTTTATTGCAATTGTTGGCTTTTGTTTCGGTTATAATCTATTTGTACCGCTCGCGCCGGCTAATACAGGATTTCTACCACAGGCTGCGGCCGATACTAATGGACAGGCCGCGTTTTGCCTTCAGGCGGTTGGACAGGGCCCTACTTTTCCTCGGCTTGCTTTGCGTTTTATCCTTGTTTAAAGATGCTTTCTGTTTGGCTATTGCCCTTGCACTGATAGGAGTGGCGGTGAACGTGATACTGAAACCGGATAATAATGCCCAACCGGCAATGCCAATAACTGACAGATCGGATGCAAAGCAGAAAGGCCGCAGGTTAAAGGAAGCCGTGGCCGCAAACCGCCTTTACGAGGATGCCGAACTTACGTTGACGACGCTGGCGGTAAAACTGGTGATCCACCCGCATGATTTATCCCGGATCATTAATGTCGGGCTGGAAAAAAACTTCAGTGATTTTATTAATGAATTCCGGGTTCGCGAAGTTGCCCGGAAAATGCAGGACCCGGCTTATGACCGGCTCACGTTGCTGGGTATCGCTTATGAGTCGGGGTTCAATTCCAAAAGAACTTTCAACCGGGTTTTCAAAGAGATGACCGGCAAAACCCCGGTGGAATATAAAAACATCCTAAAAAAAGAGGGGCCAATTGATAAGTTGACCCCTCAGCCACGAATACGTACGGTAATATTGCGTTCAGAAAGCACGCCACATTGGGGGCCTGAAAAATTAAAACGCAATTATATGTTTAGGAATTATGTAAAGATCGCCTGGAGAAGTCTTATTCAAAACAAAGTGTATTCGGGCATTAATGTGCTGGGGCTTGCTGCAGGTATGGCTGTCGCCATACTTATTTGTTTATGGATATTTGATGAGGTTACCTACGACAGATCCTTTACCAATCACAAGCACCTTGCCCAGGTTATGCACACGGCTATTAACGATGACAGAACATTTACCACCGAGCCCAATGTATGCAGGCCCATCGCCGCGGAATTGCGCAATAAATATGGAAGCGATTTTAAAAATACCGCTATGGCCACGTGGAGCTGGGGGCATGTGTTAACGGTGGGCGATAAAATAATTACAGCGTATGGCCCATGGGTAGAAGATAAATTTCCGACCATGTTTTCGCTCAACATGTTGAAGGGAAACATTAATGCGCTGAGCGATCCGTCGTCCATAATTATTAGTGCCTCTTTAGCGAAAACACTGTTTGGCGACGCTGAGCCGCTTGGCAAAATAATAAAGCTCGATAATAAAGACAATTACCAGGTAGCCGGGCTGTTCCGCGATTTTCCGGATAATAGCACCATGGCCGACGCAAAATATTTCCTGCCCTGGAAAAAATATGTCACCATGGAACAATGGGTGAGAGATGCTGCCTCGGATTGGAACGGTCGTTCGTGGCTGTGCTTTGTGCAGTTGGCTGACAACAGGGATATAGATAAAGAAACCGATAAGATAAAGAACGTGGTGATGGCGCATAAAAATAAGGGAGATCGCGTTGAAAACACCTGCCTGTATGCAATGGATAAATGGCATTTGTACAGCGAATTTAAAAATGGCAAAGCCGCCGGAGGCCCCATACAATTTGTGTGGCTGTTTGCTACAATCGGCGTATTTGTGCTGCTGCTTGCATGCATTAATTTTATGAACCTGAGTACAGCGCGTAGCGAAAAACGTGCAAAAGAAGTAGGCATCCGTAAAACAGTCGGCTCGTTGCGCGGCCAGCTCATCGGGCAGTTTTTAAGCGAGAGCGTCCTGGTGGCTTTAGTGTCATTTGTACTTTCCGTTATCCTGGTTATCGCATTACTGCCCTTATTCAATTCGCTGGCGGGTAAAAATATACAATTGCCATGGCGCAGCCTCGCATTTTGGCTTTTCGCACTGGCATTTACCTTTATTACCGGCTTGCTTTCGGGCAGCTATCCTGCGTTGTACCTGTCAAAATTCGAACCCATAAAAGTATTGAAAGGCACCTTTCGCGTTGGGAGGTACGCTTCGCTGCCACGCAAGGTTTTAGTGGTGGCGCAATTCACGTTTTCTATTGCCCTGATCATCGGGACCATCATTGTTTTTAAACAGATTCAGTTTGCCAAAAACAGGCCTGTTAATTACAGGAAAGAGGGATTAATAACCATTAACGGGGCAACACCGGATTTGCCTAAATATTACAATGCGATAAGAAATGACCTGCTGGCATCCGGCGTGGTGGAAAACATGGCCGGAGCATCTGATGCAACTACAAACCTGGGTGCATGGCGTAATAGCTTTAACTGGGAAGGCAAAAACCCCAATACCTTACCCAACTTTGGTTTTATGTATATGACGGAAGATTTTGGTAAAACAATCGGCTGGCAACTAAAAGAAGGCAGGGGTTTTTCCAAAGATTTTGCTACAGATAGTTCGGCCATGATATTGAATGAAGCAGCCGTGAAGCAGGTGGGTCTGAAAAAAGACATTGTGGGTCAAAATATGCAGTACGATGGCAAAAATTATCGTGTGATTGGTGTGGTGAAAGATATGATCCAGGAATCCCCATATAAGCCGGTAGCGCCCACCGTTTATGTGGCCAGCCATAACTGGATTGGCATCGTAACCGTTGCTATAAAAAGAGGGGCGCCTGTAAAAGATGCATTGACTAAAATAGAAGCGATATTTAAAAAATACAATCCCAACCTGCCGTTCAATTATACTTTTAACGATGAGGATTATGCAAAGAAGTTTACTGATGAACAGCGCGTCGGTAAGCTGGCCACCTTCTTTACCATATTAGCTGTCTTTATTTCCTGCCTTGGTTTATTCGGCCTTGCATCGTTTGTTGCAGAGCAGCGTAAAAAAGAAATTGGCGTACGCAAAGTGTTAGGCGCGTCAACTTACCGTTTATGGCAAATGCTTTCAAAAGAGTTTGCATTACTGGTAATTATTTCGTGCTTTATTGCCATACCATTAGCATGGTATTACCTGCACAATTGGCTAAGGCAATACGATTACAAAACACCCATATCAGCATGGGTATTTGTTGCATCGGGCGCTGGCGCATTGGTTATAACATTAATTACTGTAAGCTTTCAATCCATAAAAGCGGCCATTGCAAACCCGGTCAAGAGCCTTCGGTCGGAGTAGTCATAAATAATTAGTCATTGGTCATTGATGCATAGCGGCGAACGAACCAATCACCAACGCTAAATTATTACGGGCCAAAACCGCACAGCCCAATGTCCGTTTCCTTTACAGCGCAAATATTTTATGCTACATAATTTTTTATACCTCAACATGTTATAAGTTTGAACCGGCGATTGCGTTTAACTATTACGATTGAGCACTTATACGTTCCATATCAGCTTTTACGACCTGGCCTTCCTGGGCGTGATATTTACAGGGCTGAATTTTGCATTATTGCTGGGATTCGCCAAAAGGATCACCCGCCCGGCAAACAGGTTCCTCGCCCTGGCCATGGTTGTGATGGTTTTGTGGATAGTCCGTATTTCAGCTATTGATATTCGTCTTCCACTGCAATTTTCGCTGGCTCTTGGCCCTCTGATCTTTTTTTATGTACTAAAATTAACGCGGCCTGAATATAAATTTAAGCCCAGGGACTTGCTGCATTTCGTTCCGGCGTTACTGGAACAAACCATCCTGCTGAACCCGGTATTGCCGTTTCTGGCGTTTATTTCTGTGATTACCTACCTGTATTGTGCTCACACGATGATCGAACGGTATTACCGGCGGCAAAAATTTAACGGGGGCGACCGGTACCATTATGAATTTCGCTGGTTGCATCGCTTACTGTTGGGTTTCGGCCTGTTATGGTTGTTGTGTATACCTTTTACAGCGGTCGATTATTTTTATTACCATAACCGGTTAGGCATCCATGCTTATTATCCTTTATACCTGCTTTTAGCGGTAACGGCCATCTGGATGGCGGCCACAGTTTTTTTAAGACCGGATACTGGCGCGCTGACCGCTCCGGCCCGATCTTTAAAACCACGGCTCCCTGCCGAAATGAAGCAAAAGGGTATTTGGCTAAAGAAAGCCATGCTAGCTGGCCGGTATTACCAGGACCCGGAACTTAGCTTGAGCCTGCTTGCTGAAAAACTTGAGCTGACTACCCATGAACTGTCACGGATCATCAATACAGCGCTAAAAAAAAGCTTCAATGATTTCGTTAACGAATATCGTGTTCAGGAAGTCATTGGTAAAATGCAGGACACCGCTAATGATCATTTAACGTTGATGGGCATAGCCTATGATTCCGGCTTTAACTCGAAAAGCGCCTTTCACCGGATATTTAAAGAGCGGAGGGGCAAAAGCCCTGCTGAATACAAAGCTGAACTGAAAAAAGAACTCCCATCTTATAACTTAGGACAAAATCCCCGTTCTGCGACGATAATTTCGTACCATGAAACCACCCTGAAGTGGCCCCGGGAGAAATTAAACCGCAATTTTATGTTTAAAATCTATTTTAAAAATGCCTGGCGCCATATCAAACGCCATAAAACCTATTCGGCCATTAATGTAATGGGGCTGGCGCTGGGTATTTGCGGGTGCCTGGTTATATACCTGGTGACAGCGTTCGAGTTTAGCTTTGATAATTTTCACCCGGATAAAGACCGCATTTATTGCGTCGATATAAGCGCGCCTAATCCAAAGGACGGGAGTATTGGACATATGAACGTAGTGATGGCCCCGTTGCCACCGGCCATGCGGAACGACCTTACAGGCCTGGAGAAGCTGGCTGCCTATCAACCTTACCGCCCGAAAGTGAAAATAAAGGAAGCCGGCCGGGTTGCCAGGCACTTTGATGAAACGGATGCGATAATTGCCCAACCCGATTATTTTGACATATTGCAATACACCTGGTTAAGCGGTAACAAAAAAATAGCATTGACCGAACCCATGACCGTAGTGCTGACGCAGAGCCGCGCTAAAACCTATTTTGGCGATTTGCCCCCTGCCCAAATGATCGGCAAAACCATCTTTTATGACGATTCGCTAATGGTAAGGGTAACCGGCATCCTGAAAGACTGGAATAAAAATACGGATTTCAATTTTTCGGATTTTATCTCATTCAGCACCATTAAGAGCAGCTTTCTGATAAACCAGTTTCCGCAGGATAAGTGGGATATGATCACCGGCATGCAGGTATTATTAAAGCTGCCCGTGGGCGTAAAGCCATCGCAGATCAATGCGCAATTCCCCGCGTTCGTCAAAAAATATATCGACCCCAACCCGCATACGCAAATGCAGGTAAAGCTGCAGCCTTTTACCGGTATACATTTTCAAAGCGAATATGGCGGCCCGGGGCGTAGAGCCGATCTGCGCGTGCTGTATGTCCTTTCGGCGGTAGCGGTGTTCATTTTGTTAATCGCAGCCATCAATTTCATCAATTTATCTACCGCTCAATCCGTACAGCGCACCAAAGAGATCGGTATACTGAAGGTGCTGGGGAGCGAAAAAAGCAACATACTTTTCCAATTTTTGACCGAGACATTTATCCTGGCCTTAATGGCAGTGGCCATAGCCCTTATTGCTATAGAACCCTTATTGAAATTATTTGCGGCATATATCCCGGCAGGCGTTCAATTTTATTTCGCCGATTATACCAATTGGTTGTTTCTTGGCGCTGTTGCCATTTTTACAACACTGCTGGCCGGCTTTTACCCCGCCAGGCTGCTGACCGCGTTTAAGCCGGTGAGTAGCCTGAAAGGCAAAGTAAGCGAGCGGGCCGATAATAAAGGCTACCTGCGCAAAAGCCTTATCGTTTTCCAGTTTACCGTTTCGATGCTTTTTATTATCGGCACCCTGGCCATCGGCAACCAGATCAGCTACATGCAAAACAAAGACCTGGGCATTAAAACAAGCGATATTATTACCCTGCCAATGGTAAGGCGGGAAGAGCCGGGTAAAGCAAAGGTGCTTGCTAACCAGGTAAAACAATTGCCGGGTGTTGAACAGGTTATAACAGAGGGTCCGCCGCCGGTTAGCCGCGGCCATATGCAGGACCCAATAAGACTACGCGGGCCGCTTGAATGGTCCATAGACAGTTACGCTTACCCGGGCGATGAACACTTTGTGCCTTTTTATAATATGAAAATTATTGCCGGCCGCAATTTACTGCACAGCGACAGCGTGAGGGAATATCTCATTAACGAGACCGCGGCAAAGGCGCTCGGTTTCCGCCATCCCCGGGACGCCGTCGGTAAGCTTTTGCTTTGGGGAGCTGGGAACAAAGGATACCCGATTGCAGGCGTAGTAGCTGATTTTTACCAGAGTTCGTTCTTCGAGAAAATTCACCCCTGCGTTATCATGAATATCCCGGAAAGGCAGATGGGCGTAGCTTTGAAGCTGACATCTGCCGAATTTAAAAAGGGGGATCTTCCGCAGTTCATCAACCGTATTGCAAAAGAATGGAAGAAGATTTACCCTGATGAACCTTTTGAATATTCGTTTCTCGGCGATTCCGTTGAGAAAATGTATGAAAGCCAGCAACAGACAAAATGGTTGATGCAGATCGCAACGCTCATCGCCATTTTTATTTCGTGCATGGGTTTGTTTGGCCTGGCGATGTTTACTACCGAGAGAAGGACCAAAGAGATCAGCATCAGGAAAGTGCTTGGCGCCAATGTAACCAATATACTAACCATGCTGAATAAGGAAGTAGTCGTACTTATAGCCATTTCATTGCTGATAGCGTCGCCCATAGCCTGGTACTTTATTCGCCAATGGCTGCAGAACTTTGCCTACCGTACCAGCCTGAGCTTATGGGTGTTCATACTGGCAGGCGCGGGGGCCATGTTAATAGCACTGGCAACTATTAGTTTCCGGACGATCAGATCGGCCGCGGCAAACCCGGTCAAGGGATTAAGGAATGAATAAATTATTGAGGATAAGTTTAATGTAATTTTTATACCTTGACTTGTTATAAGTTTGGACCAGCAATTGCGTTTAACCATTACGATTGAATACTTATACATTCCATATCAGCTTTTACGACCTGGCTTTCCTGGGAACGATATTTATCGGGCTCACTTTTGCTACGCTTTTACTTTTCACCAAAAGCATTAACCGGGCTGCAAAACGGTTTTTAGGATTGGCGGTGGTTGTGATGGTGTTAGGCATGGTCCGGCTATTAGGGATAGACATTCGTATCGAAACTTATTATCCTCACTGGAGCCGCTTGCCGCTGCAGTTTTCGCTGGCGCTGGGCCCGCTGATCTATTTTTATGTATTGAAGTTAACCCGGCCGGAGCGGAAATTCAGCTGGAAGGGCCTGGTGCATTTTAGCCCGGCGTTGCTGGAATTAAGTGTAAGGTTATTACCGCTTAAGGAAAGTCAATGGAACCCTGTATTACAACTATTTACATTTGGTTCAGTCGTTATTTATTTGTGCCTCTCCAATCGGCTGATAGAAAGTTTTTATCAGCGCCTGAAATTTAACGGCGGCGACCGATATCGCAATGAATTGAGGTGGCTGCATCGTTTATTGTTGGGTTTCGGCCTGCTATGGCTGATGTGGATTCCTTGTGCGGCTGTAAATTATTTTGGTTACCACAGCCAGCTAAATCCAACGGCTTATTACCCTTTATATCTTCTTTTACCGATGGCGATGATCTGGATAGGCGCGGTGGCCTTTTTAAGGCCTGAACTTGAATTGCCGGCGGAATTGTCTCCAGCTTTAAAACCATCAGCATCGGGGGAGTTAAGGCAAAAAGGCGCATGGCTAAAGCGGGCAATGGAAGATAAACGGCTTTACCAGGACCCGGAACTAAGCTTAAGTTCGCTGGCTGAAAAGCTGGAAATACATACCCACGAATTATCCCGTATCATCAATATCGCACTCAAAAAAAACTTTAGTGATTTTGTTAATGATCTCCGCGTTCGTGATGTGTCGCGCAAAATGCAGGACCCTGCTTTTGACCACATCACGCTGCTGGGTATTGCCTATGAGTCCGGGTTCAATTCCAAAAGCACCTTTAACCGCATATTTAAACAGGTGACCGGAAAAAGCCCCGTTGAATATAAAGCCGAACTAAAAAAAGAGCGCCCAACTTATAAGTTGAGACGTAACGCCCCAAGTGCGCCGGTAGTTTTACATCGTGCAACCACTCCTACGTGGTCTCATGACAAATTAAAGCGCAATTATATGTTTAAAAATTATTTCAAGATCGCCTGGCGCAATTTGGTGCGCCAAAGGCTTTTCAGCCTGATCAATATATCAGGCCTGGGCGTCGGATTATCTGTTTGTATGCTCATCATGATCTATGTGGCGCATGAACATAGCTATGACCGTTTCCACAAAAATGCAGACAGGATATTCAAACCTTACGGCCAGATGAAGATGAACGGTAACACATTTGGTATCGATCAAATGAGTTATGTATCCGGGCCCATCATAAAACAATCACTGCCCGTAGTAGCGGATTATATGCGCACTACGCGTTACTTCACCTCAGTAGTGCTGGTGAGTAACCCTTCGCGGCCCGACCAGAAATTTGCCGAAGATAAATTACTGTTTGCCGATGCAGGCTTTTTCAATTTCTTTTCCTTTAAATTGTTATCAGGGCAGCCTGCCCAGGTATTGGCCAAACCATTTTCCGTGGTGATATCCCAGGATATGGCCAACAAGTATTTTGGTGACGAGAACCCGGTGGGAAAGACACTTACCATCAAAACCGACAGCGCCTATACCTACCAGGTAACCGGCGTTGCTGAAAATTGTCCTTCCAATTCGTCTATTGAATATAATTTCGTGGCATCCAATTCCGGTTTTGTGACAACTAAAGGGGCCAAAGACTACCTTGGCGAACAAAAAATGGGCAATGGTACTTTTAATGTATACCTGTTGCTGAGGCATCGTGCCGATACCGCTGCATTAACGGCTGGTCTCCGGTCGCTCAACACCGATAAAAACCCTAAGGCACAGATTGAATTTTCGCTTTTACCCCTGGCAGACCAGCATCTGAAAAGATCGCGGGATGATTCGAACATTAAATATCTCACCATATTCCCTTTAGTTGCATTACTGATCTTACTGCTTGCCCTGGTCAATTACATGAGCATGTCTACAGCAAGGGCTACGCTGCGGGCAAAAGAGATAGGCGTACGTAAAATATCCGGCGCCAGCCGCAAAGGCGTTGCGCTGCAATTCTATATCGAATCGGCTGTTTTTGCAACCCTGTCTTTCCTGTTAGGATACGTATTGTGTTACTTATTTAAACCGGTATTTTTTAATGTTCTTCAACTAAAAATAGATGATTCATTTCTTTATAGCCCGTTGATCCTGTCCCTGCTGTTAGGATTGTTACTGGTTACCATAGCAGTCTCCGGCAGCTATCCCTCACTGGTACTGTCGGCCTTTAAACCTGTAGTAACGCTAAAAGGAAAAATGGGCAAACAATCAGGCGGCGTTATGATCCGGAAAATATTTACGACGCTCCAATTCTCCATATCCGTTGCACTGATCATCTGCGGAATAGTAATAGACCGGCAGCTTTATTTTTTCAGGCATACAGATACAGGTGTCGATCGGGAAAACGTGGTTATGATCCCTGTTGGCGGCAACTTCAAAAATTACCCCGCCTTTAATCATGATATCAGGACATTGGCGGGTGTAAGCGCCGTGTCGACATCGCGGTACGGTATGTTTAGCTATATAGATATGTATGGCATACCGGGTAAAACCAAAGATGAAACGGTAATGCTGCCGTCGCTTGCTGTCGATAAGGATTTCTTCAGGTTGTTAGGACTTAAATGGAAATATCCGCCGTCGCCTTACGACAACCTTGGTGCGGGAAATAGAGTTATACTCAACGAACTGGCGGTCGAAAAACTTCATTTAGCCATAAACCCTGTCGGCAGTTATATTAAGCCCGGCCCAAAGGATGTTGAGGTAGCGGGCGTTGTTAAAAATTTTAACTTTGGCTCGCTCGAAGACCCTATTCAGCCGCTTGGCCTTTGGGTGCTTTCCGACACCGCTAAATTTTGGAAAACCCAGGGGGGATGTTTCCTTTTTGCCCGGATAAAACCGCATACAAATCTGCCAACATTGCTCGGGGCAATACAAAAGACGTATAAAAAATATGCCGTCGATACGCCGTTCGATTACACATTTATGGATGATGCCTTTAATGCCCGTTACAAAGCTGAAGACCGGCTGGCCTCCATATTCAGCATCTTTACGGTCATCACCATCGTACTGGCGGGGATGGGGCTATTCGGATTGGCGGCGTTTACTATCGAGCAACGCACTAAGGAGATTGGCATCAGAAAAGTACTGGGAGCAAGTATATCGTCGATCAACGGCCTGCTTTCAAAAGATTTCCTGAAGCTGGTACTACTTTCCATTCTTATCGCTTCGCCCATTGCCTGGTATGTGATGCACGACTGGCTGCAGGGATTTGCTTACCGCATCAATATACAATGGTGGATGTTTGCCGGGGCAGGATTGCTTGCTGTCGTCGTGGCGGTTATTACCATCAGCTATCACGCGATAAAAGCGGCAGTAGTAAACCCGGTGAATAGTTTACGCTCGGAGTAGGTAGTAGCAGTAGGCACCGGCAGTTGGCAGTAAAGAGGTGAAAGAACCGCCGCCGGTTCAAGCGCCCCCCCCCCTTGAACCCAAACCCCTGTCAGCGTCCCGCTGACGTATCCCAATGCATGCATGGCGTTTTTCCGACTTTGTAAAGTGGTTAACGTAAGCGGGACGGTTACAATTATTTGAGTTCAAGCAGGATGCCTGAACCGGCGTAACAAATAAACTTTTTTGCCATAAATGAACAAAAGTACTGACAAGATTTTGACAGTGACAAAAACTTGTCAGTACCTAATTCATTAACTATCAGCGGTGTTGCATTTTGTTGCAGGGTGTTGCACGTGTTGCGCAACACTACACCTTTCCAAAAAGCTATTCCAAAACCGCACGTCCAATGTCCGTTTCCGCTACAACGCAAATATTTTATACGGCATAATTTTTTATACATCAACATGTTATAAGTTTGGACCAGCGATTGCGTTTAACAATTTCGATTGAATACTTTTACACTCCATATCAGCTTTTACGACCTGGCCTTCCTGGGTGCGATATTTACCGGGCTTATTTTTGCCTTGCAGCTATGGTTCGCCAAAAGTATTAACCGGGCGGCAAACCGGTTCCTCGCCCTGGCTTTGCTTACCATGGTTTTGTGGATGGCCCAGCTGCTGGGCGCCGACATCGGGATGGCTACCTATTATCCCCGCTGGAGCTGGCTGCCGCTTCAATTTTCGCTGGCTGCGGGCCCGCTCATCTATTTCTATGTATTAAAATTAACCCGGCCGGGGCACAAATTCGGCTGGAAAGACCTGGCGCATTTTGTCCCGGCGTTGCTGCAATTAGCTGTCCAGTTTTTATCGGTGGAAAGTCAACTGAACATGTTATTGCAGTTGTTGACATTTGGTTCAGTCGTTATTTATTTGTGCCTCTCCAATCGGCTGATAGAAAGTTTTTATCAGCGCCTGAAATTTAACGGCGGCGACCGCTACAGGAACGAATTGCGGTGGCTGCATCGTTTGTTGGCAGGTTTCGGCCTGTTGTGGCTTTTGTGGATACCTTACACTGCTGTGGATTATTTTGGCTACCATAACCGGTTAAGTCCGGATGCTTGTTATCCCTTATATCTCCTGTTTGCGGCGATGATTACCTGGATTGGCATCACGGCTTTTTTTAAGCCTGAAGTTGAGCTGCCCGCAGCGCTGTCGGCGGGTTTAAAACCATCGGCTTCGACGGAACTGAAGCAAAAAGGCGCCTGGCTAAAAAGAACCATGGAAACGGGCCTGCATTACCAGGACCCGGAACTTAGCCTAACTTCACTGGCGGAAAAACTGGGGATGAACGCCCATGAGTTGTCGCGGATAGTTAATATAGCGCTGAAAAAAAGCTTTAACGATTTCGTCAATGAATATCGCGTCAGGGATGTGGCCCGGAAAATGCAGGATCCGGCTTATGACCGGATAACCCTGCTGGGCATTGCGTACGAGTCGGGGTTTAATTCCAAAACCACTTTTCACCGCATCTTCAAAGAAATGACCGGGAAAAGCCCGGCAGAATATAAGATCGAACAGAAAAAAGTTATCCCATCTTATAACCTGGAACCTCGTTCAGGTATTGCGCCAATAATTTTACGTCGTGAAACCACTCCCGGGTGGTCTCATCCAAAATTGACCCGCAATTATATGTTTAAAAATTATTTCAAAATAGCACGGCGCAGCCTGGTGCGCAATAAAAGCTATGCCGCTATTAATATTGCCGGCCTGGCAGTTGGCATTGCTGTTTGTATGATGATCTTTATCATTATACAATTTCAAACCAGCTTCGATGAATTTCACGCAAAGAAAGATCGCATCTATCGTATGCTGACCGAATTTCAGTACGCAGACAAAGGAAATATATCTTACAAGACAGCCATCCCATTTCCAATGCCCGTAGGATTGAAAACGTCTTTTCCGCAAATAGAACAGGTTGCCCCGATATTTGCCAGCCATGATGACCAGTTGCTGATCGTTGATAATAAAGGGAATACGGAAAAAGATTTTAAAGAACAGCACGGCGTATTTTACATGGACCCTTCGTTCTTTAAAATATTCGATTTCCCCTTGCTTGCAGGTTCCTATGCCTCATTGAAAGACCCGAACAATGTATTGCTTACCAAGGAGACCGCTGAAAAATATTTCGGCGACTGGAAAACAGCAATAGGCAGAACCATTAAACTGCAAATGGGCGGCTACATGTTCGAACACGGCGTCGATGTATTGAAGGTTTCAGGCATTTTGGCCACCATACCGGCGAACTCAGATTTTCAGCTTAAAATTGTTGTGGCCTATGGAACGGGGTTTACCGGCGATTACCTGTCAAAATCAATCGATTGGGATGGAAATGTAAGCGGTTTTGGCTGCTATATTTTGTTGCCGCCCAACGTTTCTGCAGACAATTTTAACCAGCAATTAAGAGATTACTCCAGCAAGGTGGAATCGCCGGGCAATAACGACAGCCATATTATACAGCCATTACGCGCCGTGCATTATGACACCCGGGTTGGTGATTACAGCAACAAAACCATCAGTCGTCAACTGCTTAACGTATTGTGGCTGATCGCGGCATTCATCCTGTTAATAGCCTGCGTAAACTTTATCAACCTGTCGACCGCGCAGGCCGTCAATCGTGCCAAAGAGGTTGGCGTACGAAAAGTTTTAGGAAGCAATATAGCTCAATTGCAAATCCAATTCATAGTTGAAACATTTCTGATCGTTACAGGCGCTGTAGTGTTTGCAGCAGCTATTACAGCTGTTGCGTTGCCTTCGGTAAGTCGGCTTCTGGAACTTTCGCTTTCATTCAACATATTCAGCAATCCTGCAATCATCTTATTTCTTCTGATGGTAACTATTGTTGTAACCGCGCTCGCCGGCTTTTATCCTTCGGTTGTTTTATCACGTTTTAATCCCGTTAATGCGCTAAAAAGCAAACTTACAACAACTACGCAAGGAATTTCATTAAGGCGGGGATTGGTAGTGTTTCAATTCATCATTGCGCAGGCGCTCATCATCGGAACACTCATCATTGTAAAGCAAATGGATTATTTTATGAACCAACCCTTAGGCTTTGACAAAGATGCCATCATCAATGTCCCTTTCCGTGTGGATAGTCTCCGCATCAGCAGGCTTGGTTATTTAAAAAAACAGCTAATGTCTGTGAGCGGCGTGCAGGCGGTAACCTATAGTTCCAACACCCCGGTTGAAAATGGCACTGATTTGTGGAGCATCATCAAATATGACCGTGCAGTAAAACAAACGGATTTCCAGGTTATTACCAAATTTGCCGACAACGAATATGTGCCCACTTACAAATTACCGCTGATAGCCGGCAGAAATGTGAACCCGTCTGATACTGCCGGAGAATTTCTGGTAAACGAGTCCCTGGTGAGAACTTTGGGACTGAAAAAACCTGAAGACATATTGAACAAGCCTATGACCACCTGGCATGATCAGATCAAAGGCACCGTTGTTGGGGTATTGAAGGATTTTAACGACCGGTCTTTCCGCAATGATCTGGCGCCGATGCTCATAACCACCGATGTCGCCATGTATAACCAGGTTGGGATTAAACTTACAACCGTAAACATTTCTGCTACATTGCCGGCTGTTAAAAAAATATTCAACCAAACACTTCCCGATTTTGTTTTTGAATACAATTTTCTGGATGAAAAAATTGCAGGTTTTTACAAGCAGGAAAATCAGTTATCGGCTTTGTATAAAATTTTTGCGGCTATCGCCATATTCCTTAGCTGCCTGGGCTTGTATGGTTTAGCTTCATTTATGGCCGTACAGCGGATAAAAGAAGTTGGCATTCGTAAAGTGCTTGGCGCTACCACAGGCAATATTGTATACCTGTTTTCAAAAGAGTTTATCATCCTCGTTGCAATTGCCTTTGCCATCGCCACCCCCATTGCCTGGTATTGCATGCACCAATGGCTGCAGGCTTATGCTTACCGCATCAACATCAGTTGGTGGTTAATTGCTGCGGGCGGACTTGTTGCCATACTTATTGCATTGGCAACCATAAGTTTCCAGGCCATAAAAGCGGCTATTGCAAACCCGGTGAAGAGTTTGCGGAGCGAATAAAAGTTTGCCGGGTTGCGGCTATGGCCCGTGAAATAAACAGGATCAATAAAGCAAGAGTAAAAAATGATTTCATGATTGTCTATTTGCTTTTGGTATAAAAATTGCCGAATCCCTCCTGCTAAAGAAATCGCTTCAACCAACACCTGACTTTTTTAAATCAATGAGCTTTTTGCTTGCAAACCTTTGCGAAAAGTGCCTAACTTGTGCAATAGTAAACATCGCTGACACCCTTAATTTTTATGCCATGAACCCAAAAGGAGTCAACATCCGCCAGAGCGCCTACCCGGTTAAGGAAACCATCGATCTGTTGCAATCATTCCTGCAACAGCACGGCGCCACTATTTATGCCAGGATAGACCAGCAGGGTGAGTTGAAAAATGCCGGGCTAACAATCCCGCCGCTTGAGTTTATCCTGTTTGGAAACCCAAAGGCGGGTGGCCTAATTATGGCAGAAAATCCTGTTGCTGCACTTGACCTGCCCCTAAAAGTCATTGCATGGGAAGACACAGCCGGAAAAGTGTGGATTGCGTATAACGAGGGTGGCTATATAAAAGAAAGGTTTTCACTGTCCGATGCAGTGAGTGGCCCGCTTAATCTGGAGTTAGCTATTGCCAAAGCAGTTGACAAATCTCCGCGGTGAGCGCACAACTGATAGACATTTGCAACAGCGATAAACCTATGGCTATAATTGCCGGCAGCGCCTGGATAAAGAATATCCTTTTAGAAACGCTGTACGCGCCATAAAGCCCGGCCACAGTTACACAACCCAGAAAAAACAGCGACACATTATTTTGCCAAATAGCATCGTGGATAAAAAACGTCCACAGCAAACCGGCGGCGAGGAATCCATTGTATAAACCCTGGTTGGCCGCCATGGCCTTTGTCTCCTTAAATTGCGCTGCAGAGATATGCGTAAAAACCTTTGGCCCGCGCGTGGTCCAGACAAACATTTCTAACCATAAAAAATAAAAATGCTCGGCGATGACTATCGCGATGAGAATTCGAACGATGAGATACATATGTTAGGTTTATAAAAAATAAATGTAGGCATTTAACACCCGTTCCTCAAACAAAACCCTGGCAAATTGCCAAGGTGCTTCGATCGTCTATTTCCAAAACGCATACCAGCAACGCAATAGCAGCGGGCTCGCTATAAATCGCCTTGCCTTTTCAATTGGGACTTCACTTATCCCCCGCATTGCCTCATCAACTTTATATGCCATTAAATTGGTGAAAAAAAACTTTCCTCCATCTTTCATTTTTATTAACGCATAATGATAAGAATCCCATGGGGTAAACTTTACCGTATCGTTTCTATACAACACAAACGACATAACCAAAGTTATTTTCTCAATATTGTTAAAAGGAACCGCTATTTTATTATTGAATGATATCATTTTTTGTTCTGCTCCTATCAAAACGACATCATTTCTATTTATCAAATAGTATTCGATATGAACAAACAAAGCCGGCAATATCCCGGCAAAATAAATCCCGTAACTGATCAACACCCAATCAATGTCGAAGTTCTCAAAGCCCTTCCTTCTGGATATAAAATAAATTGCAATACTATAAGCAATTAATCCAAAAAATAGAGGTCTTAAAGACCTCTATTGATTCTTAAAGGTAATTTTATACTCCATTGTTTATGGTCTTATTGTGACAGGACTCGCTAATTGTGACCGCAAAGCTTGATAAATTAGGCTAAGGGTAAAAATGTATTGGATACATAATACGCGTATAACAACAAACCCCTAAAGCTAAATTAATTTCTCAACAAAAAAGCCTCCCCAAAGGAAGGCTCTCCAAATCGGTGAAATCATCCCAAAATCGGTGAAATCCCAAAAAATAAAAAAGCCTCCCAAAGGAAGGCTCTTAAAAATCGGTGAAATCACTTCTTAAATCGGTGTAATCCCAAAAAATAAAATCGGTGTCCCCAATAGCTATCGGGGCCCAAAAACTAAACTTCCGCCAAATGCTCCCCGGTTACAGTTTGCTTAATTTTAGTTTCCAGTTCTTCCATTAGCTCGGGATTATCCAGTATCAGTTGTTTAACCGCATCGCGGCCCTGTCCCAGGCGGGTATCGCCATAGCTGAACCAGGAGCCTGCTTTTTTGATAATGTTATGATCAACGCCCAGGTCGATGATCTCTCCGGCTTTGGATATACCTTCGCCAAACATGATATCAAACTCCGCAATACGGAATGGCGGGGCCACTTTATTTTTTACAATTTTTACTTTGACGCGGTTGCCGGACACTTCTTCGCTGTCCTTTATCTGCGAAATACGGCGTACATCCAAACGCACCGAGGCATAAAACTTAAGGGCATTACCGCCGGTAGTAGTTTCGGGATTGCCAAACATTACGCCGATCTTTTCGCGCAACTGGTTGATAAAGATGCAGCAGCAGCCGGTTTTGCTGATGGTACCGGTAAGCTTGCGTAAAGCCTGCGACATTAAGCGCGCCTGCAGGCCCATTTTTGAGTCGCCCATTTCGCCTTCAATTTCCGCTTTGGGAACGAGTGCTGCAACCGAGTCGATCACCAGGATGTCAATAGCGCCGGAACGGATCAGGTTATCGGCAATTTCCAATGCCTGTTCGCCGTTGTCCGGCTGCGAGATGAGCAGGTTTTCCACGTCAACGCCCAGTTTTTTGGCATAAGTACGGTCGAAGGCATGCTCCGCATCGATAAATGCCGCAATCCCACCTGCCTTTTGCGACTCGGCAATAGCATGGATAGCCAGTGTAGTTTTACCGGATGATTCCGGGCCGTATATTTCGATTACCCTGCCTTTTGGCAAACCGCCCACACCCAGGGCTATATCAAGCCCTATCGAGCCTGTTGATATTACCTCTGTTGGTTCAATAGCGGTATCGCCCAGCTTCATAATGGTACCCTTACCATACGATTTTTCCAGCTTATCCAGGGTAAGCTGTAGTGCCTTCAATTTATCTGCGTTGCTCATCTCGTTTTAATAATATTAGCAAATGTAAATAGTTGTTTTGATATTTACTAATTTTTTTAGTAAATATTTAGTCGAATAAGTTAGAATTGTTGATTGAGTTGATTAGGTTAAACAATTGACCAACTATTACGCTAACTTAATTAACTAAATCAAAATTATCAATCATTGTTATCAACACTCCGGCGGCTTCCTTTGAGCCTGGCATTTTTATACCCTATCCTCCTCCTTTCCCTAAATTTAGGGAAAGGTATCGCGCAAGGCTCTTGCTCAACCGTTATTGCCGCCGCGCTTCTTCAACTCCTTACTGATCTTATTTAACGCGGCTTTCTTTTTTTGATCTTTAACTTTCTTAATCTTCAACGTTTCCGCCTTTTGCAAAGCCGCTTCGGTATGGGTGCGCTCGTAATATTTGCAAAACCAGCTTATCGGGCAAATTTCGCACTTGGGATTACGCGCGAGGCAAACATAACGGCCATGCAAGATCAGCCAGTGATGCGCAATGCGCGGCACATCAGGCGGCAAGTTTTTTAGCAATTGCTTCTCAACAGCCAGGGGAGTTTTTGCGTTGGTAGTTAAACCAATACGGTTAGCCACGCGGAAAACATGGGTATCAACAGCTATGGCCTGGGCTTCATAAACGACAGATGCTATTACATTGGCCGTTTTGCGGCCAACCCCAGGTAGCTTTTGTAATTCGTCCTGGGTTGCCGGTACTTCACTGTTAAACACGTCCACCAGCATTTTAGCCATCCCAACCAAATGTTTGGCTTTGTTATTCGGATAACTTACGCTTCGGATATAGCCAAAAACTTCATCGACAGAAGCCTCGGCTAACGATTCCGGCGTAGGAAACCGGTCAAATAAAGCAGGCGTAACCTGGTTGATGCGCTTATCGGTACACTGTGCCGAAAGAATAACAGCTACCAGCAACTCATAGGGATTGCCGTAGTGCAGCTCGGTCTCCGCCCCGGGCTGGTGCGTGGAAAAATATTCGACGAAATGTTTGTAGCGGTCTTGTTTGTTCATTAGTTCACTGGTTCATTAGTTCATTGGTATTTGTCGGCGGGCTACCTATCGCCGGTAAATACAGATGATTATCCGCCGCTAAACTAACGAACATTGCACCAATGAACAAATGAACTAATGAACCAGTCAACCAAAATCGAACATTGCACCAATGAACAAATGAACCAGTGAACTAAAAATAGAAAGGTTCACCAAGTCATCAATCGTTTAAAAAAAACCACAATGACCGGTGAACCAGTAAGTTTGAGATCCTACTAACGTAAACTCTTTGAGTAATCGAGTATTTGATGAACGGTTTGAACCTTGGGGTTCTTTTTCAAAAGATCCAGTTCGGAGCGAATCGAATGATAAAAAATTATTTCGTCGCCGCCAAGGTTCTCCTGCACTTCCCCATCCATCTTGTCCCTGTTAGTAAGTAAATTTAAAGTTGTAGTAGAGGTTTCATCCATAAGCTTTTTACTATTTGTTTATTGTAACAACGACAGCTTAAAGATAATATTTTATGAAGATGAAAATTAAATGAAATTTTTTATTGTTAATGGTGAGTAGTGAATTGTGAGTGGTCAACGGTGAGTAAAAAAAGTGAAAGATCACCACCTTTCACCAGTCACTATTCACAACTCACCACTCACCAATTAGTTCTTCAAACTCATCTCTTTGCTCAGCATCATTTTGCGCAAATTGTTCAGCGCATAACGCATACGGCCAAGGGCGGTATTGATGCTTACATCGGTAATGTCGGCTATTTCCTTAAAGCTCATGTCGCCAAAGTGGCGCATAATCAGCACCTCTTTTTGCTCGGCAGGAAGCAAATGAATTAATGTTTTCAGGTCCTTGTAGGTTTGCTCGCGCACCATGCGGTCTTCGGTGCTTTCGTCGTAATTTCCAAGGACTTCGAAAATATCAAAGTCGTCGCCGTTGCTGATCATCGGCGCGCGTTTTTCACGGCGGAAATGGTCGATCACCAAATTATGGGCTATGCGGGTAACCCATGGCAAAAATTTACCTTCCTCGTTGTACTTGCCGGCTTTTAAGGTATTAATAACTTTGATAAAAGTATCCTGAAAAATATCCTCGGCAAGGTATTCGTCTTTTACTAATAAATAAACGGAAGTGTATATTTTGGTTTGATAGCGGCGAATCAACTCAACCAGCCCACCTTCTTCACCCGCAACATAAAGATGGATCAAATCCTGGTCACTCTTCAATTGAAAATCCATAGAAAAAACTACTAGCTTAATTAATTAAATATTTTAGTTAAGTAGAGTTTTATCTATATCGTTTTCTCCTTAGGGGTTAGTACTTCGTTATCCAAATAAAATAAATATTCACTAAAAAAACAAATATTATTTGCCGGTTAAACTTTTTGAAGCCGCAATTTAACGTTTTTTAACATAGTTTGGTATAATACAATAACAATGTTGCCGTTGCCGCTCAATAATTGTCAGCCCATTGCAAACTCTTGGCAAGGTAATGCAATATCTCTTACTATTTCTTAAACACATTTGTTTTCTGCTAAATATTTTAGGATTTTTGCGGTTTGGGGGGAAGTTCATGGTTGATAGTTCAAGGTTCATGGCCGCAACTGGAAAATTCAGTAACTTTTGACCCCTATTTTGCGCTAACTATGGCCCATAGCCCGGCAGTTGCCATGAGCTATGAACCATGAACTATGAACAAATGATGGCCCATAGCCAGGCTTCTGCCATGAACTATGAACCATGAACTATGAACAAATGATGGCCCATAGCCAGGCTTCCGCCATGAACTATGAACCATGAACTATGAACTAAATGGCCGAAGCAGAAAAAGATCCGCAGCATCACATTATTATCAAAGGCGCAAGGGTACACAACCTTAAAAACATGGATGTGGCTATCCCCAAAAACAAACTGGTTGTAATTACCGGTATGTCGGGCTCGGGCAAATCATCGCTTGCTTTTGATACTTTATACGCCGAGGGTCAGCGCCGGTACGTTGAAAGTTTGTCATCCTATGCCCGCCAGTTTTTGGGGAGGATGAATAAGCCGGATGTTGATTATATAAAAGGCATTGCCCCGGCCATCGCCATCGAGCAAAAAGTAATTACTTCCAATCCACGCTCCACTGTAGGCACCTCAACTGAAATATACGACTACCTGAAATTGCTTTTCTCCAGGATCGGCAAAACAATTTCGCCGGTTTCGGGCGGGATAGTCAAAAAAGATACGGTTACCGACGTGATCAATTTCATCATGACTTTACCCGATGAAACCATGGTAACCATTTTGTGCCCGCTGCACCCGCACAATAACCGGAGCCTGAAGGAAGAACTGGCGGTGTTGATGCAAAAGGGCTTCGTTCGCGTGGAGTTCAGGGGAAAACTATCGCGGATTGAGGATTTGCTTGAAGATATGAGCATTGTTGATGACGGGTCGTGGCTTGTTGAGGAAGTTATAGCAGAAAGCGGAAAGCAGAAAGCAGAAAGCAAAAAAAAGAAGGAAGTTGCTTCAAATGACCACTCACCTCCCGATAGCTATCGGGACACCACTCACACATCCGTACGTATTGTCATCGACCGTATCACCAAAAATGGTGAAGATGAAACCATAAGCCGCCTGGGCGATTCGGTGCAAACTGCTTTTTTTGAAGGTAAAGGCGACTGTTATGTGCGTTACCGGCTGCCGGAAGCCTCACCCAAACCCTCTCCGGAGGAGAGGGCTTTAATAAGTGATGAGCAGGAGCGCTTTTTTTGCGACAGGTTTGAATTAGACGGAATCCGTTTTGAAGAACCTACGCCCAATTTCTTCAGCTTTAACAATCCTTATGGCGCTTGCAAACGCTGCGAGGGCTATGGCAAGGTGATCGGCATTGATGAGGACCTGGTTATTCCCGATAAAAGCAAAAGCATTTACGAAGGGGCAATCGCCCCCTGGCGCGGTGAGAAAATGCGGGAATGGAACGATGTGCTGATCAAAAATGCGTTGAAATTCGATTTCCCTATACACAGGCAATATAATCACCTGACTGAAGAGCAGCAACGACTGCTTTGGACAGGCAACCAGTATTTCCGCGGGCTGGATTATTTTTTTAAGGAGCTGGAAGAACAAACCTATAAAATACAGTACCGTGTTATGCTGTCGCGATACCGTGGCAAAACAACCTGCCCCGAGTGCAAGGGCAGCCGGCTGCGGCAGGACGCATCATACGTAAAAATTAACGGCAAGTCGATAACCGACATTGTCTTAATGGCCCTGGCCAATGCGCTGGCATTTTTTAAAGCAATTGAGCTGAACGAAACGGATGCCAAAATTGGCAAACGCCTGCTGACAGAGATCACCAACAGGCTTTCGTTTTTGAATGATGTTGGCTTAAGCTATTTGACTTTGAACCGCCTGTCAAATACCCTTTCGGGCGGCGAATCACAACGAATTAACCTGGCTACCTCGCTGGGCAGTAGTTTGGTGGGATCGGTTTATGTGTTGGACGAACCAAGTATCGGCCTGCACCCGCGTGATACCCAAAGGCTGATCAGTGTTTTAAAATCGCTGCGCGACGTAGGCAATACGGTATTGGTGGTTGAGCACGAGGAAGAGATTATGAAAGCCGCCGATCATATTATCGATATCGGCCCCGAAGCTGGTACGCATGGCGGCCATTTGGTGTTTACCGGGACTTACGAAGAGATTATTAAGGACGAAAAAAGCCTTACCGGCAAATACCTGAGCGGCCGCGAAGAAATTGCAATCCCAAAAACACGCCGCAAATGGCACGACTTTATTGAGATAAAGGGCGCCCGCGAAAACAACCTGAAACATGTGAACGCCAAATTTCCGCTGGGGGTGCTTACCGTGGTGACCGGCGTTTCCGGCTCTGGTAAAACCAGCCTGGTGAAACGGATACTGGCGCCTGCATTGCAAAAAACACTCGGCAATTATAATAGCGAGCAAACCGGCGCCTATGATGCTATCGACGGTGATTATGGCAAAGTGGAACAGGTTGAATTAGTGGATCAAAATCCAATTGGCCGATCATCACGCTCAAACCCGGTAACCTATGTAAAAGCCTGGGATGAGATTCGAAACCTTTACGCGGGTCAGGCCAGGGCGAAAGCCGCGGGCTTAAAGCCATCTGCATTCTCTTTCAATGTGGAAGGCGGCCGCTGCGATGTTTGCCAGGGTGAGGGCGAAGTGAAGATTGAGATGCAGTTTATGGCCGACATCTTCCTTACCTGCGAAACCTGCGGGGGCAAGCGCTTTAAACAGCATATCCTGGACGTTACTTATAAAGATAAAAGTGTAGCCGAGGTACTGGGCATGACCATTGAGGAAGCGCTGGAGTTTTTTTCCAAAGAACCAAAGATCATCGCCAAAATAAAGCCGCTGATGGATGTGGGCCTGGGCTATGTGCAACTGGGACAATCTTCCAATACGCTGTCAGGCGGCGAGGCGCAGCGCATCAAACTGGCGTCATTCCTGGTAAAAGGCAATAACACCAATAAAACCCTTTTTATTTTTGACGAACCAACCACCGGCCTGCACTTTGCCGACATCAAAAAACTCCTGAAATCATTCGACGCCCTGCTTGAACATGGCAATACCATCATCGTTATCGAACACAACATGGATGTGATAAAATGCGCTGATTGGGTGATCGACATCGGCCCGGAAGGTGGAGATAACGGAGGTAAAGTGATGTTTGAAGGCGTGCCGGAGGATTTGATAAAGGAGGAAGATTCTTATACCGGTAAATTCCTCAAAGAAAGGTTTTCGTAGAGACGCAATATTTTGCGTCTCGAACCCTCATATTTCGTTCAGAGACGCAAAATATTGCGTCTCTACGCGTAATTATCTAAGGCTGATTCCAATACCTCTTTTATTTCTGCCTTTAATTTTCCAGTTTTATTACGGTTACCGTTTCTCAGCGGGGCACGAGAACTCAGCGCTCGCTGCATTTGCCCGGCATTCGCACCAAGTTTGGGATTTCAATTAAAACAGATTAGTATTAGGTTAATTCAGGCAATTTCACCGCAAGCTGATAAAATTGTACAAATTCACGGATAGATTGCCTTGAATTCATATTTAAAGTTAGGTATTCAAGACTTTGATCGGGATATATAATTAAACAATCCACAATGTCTTTTTCATTCATTTTCAATGCTTTTATAACCCCTTTATCTCTAGCATATCCACTCAATTGTCTAATATCGGAAATTTTGAAATCGATGTTATTCGACTTATAATATTGCTTATATTTAGTGTCAATGATCATTTTTTTACCATCCTCAATTAAAAGGAAATCTGGCAAACCATAATTGGCTTTTGCATCATCGTCTCCATATAAAATTTTACCAGAAAATTTGTCTTTTAAAAGACCTAACACATAAAGTTCAAATAACTTACTCATGTCGATCCAAAAAGGGGGCGTTTTTATTGTGCTTTGTCTCGTGGTATTGATATTATATCCAAAGCGCTTTAAAATAAGTTTTGCTAACCTGATTGCTTCCGAATATTCCTTGTAGAAAGTATTTTTATTGGTATGTTTTATTTCGTTAACTTCTATATCCGCCGAAACACCCTCAAATGCAGGAATTATATAGTTAAAAACTTCAACAGTGTATTTTTCAGCTTTTAGGTTTTTAATGGATGGTAAATAGCGCTGGACAAACATTAATGCTTTTTTTAATAAACGATTTTCCAATCCGTTACGCCCAAATTCATCGTAACTACAGAAAGTGTTAAGCGGTTTATTCTTAAGGGCATTGTGCTTAATTGTTTGACCGACTAATACTTTCCCTTTTATTTTACTATAAAAATTTCTTTCTACTTTATAGTAAGATTGTTTTAATCCTTTTCTTACAATCTCCTTTAATAAACTAAGAAATTGCACCACTAATAGTGGAGTTAATAAATCCTGCTTTTGAGTAATTTCAATTTCAGAAATACCAAACTTAATTTCGTAGAGGTCTTCGGTGTGTCCTTTTACTTCCTGATGTTTGAGCGCCGAAAAAAGCATTTTAAGATAGTCCGTTTGTTTACTTTCATCATTAAGCTTTGGTTCGACATAAATGGCTTTTTCCTTTTCTATAATCCAATCGACGCCAATAAAATAACTTGTATACAGTTTATTATCAGATTTGAATTCGACGCACTTACAGTCTGGGTTTCCTTTAAATATTATGTCTTGGGGAGGCACTATTGTGTTCTCCGGAATCTTCGTAAAATGTTTGGATACATCAACCTCGTTGTGCTCACTAAAATGTCGGTCAGTACTCCGGAATATAAACTTAGACATGTAGGTCATTTATTACTGTTTCCGAATTCTCTAATAAAATCCCATCTTTTAAGTATTCTTGCAGAATCGGTTTGATTTCATATTGTAGTTTAAGTTTCAAGATTTCTTCACTACCCAAAAAATAGCTATGCCCGAGCTGTACGTCCTTAGCTTTAAAATCTGAAGCTAAATATAATGAGGTTCCGTCATCACTTTTCTTATTGAAAAGGTCTGCAACTTGATTAAATAATTTTTTTGCCTTTTCATCTTCAAGAACCGATATATCAGCAGGAACATCTATAAAGGCAAATCTGCGTCTAATAGCATAATCTATGTGTCCAACGCTTCTATCTGCTGTATTCATAGTCCCAATTATATACAGATTATACGGCAGGGTTATTTTTCTGTCGTTATCAATTCCTTTTCCATACATACTCTCAACCGCGACGTTTCGATATTCTAAAGCATAAATCAGTTCCCCTAAAACAGCCGGTAAGTTGGCCCTATTTATTTCATCTATTACCAACACATATTTTTGCCTTTCACCGCCTTTATTACAATTTTCGAGTGCTTTGCGAGCAAACTCAGCCAATACTTTATCCTCTGTTTTATATTCAATATTGTTTCCGTTGCTCTTTGCGGAAATTCCTCTTACAAAATCTTCATAACTATACGCCGGATGAAATTGTATAAGTTTAAACTGTTCAGAGTTATCCAATTGGTTTAACTCCACTTTTCTTATATCTTCATCAGTAGACGGAAGCGAATTAAAAATTAAATTATATGCAATGTCTTTCGCTAACCTTGTTTTACCCGTCCCTGGAGGCCCTTGTAAAATAATTTGGTATTTATATTCAAGTATCCTTATTTTTTCTTTCATAATTTCAAGTTCAAATTGTTCAGCTTTTTCGTTGATGAAATTATTGTAATCACCTTTGACTTTCCCCCAAACTTCGTCACATATAGATTTAGCTCCCTCGCCCGAGTAGTCGATTATAGTATCTCTGTTAGTTGCTTTTACTGAGTCATAAGGAGGATTAAACTTTAATAACAATTCTGCTTTTCTTCTATGTAAAAACCAATCAGGAGAATGGTCGTTTTCGGGGTCCTCGTCATACGAATCTGACGTGACTACTACGCATCCAACGACCCTTTGAAAGCCTTGAATCACCACAACAACATCACCAATAGACATTGAATCAAAGCGATCTTTAAACTCTTCAATTTTACCTGAATCCTTATAGTATCCGATTACATTGGGACAATTTTCTTTGCAAAATAACTCTTTAAAATAGTATTCTGTTTTATGTGGATCACTGGGTGTGATCTTCATAATCCACATTTTTTTTCTCTTTATTTCCTTCCAAAAATTCATTTAGCTTTTCTTTAAATCATTTTGTGAAATCATTATTCAAATGCATCCTAAACAATTCCGCACAAGCCCTCGCATCACTCAGAGCATCATGGTGATTTAAAGGAATTCTATATTTCCTACAAAGCGAGGCCAGGTTATCGCCGTAGATTTTATAGGTGCAATGCCCTTTATAACCAGGAACAGGTTTTTTATAATATTCCAGTGCCTGTTTAAGGCACTGGAAATCAAAAGAAAAGCCGTTGTGCGCCACCACGTTTTGATTGACGATAAAAGGCGCGATCTGCTCCCAAACCCTGTCGAAAGTTTGGGCTTGCCTGGTTAATTTAGGCGTTATGCCATGAATGGCGATCAGGTTGCTCCAATAATAATTATCCGGCGGCTGTACCAAAACAGACAATTGATCTTTTAAAATTCCATTTTCTACCCGTACAATCCCGACCTGGCAAATACTCCAGCGGTAACCTTGCGCGGTTTCAAAATCGATAGCGGTAAAAGAGTTATCCATATCATAAAGCAGGTTCATGGTGCCCTTTATAACTTCCGTTCGGATGTCTTGGACAAGTGGATGCAGTCAGGCTTGAAATGGTTGAAGAATGGCTTCCGCAATACTTACATGTGTATTGTGATTTCTCGCTGCCCTCATAGAGTACATGTTTTCCTTTGTACGAACCATTAGGATGTCTCGGACAAGATGAAGCGGTTAAACTTGATACACTGGAAGCGTTGGTTCCGCAATAGCGGCAATAGAATTTTTGTGACATGATAAAAAGGATTTGAATGGTAAATTTATGAAATAGTTTATGATTACAACATCAAAAAACACATTGTTTAAGCAAAGCTAAACACGGACTATGGCAAAACATGTCGTAGTCTATACAAGATTTTTAGTATTTGTTGATTAATAGAATAGGACGTGAAACATCCAAAGCCTTTTCCTACCGCTTAAATTTCCCAGGTTAAAAAATCAGCGGCAGAAACAATGGGAATATCATTAAAAGGATGCAGTACGAGTAAATCCTGGTCGCCGGTAATGATGCAGGAAGCCCCGGCTGTTACAGCAAGTTCAAGGAACATGTTGTCTTTAGGGTCGCGACAGGCATTGATCCGTTCCTTGGGCTCTACTGACAGGGCGTTGGAAATAATGTTTTCGATAAAAGTCAGCCGTGTTTCCAAAGAAACATATTTTTCAAATTTAGGCCGCGAGAACACGTTAAAATATTCGGAAGCTGTTTCGGCTGACACCAGTAAAGTGCCGGTTTCTCTGGCCTTTTTTAATGCTATACCGGCCTCCGAATTTTCATTCATCAAGGCCCTGAGCAAAATATTGGTATCCAATATCCAAAACTCAGGATTCATCCTTCAGCAATTCATCCAGTTGCTCGGGAGTCAATCCATTGGCTTTAGCCTCAGCCGTAGCTTTTTTCATAATCGCGAAAAGCTGCTCATTAGCAGGCTTGCCGCTGAAAAAATCATTCAGCCAGGCATTGATATAGGTTTCCGCCTTCCGTTTGACGGAAATATCCGCTTTTTCGAAAGCGCGGGCGATATAAGGAGGAACAGGAATCGAAATCTTTTCCATCGGCTGTTATTTAATTTTTATTCAAATATACCAAACACTAGGCAACATTAAAAAAACATAGAGACAAGCCCTTGGTATCAAAAACAAATAATTTACTGCTCATCCTTTAGGATAACATCCAGTATTTCCTGCGTAAGCCCTTTTTCAGCCATTTCCTGCCGAAGCTCATTCAGGAACTGTATAATGTCTGTCTCCTCTTTTTTGTCAATGATGGCTGCAATTTGTTGGTTCATAACTCCCCCTATTTCCTGTTTCAATTTAACAGAAGCAGTGCGCCATGCCTTCGCCACCTTATCATCAACCTCCAATACAATTCTTTCCATGACACCAATTTTAAGCTTTATTCAAATATACCAAACATTCAGCAACATTAAAAAAACAGCGACAGGGCGTTGATTCAAACACCTGTGGCCATGTATTGTGAAGGTTGCGTCTTGCCGGCGGGCGGCCGCCTTACCTATTGCAAAGCAAACCGCTTTACATTCGGCGGGTTCTTTTGAAATTTTATTTTTTCCTCGATCAGGTCGTAGCCTCTTTGCATCCTCAACCAAAAATCCGCATTCCCGCCAAATGCCTGTTCAATGCGTAAGGCTATATTTGGTGTTATGGCGCCTTTGCCATTGGCGATCTTCGATAAGGTTAGCCGCGATACATCCAGTAACTCAGCGGCTTTCCCAATGCTTAAGCCATTGGCGTCGATCACGTCTTCCTTTAACAGGATACCAGGATGAATATTTGTGCTTGTTGCTCTTTCCATTGTTCTGCTTTATTTAATGCGTATCCAAATAATCTAAATCGTAAGCATCGCCATCGATGAATTTAAAAATGATGCGATAGTTCCCCGAAACATCTAAGGACCAAAAGCCTTGCAATTCACCCTTTAATAAATGCGGCCGCAAATTTGGAAAAGGCTGCAAATCTTTCGGTACCTCTTCCAGGTAATTTACCATGTTCATGACCTTTTTAATCCGTTGAATATGTTCAGGCGGGAGCTTGCTCGCATCACCCTTCGTCCAATACAACTTTAAACCTTTATGGCTTATGGATTTTATCATTTTGAATACTGTAAATATACAGTATATAAATAACTCATGATCCACCCCGGCAAAAAAATGATGATTTTTACAAACCGTAACCAAAGAACGCGGCGAATGGCAAAAAAATGGTGACAAGGTTTTGTCACTGACAAAATCTTGTCAGTACCTAAATTGTTAATAATCAGTACTGTAGCGTTTTGTTGCAGGGTGTTGCACGTGTTGCGAACGCAACAAAAATGTAGCGGTGACAGTTATAAAAGCGTAAACATCATTACGCATCCACGTACAAAATCAGTGTAATCACCTTAATCAAATCAATCAGTGATTATATCTTTATTAAAAAATCCTCCTTCACTCGCCCCGGCTTAAAAAATACCAACCCAATCCAAAACAGGTCGACAGTCACGGTAACTTCGGGATGGGCTTTAATTTCGTTCCAGGCTTGTTTCATGCCCTCGCTCCAGTAAATATCGTCAAATATCAGCAAAGTATTTTCGTGTGCTTTGGGCAGGCACCATTCAAAATATTGTATAGTTGCATCCTTCTGGTGGTTGCCGTCAACAAACACAAAGTCGAGTTGATCCAGTTCTTTTATAATACCGGGTAGTGTATCATCAAAATTGCCGGTGATTTCTTTGATCGAAGCTACGTTCGCGTCAGCGAATATTTCCAATGCAACAGCGGCGATTTCCGGCGACCCTTCCAGCGTATAAACCTTTGCTTCAGGAGACGCCTTTTGCAGATAGACGGTGGTTACCCCCAGGCAGGTGCCTAACTCGATGATGTTGCGGGGCTTTAAATCAGCCGCCAGGCGGTAAAGCAGCTGCGCCAGGCGGGGTGGTTTTAGGGCGTTTCGGGCGATGTCGCTGACCTTCTTTTGTTGGTCGTTATTTACTTTTGAGCCGGCGCCAAGATCGATTACATTGATGGTGCGATTGTCATTTAGCAGTTGTTTTCGAAGGGCCTCGATCTCGATATATACTTTTTTCGGTTCAAAATCGTATATTACCTCATCTATCAGCCGGTAAACGAACGGTGAGTGAACGCCATGCCTGGTTTTGGCTTTAAAACGGTGCAGCAGGTAGTCTTTGGCGAACCTGAAATTTAACATGGCGGTAAAAATATAGATAAGGTTTATTATTTTAGCAGGAGTATAAGATAAAGGCTTTATGTTTCGGCTAAAAAACTGTTGAAAAATTAAATTTATCCGCCAAATTGGCGGACGCTGAGAAGGCGCAAAGAGCACAGAGAAAAAAATAACGAACTATTAAAGCTTTGTGGCCTCTGTGCCTTGTACTTTGTGTTCTTTGTGGTAAAAATCTTGTATAGTTAAGGGATAGGAAGAAAGCATGATAAATCCAAGTGAGGTAAAATCCTTAATACGTTTGCTGGATGACCCGGACGGGGAAATATTTGAGCACGTGCATGAAAAATTGCTTTCGCTGGGGCCGGAGGCGATAGATTACCTGGAGAATGCCTGGGAAGAAGCCTTCGACCCGATACAGCAGGAACGGATAGCCAACCTGGTGCACGAGATACAGTTTAGCATCGTAAAAAAAGACCTGCAGTTATGGTACCAGGGCGGCGCCTTTGACCTTTTGCAGGGGGTGCTCATTATTAACCGCTACCAATACCCGGACCTGGACGAGCAAAAGGTGATCAACCAGATCGAGGCCATTAAACGCGACATCTGGCTGCAAATGATGAACGAGGCCAGCCCTGCCGAACAGGTAAAGCTGATCAACCATGTTTTTTACAGCATTTACGGCTTTAGCGGCAATACCACCAATCACCAGGACCCGCAAAACAGCTATATCAGCCAGGTGCTTGACACTAAACGCGGCAACCAGATATCGCTGGCTATCATCTATTCTATCATCGCCCAAAAGCTGGATATCCCGGTATACGGCGTAAACCTGCCCCAGCATTTTATCCTGGCCTACCTGGATGAAACCATGCAAAGCGAATTTGAGGGTGGGATATTGTTCTACATCAATGCCTTTAACAAAGGGTTCATATTCGGCCGAAGGGATGTAGACATGTTTTTAAAGCAGCTGAACCTGAAATTCGACAAGCAATTTTATGAGCCCTGTTCAAACACGGATATCATTAAGCGGGTGCTGCGAAACCTAATTAGCGCTTATGAACACCTGGGGTCGGCGGAGAAGGTGGCGGAATTGAATGAGCTGTTGTCGATATTGGAGTAAGACGTGGCCTGGTAGCTTTTCACGTTGTGCCCCGCGGCGATTATAGCATCGGTCGCAATTGTTTCCAAAATGGAAACGGTTTATTTGCTTTACAACCAGCCGTTCGCATCCATCCAGTTTTTGCACCAATCAATCCAGTGGTCCTTGCTTGTTGGATTGTTTAGTCCAAACCCGTGGCCGCCTGCTTCAAACAGGTGCATTTCGGCTTTAACTTTATTCGCCAGCAGGGCATCGTAAAACATGACGCTGTTTTGCACGGGAACGACATTGTCGTCGGTGGCATGTACTAAAAAGGTTGGCGGCGTATTTGGCGTTATTTGTTTTTCGTTGCTGTATAGGTCGAGCAAGGCTTGCGATGGCGTTTTCCCGATCAGGTTTTCTCTCGAGCCGACATGCGCCAGGGGGCCAAATGAAATTACCGGGTACAGCAGCACCATAAAATCCGGCCGAACGCTAATGTTGTCTTTATCCTCTACCAGCACCTTATCAAAATGTGTTCCTTCAGTTGACGCCAGGTGCCCGCCGGCCGAAAAACCAACGATCCCGATCTTGTTAGGACTGATGCCCCATTTTGCCGCATTCTTCCGGACCACCAGGATGGCCTGCTGAGCGTCCTGCAGTGGCCCGATGGTTTTATCCACCATGATCTCGTCGCTTGGAGGGCGGTATTTTAACACAAAAGCGGTTACGCCAAATTGGTTAAAGGCTTTGGCAACCCGGTAACCCTCTTTATCCATGGAAAGGCCGCCATATCCGCCACCGGGGCATATAACTACGGCAGCACCGTTTGCCATACCTTTTTCGGGGATGAACGGTGTAAGCGTGGGTGCGCTAACATCAGTTACCCATTGGTCGTTGTCGGCCCGGTCGTTTTTTTCTACATAAGTTGCGGGTGTGGGCTTGCTGTTCGGCACGCCGCTGGGGTATAGCGGGAAAGCTTGTTCCTGGGCGAATGTTACTAAAGAAGATAAAAGCATAAAACTGAGGCACAGATAAAACCGTTTCATTTGATTAAAATTGGTCTCTAAAGTTAACGATTTATGCAGTAAATAAGACGACGATCCAGACAGCAAGGGCGCAGAGATTAATGATCAAGAAATATTTGTTAGCGCGGTCTCTGATAGTGAGGTAAATTCCTTGAACGCATAGCCCTATAGAAATAAAGCCAACCAAAAAGAAAACCAAAAACCCTGGTCCGGGGTTGCATGGTCCGTCAACAAATGTCCCGGTCAGGAAAAAGGCAGCAAGAGTTATTGCAGTTATCATGTGATAACCTATCAGCGCTATATTTCTCCGCCGCCGTTTTAATGCGCCTGCATCAATGGTCTCCACTTCTTTTAGCCCCTATCTCCTCCAAACTCCATCAAATACGCCTTCAAAAAATCATCCAAATCGCCGTCCAGCACCGCCTGGGCATTTGATGTTTCATAACCCGTGCGTAAATCCTTAACTAATTTATAAGGGTGTAACACATAGTTCCGTATTTGCGAACCCCATTCAATTTTCTTCTTATTCCCCTCAATAGCGTTGGATGTTTCCATGCGCTTGCGCATTTCTGTTTCGTACAACTGGGATTTTAGCAGGCGGATAGCGTTTTCCTTATTTTGTAGTTGCGAGCGCGTTTCCTGGTTTTTAATGATGATGCCTGATGGCTTATGGTATAAGCGCACAGCGGTTTCCACTTTATTTACGTTCTGCCCACCGGCGCCGCCTGATCGGAAAGTTTCAAACTCAATATCGGCCGGGTTTACGTCGATTTCTATCGTATCGTCCACCAGCGGATAAACATACACCGATGCAAACGAAGTATGGCGCTTGGCGTTGGAGTCGAAGGGCGAAATACGCACCAGCCGGTGCACCCCATTTTCTCCTTTCAGGTAACCATAGGCAAAATCGCCTTCTATCTGCAGTGTTACCGTTTTAACACCCGCAACATCCCCTTCCTGGAAATCCTGTTCGGTAACCTTATGGCCATTCTTCTCACCCCACATAATATACATGCGCATCAGCATGCCTGCCCAGTCGCAGCTTTCGGTGCCACCAGCGCCCGCCGTGATTTGCAGTACAGCGTTTAATTGATCTTCATCGGCCGAGAGCATGTTTTTGAATTCCAGTTCCTCTACCGCCTTAAGGGCCGCGTCAAACTGTTCTTTCATTTCGGACTCGGTGGCATCGCCACCCTGGAAAAATTCAAATACAACGCCGGCATCCTCCACAGCGGATGCTACTTTTTGATAGGCGTCCGTCCAAACTTTTTTGGTTTTTATGGAGGCTAAAACCTTTTCGGCTTCTTTGGGCTGGTCCCAAAATGAGGGGCCTAAGGTTATTTCCTGTTCTTTATGCAGTGCATCGAGTTTAGCATCGATGTCAAAGATGCCTCCTCAGGGAAACTACCCGTTCCCTTAAATCCTGGATCTGTTCTTTTGTCATGGGGCAAAGATAGTTTTATTGTTGAAAGGTTGAAATGTTGTAAAGTTGGAATGTTTATTTCCTCCCGGTCCAAAAAGAAAGGGTCGTAAAGCAACCTTTACAACCCTTCCAACTTCTTACAAATTTACAACTATGCTTAAGCCAGCATCATATGGTTAACCAGGCCGCTCATATCGCGTTCGCCGCCGGTTAGTTTCGACAACAGGTTACTTAAGCCGAAGTCGAGATTCTTTTCATTTTTCGACTGCTTAACCAGTTCTTCCATTACGGGCTTTATCAATGCATTCGATGCGCGTAAAGCCGCGACAGGATCCATACCGTAGTATGTGTTTAATTTATTGGCGAATTTATTTACAATGCTCTTAACGATCGATTTGTTGCTCATTCCCGAAAGCTGGAAAAAGCTAACCAAATCTTTCATCTTGCCCATCTCCATCTGGCCCTTTAAAACCTCGATGATGGAACTTGATGCCTCGTTGATCACTGCATCATGATACTTTTCCGGGATATCCGGGTTGTTGATAACGGCCGTCCCGGCGTTATTCTTAACAAGCAAAAA
>Ga0206935_10063_pt1 | contig 39095 bp, 29 predicted proteins | sample Alteio_BWOrgHeat_13_FD_152924 | JGI IMG/M metagenome (GOLD analysis project Ga0206935, IMG submission 152924) | Enriched cells from forest soil in Barre Woods Harvard Forest LTER site, Petersham, Massachusetts, United States -... | ecosystem: Environmental > Terrestrial > Soil > Temperate forest >...
GAGCAATTCGCTTCAGGAGGGGGTCGCGGCCGATTAGTTAGTTGGCGGGGTAATGGCCCACCAAGACAGTGATCGGTATCCGGCCTGAGAGGGCGCACGGACACACTGGAACTGAAACACGGTCCAGACTCCTACGGGAGGCAGCAGTGGGGAATTTTGCGCAATGGGGGAAACCCTGACGCAGCAACGCCGCGTGGAGGATGAAATCCCTTGGGATGTAAACTCCTTTCGATCGGGACGATTATGACGGTACCGGAAGAAGAAGCCCCGGCTAACTTCGTGCCAGCAGCCGCGGTAATACGAGGGGGGCAAGCGTTGTTCGGAATTATTGGGCGTAAAGGGAGCGTAGGCGGTTTTGTAAGTCGTGTGTGAAATCTTCGGGCTCAACCCGAAGTCTGCACACGAAACTGCAGGGCTTGAGTATGGGAGAGGTGAGTGGAATTCCTGGTGTAGCGGTGAAATGCGTAGATATCAGGAGGAACACCTGTGGCGAAAGCGGCTCACTGGACCATTACTGACGCTGAGGCTCGAAAGCTAGGGGAGCAAACAGGATTAGATACCCTGGTAGTCCTAGCCCTAAACGATGACTGCTTGATGTGGCGGGTACCCAATCCCGCCGTGTCGTAGCTAACGCGTTAAGCAGTCCGCCTGGGGAGTACGGTCGCAAGGCTGAAACTCAAAGGAATTGACGGGGGCCCGCACAAGCGGTGGAGCATGTGGTTTAATTCGACGCAACGCGAAGAACCTTACCTGGGCTCGAAATGTACAGGAATCCGGTGGAAACATCGGCGCCCAGCAATGGGCCTGTATATAGGTGCTGCATGGCTGTCGTCAGCTCGTGTCGTGAGATGTTGGGTTAAGTCCCGCAACGAGCGCAACCCTTACCCCCAGTTGCCATCATTAAGTTGGGCACTCTGGTGGAACCGCCTCGGATAACGGGGAGGAAGGTGGGGATGACGTCAAGTCCTCATGGCCTTTATGTCCAGGGCTACACACGTGCTACAATGGCCGGTACAAACCGTCGCAAACCCGCGAGGGGGAGCTAATCGGAAAAAGCCGGCCTCAGTTCGGATCGCAGTCTGCAACTCGACTGCGTGAAGCTGGAATCGCTAGTAATCGCGGATCAGAATGCCGCGGTGAATACGTTCCCGGGCCTTGTACACACCGCCCGTCACATCACGAAAGTGGGTTGCACTAGAAGCCGGTGGGCTAACTCGCAAGAGAGGCAGCCGTCCAAGGTGTAATTCATGATTGGGGTGAAGTCGTAACAAGGTAGCCGTAGGAGAACCTGCGGCTGGATCACCTCCTTTCTAAGAGAGAACGCTGTGGCGCTTAGCATCCCTTCCGCGAATGCGGAACGTCGAGAGACGTAGGATGCGGTGGTCACACAACCTCATCGTTCCGGCGCGAGCCGCAACGATGGGAGTCCGGTTCAGGCCTTCTCTGACTGTTTGTCTCGCACGATGGTCGCGAGCAGCGTAGCTGCTCAGCACGTTCAACCTTGTCCTCGAAACCTTTTTTGAATGGATGAGGAGATTTGCCCGGGAGTGCCACGCCTGACGAAACATGACTGGGGCCTGTAGCTCAGTTGGTTAGAGCGCACCCCTGATAAGGGTGAGGTCGGTAGTTCGAATCTACCCAGGCCCACCATCTTAGCCGCAAGTTCCAGTTTGTGGGGCTGTAGCTCAGTTGGGAGAGCACCTGCTTTGCAAGCAGGGGGTCAACGGTTCGATCCCGTTCAGCTCCACCATCCGATTCAGCTGTTTCTGGTTGGGTATCTTATCGCGAGATAGGATGTCGACCCGGAAGCAGGTTGATGTAAGTCAACCGGGTTTCCCAAGCCTCAGGGCTGATGCACTGCGACAATGCAGTGCTCTATGTTCTTTGACAACGAAATTGATTGGGTAATACAAGGCCGAGCACATTTTGGCCGTCTGTATATGTCGCGAGACAGAACGCAGCGGCTAGGAAAGTGTTCAAAGAAATAAAAGAGTGTCTTTAGGAGAAAGGCTGGCAGCGCGTGATGCGCCCCGGTCGATCTCAAGGCGAAGATAGGTTAGCTACTAACAGGATCGAAGTGATTTCGTCCCTGCGCTGGAGTTAATTCTATGGTCAAGCTACTAAGGGCGCACGGTGGATGCCTTGGCAGAGACAGGCGATGAAGGACGTGGCAAGCTGCGATAAGCTTCGGTAAGCCGCACACAGGCGTTATAACCGGAGATCTCCGAATGGGGAAACCCTCCTGAGTAAACCTCAGGAACGGCCCGCTGAATACATAGGCGGGTACGAGCGAACCCAGGGAAGTGAACCATCTCAGTACCTGGAGGAAAAGAAAGAAACCTCGATTCCGAAAGTAGTGGCGAGCGAAATCGGAATAGCCCAAACCGTAGATATTTCGGTATCTGCGGGGTTGTAGGGTCTGCAACAGTAGAGTTACCAATCTGATAGTTAGCCGAACCTTCTGGAAAGTAGGTCCATAGAGCGTGAAAGGCGCGTAGGCGAAAGCTATTCAGACTCGAAGCAGATACCTGAGTAAGGCGGGGCACGTGAAACCCTGCTTGAATCCACGGGGACCATCCCGTAAGGCTAAATACTAGTCTCTGACCGATAGTGAACCAGTACCGTGAGGGAAAGGTGAAAAGAACCCCGTCGAGGGGAGTACAAAGTACCTGAAACCGTGTGCCTACAAGCAGTGGGAGGGCTATGCGCGCAAGCGAATGCCTGACCGCGTGCCTATTGCATAATGAGCCGGCTAGTTATTCTTGTCAGCAAGGTTAAGCGTAAGCGAGCCGAAGCGAAAGCGAGTCTGAACAGGGCGTTCAGTTGGCAGGAATAGACGCGAAGCGGGATGATCTACCCATGGCCAGGTTGAAGGTGGGGTAACACCCACTGGAGGACCGAAGTCCCTTTCTCGTTCGACTTGCATGTGTTAGGCACGCCGCCAGCGTTGATTCTGAGCCAGGATCAAACTCTCGTTTGAAACTGTTCACCAGTCCTAGGCGACGGAGGTCGACCTGGATCTGGCAGCACTACGGAATAAATCCGTAGCGACTTGTGTTGTGAGAAGATTCAAGCCAAAGCTGCTTGTCTTCATCACGACTGGCACGTTCAACCTGTTGTCAAAGATCCTTACGACCCTCCGCCTGAGCGGTGCCGTTTGGATCGAGGCCCGGAATTGCTTCCGAGTGTCCCCGAACTTGTGCGCCGACGTCGTTTGCATTCGCTTTCGCTACTGCGTTAGACCGTCGTGAGCGCCTTTGCCAGAATATCGATCTATTCGATCCCTGTCAACCTTTTTGTTTTCCATCCTTTCCAGGAGGAAAACCAGCTGACCGGATATTCCGGGAAATCGCTGCTGCGCCAATTCTCAAAGAGCGACCAGCCTTGCCCGAGCCGATATCGGCTCGCGAGGATTTCTCCCCGGGTCTTGCAATGGTTTTTGTTCTCTGGGTATTCAACCAGGGGTGAGGGGCACTTGCCTCGCCTCGCCCAACGAACCGGCTTCTCAATCCCTTACGGGCTGGCCCTTAAGCCACTTCAGAAGCTCCACTGCCGATGAACAACTTTCTGAGATTATCACTGCCATCTCATATTTGCAAGCCCGAAGCCCATTCTTTCTCAGCTTCATTCAAAGCGGCCTGCTACTGTTGCTCGCTTACATTGTCCTTGCTGCATCGCTTGCCTCCACATTGCCCGGCACGCTCTTGCAACTTCCCGAGAATATCAACGACTCCCCAACATTGCAAGCGCGTGAATGTTGAAAACCTCCCAACGCTTGTGGAAATGCAACCACTCTTGCTTGAAGCCGTGCTCGTTGCGCCCTTTGTTCATGCGGCTTTAAGAGGTTTTGGCTAAAACTAAGGCGCATTCAGCTGCCGCGCAATAATACCCAGATCCGTCAGCCCATTCACAAAGAACTGCATCGCCAGCGCCACCAGCAGCAGTCCCATGATCCTCACCAGGATGCGAATCCCCGTCTCTCCCAGGAACGCCCGCACCCGGCTCGCCCCCGAAAGTACAAAGTAGCTGACCGCCGCGGTAAACGCGATACAGCCCACAATCGCCGCCATCTGCCAGGCCTTCTCCACCTGCCCCACCAGCACCATCACCGAAGAGATAGCCCCCGGCCCAGCCAGCATCGGAATCCCCAGCGGCACAATCCCCGCGTCTTCCTTGTGCGAAGCCTCTTCCGTATCCCCCGATGCCTCCTGCGTCGGCGAGCGCTTGGCCTCCAGCATGTCCAGCCCAATCAGCAGCAGGATCAGTCCTCCAGCCACCTCAAACGCCGGCAGCGTAATTCCAAACATGCGAAAGATCACCCGCCCCGCCAGCGCAAAAATCGTTAGCACGCAAAAGCAGGTAATCGCACCTTTGCGCGCCATCCGCGAACGTCGGCCCGCATCCATGCCATCAGTAATCGCCAGAAACGAAGGAATCGCGGCAAACGGATCCACCAGAAAGAAGATCGAGCTGACCGCCAGCACCGAAAACCGCACATACGGCCCGTTGCTAAGCTCTCGAATCACACCAGCCGCTGGATTATCGAAGATCACGATTCAAGCCTACACGGAGCCAATCCGCTCCGAAACACTGTGGTAGCGTTTCCCTATCAGAAACGGCTTGTTGTTCCCAAACACTCACACAAAGACATAACAGGACGAGAGATGGCAAAAGTTCATATCGAACTGAAAACCGGCGACGCACTCGTTGAACAGGGAGACGTGCTGGTCCTCAAGCACGCCCAGGGCCGCTTTGGCATCGACGAAGCCGTCGACGCCATTCTCGAGGCCGCAGGCAGAAGGCTCCATCTGCCCCGGCCCTGGGATTTCAGCATCGAGGAATCCACTTCCGATATCGCCGTATCTCACATCCTCTTTCTCGGCGTTCCACATCTGCGCGACTTCGAATACAAAGAGATTCGCACCTTCGCCCGCCGCGCTCTGGAAATCATGGCCCAGGAGCTTCCGCAGACGGAGCATGTTCTCTTCACCCTTCATGGCTCCGGCTATGGCCTCGATGAAGTCGAATCGTTTCAGTCAGAGATTGCTGGTTTCGTTGACGCCATTCGCGCTGGCGATTACCCCACAACGCTCCGCCTGATCACTATCGTCGAAATGGACGAGCGCCGGACAAGGCGCCTTCAAAAAAACTTGGACAGCCTGCTTCCCGACCACACCGTCGCCGATCCAATTCCAGGCCTCTTTGCCGATATGGCGGCCGCTCTCGTCGACACCCCAGCCGGCGAAAAACTTCGCACCGCTGGCATCGACACTGAAACCAAGTCCAGCGTCTTCGTCGCCATGCCTTTCAAAGAAGAGATGGACGACGTCTATCACTACGGCATCGTCAGCGCCACCAACGCCGCCGGCTATCTCTGCGAACGCGCCGACCTCTCCGCCTTCACAGGCGACGTTCTCGAATGGGTAAAATCGCGCATCCGCTCGGCATCGCTCGTGATCGCAGACCTGACCGATGCCAATCCCAACGTCTACCTTGAAATCGGCTACGCCTGGGGCAGCGGAATCCCCACAGTTTTGATCGTGAGAAGCAGCGATCATCTCAAGTTCGATGTTCGCGGACAGCGCTGTCTCGTCTACAAAAAGATCAAAGACCTCGAAGACCTGCTCACAAGCGAATTGAAGTCGCTGCCGAAAAACACCTGAAAATTTCTCTGTAAAAGTATCTCTAACGAATAACTCGGTTAGTCGGGGGAGGGGGCTGTATGTCTAATCTCAAGGGCTCGGGGTCAATCAGCGCAGCGCATCCAAAACCCAAATCCGCATCGTCGCGGCCAACATCCGCCAGGGCGGCAGGTGATATTACCTACTTCCACTCCCAGATTTTTCCCGATGTGCCACCGTCGGCATCCACATTAAATTCAAACGCCCCGCACATGCTGTTGAGACGAGCAAGCTTCGGAGAAGCGGTCTGGTAATAAATCATCCCGCGATAGCTGACGGACCCACCTGCGCCAAACCTGCCGATGCCCGATCCCTTCCACAAGATCATCTCGCCATCCACGGTAATCATCATTCCGTTGCCGTCGCCAAACATGGTGCCATCTGCTCTTACCACAGCCGTGTAAGTGCCCGTCTGGCTTATCCCCACGCCTAACATGGTGCCGATATCTTCAAACGTCACCTCTGCCTGTGGCGGCTCCGTTGAAAGTATCCGCCGTACGATTCGTTTTCCTGTAGCTTCTCCGATTTGTTCTCCAAGCATGAATGCAACCTCTCTTTCGCCGGGCATTTACGTGCAATCCCCGGACGCGGGAATTCTACGCCCCAACAGGCGCTCCCATGACAAGAGAAAGAATTGAATTTTCAATGCTTTGGAAAGCGCTGGCTTATCGAACGTCAGTGAACGACGCAATAACCGCGTGCCCATGCGGATCAGCCACCGGAGCATTCCCATCCCGCACCGAAAGCCAGGTCACACATCCAGCCTCCCGCGCAGGATCGAGCTCCCGCACCACGTCGGAGACAAACGCTATCTCCTCCGTCTTTACATCCATCGCAGCGGCAATCGCCCGGTAACTCGCAGCAGTAGTCTTCGCCCCAACCCGCGTATCAAAATAAGCCGAGAGATACGGAGTCAGATCACCCGCGCTTGAATGCCGAAAGAGCAGTTGCTGCGCCTCCACCGATCCCGATGAATAGATCGCCACCCGCCCCTCGCGCGACCACCGCGCCAGCGCAATCGGCACATCGTCAAAAACCGTCCCCACCAGTTCCCCTGCCTCAAACCCAGCCCGCCAGACGCGCCCCTGCAGCGCCTTCAACGCCGTCGACTTGCGATCCTTCTCCATCAGCCACGCAAGATAAGCAGCCGCCTCCGGCACAGCGCCCTCCCAACTTGCGCCCTCCTCAGGCGAAGCCAGCACAGGAGCGCCTGCCGACTTATCCTCAGCCGTGTTCTCCTCAGCAAGCAAAGCCAGGTCAGCCGCTAACTCCTCATCGATCCACGGCTCGCGAACCTGCGCCCGCAGATACGGCTCCAGATGTCTCTTGGCATAAGGAAAGAGCTGTTCATAAACCAGCGAGATAGGAGAAGTCGCCCCCTCAACATCAAGTAAATAGAGTTTCGTCTCTTCACTCATATTTGGATAGTCGTCGCCGCCCGCGCACCCAGATAAACAGGCCCAAAGCAAAGCGGCTGGTACTCCCCATCCACGCCCGACCCTGTGTAGTGCGGAGTCCACCCGGTCGTATCCTGAAACCACCGTATCGCCCGAATCCGCTTCTCCTCGCACAGCGTAAACCAGTGTGTCGTCCCCTTCGGCACGCGAATCATATCGCCCGGCCCAACCTCAACCGACAAGACCTTCCCAGCCTCATGCTCAGCACCATGCAAAAAGAAAACGCCGCGCCCCGCAAGGATAAATCGCACCTCATCCTCAGAATGCGTGTGCTCCTTGTCAAACCGCGCCAGCATCGTATCCAGTCCCGGCGTATCGGCCTTCACATCGATCACGTCCGCCGTCGTATACCCGCCCAGCCGCTTCATCTCGTCAATCTCGGCGGCATAGGCCTCAAGCACCTCATCCGCAGAAGCATCCTCGCCCACGCGCGACAAATCCCAGCGCTCATAATCCACGCCCACCGTCGCCAGTTCCGCGCGAATGCCCAGCTCATCATGAATCGTTCTGTCTTCTGCAGGAATGCTAACCACCGCCATCGAAATCCCTCCTGGAGGCTAAAACAGCACTTGAAGTTGTTGTCATCCTGAACGTGAAGGGCCTGCGTCTCGCCCTCTTCACACATCAGAGCCCCACCGCCGCGCTTCCACTTCAAACAAAAATTCCAGCGCCTCAAGATGCCTTCGCGCCCCGGCAATCGACTCGCCCCAAGTATAAAGCCCATGCCTGCGCAACAAAACCCCATGCGCCCCGGCATAACTTCCCAATACCGCCTCAAGCTCCAGCGCAAGTCCGCCATACTCCTGCGAGTTCTCCAGAATCGGCACCAGCTCGCGGTGCTCATGCGTCTCAACACCCGACAGCGCCTTCAGCAGTTCATATCCTGAGAGCGGAACTGCCCCTGCGCTCGCAAACTGATCCGAAAGCAGCGTGTTCCAAATCGAGTGCACATGAAAGATAGCCTTCGCCTCCGAAAAGCGCCGATAAATAACGCCATGCAGACTCGTCTCCGCCGACGGCCTCCCGGCCCCAGCCAGCACCTTGCAGTCGAGATCGATCTCCAGCAAATCCTCCGGCGTGATCGCGCCCTTATCCAACCCGCTTGCCGTGATAAAGATCCGACCCGACGCCCCATCTCGAAAACTGAAATTCCCGGCAGTCGCCGGCACCCATCCGCGCTCCGCGCACCACCGCGCCGCCCGGCATAACTGCTCCGCCTGCAACCGCAGATCGTCACTCCAAGCCACTGCAGTTGTCATCGTAGTTTCCCGTCCCGGGTACGTTTCAGGTACATCTTCTGATTCTCGCAGATTGCGTCAACGCCAGTTCTTTATACTTGCCCAGAATACTTGTCGAGAACGTTGAGAACTATGACCCATCTAACTCCCCATCCCACTCGCCGCGTCATCCTCGGATCGATCCTTGCGTCCGCCGCCTGCATCTCCATCGATCCATTTGATCGCTCCGCGCAAGCCGCTTCAAACCCCGACTGGATCACCCCGTTCCCGCCCTTCAAGATCGCTGGCAATCTCTACTACGTCGGCAGCCGTGACCTCGCCAGCTTCCTCGTCACCACACCTTCCGGACACATCCTCATCAACAGCAACCTCGCCACATCACCTCGCCAGATCCGCGCCGCCGTTGAAAAACTCGGCTTCCAATGGCATGACGTAAAGATCCTTCTCATCAGCCACGCCCACTACGACCACTGCGCAGGCAGTGCCGCAATCCTCCATGAAACCGGCGCTAAATACATGGTCATGGACGCAGACGTATCCGACGTCGAATCTGGCGGCCAGAAGAACTTCCACTTCGCTCACGACAAAACATTTTTCTACTCGCCCGCGAAAGTCGACCGCATCCTTCACGACGGAGACAAAGTCGAACTCGGCGGCACGACGCTGATCGCCCATAAAACAGCCGGCCACACCAAGGGCTGCACCACCTGGACCATGAAGCTCACAGAAAATGGCCGCACTCTCGACGCCGTCATTGTCGGCAGTCCCAACATTCTCTCCGGCTACAACCTCATCAACGATCCCGGCTATCCCAAAATGGCCGCCGACTTCGAGCAGCAGTTCAAAACACTCAAATCGCTCCCCTGCGACATCTTCCTGGGCGCGCACGGTGCGTACTTCAATCTGCTTGAAAAGGCCCCCCGCCTCAAGCCAGGTGGCGCCAACCCCTTCATCGACCCCGCAGGCTATCGCGCCTTCGTAGCCGACCACGAGCAATCCTTCCGCGCCGAACTAGCAAAGCAACAGGCCGCCGCACACCACAGCTAAAATCAAGTCTTGCTTCCGCCCGACCAATGCGACCGCCTCGAAGTGGTGCTAGTCTCTCCGCGCAACCCGCTCAACATCGGCGCAGCCGCCCGCGCCATGGCCAACTTTGGCTTTGAACGCCTCTCCATCGTCGCGCCCTTCGCCGTCAACTGGATGGAAGCCAAATCCGCCGTCGGCGCGCCTGACCTCCTCCGCGAGGCCCGCGTCTTCGACACCCTCGCCGAAGCCGTAAAGGACTGCACTCTCGTCCTCGGCACCGGCTCACTCGATCGTCGCCGCCCCGAACAAGCCATCCTCACGCTCCCCGAAGCCGCCACTCTCCTCCGCCAGACGCTCGCCAACGATCAGACTCAGCAAGTGGGTGCCCCAGGTCTCGCTTCCGAGACCTGGGATTCCTCGAACCCACATCAGCCCACAGCGCGTCCCATCCGCAGGCGCGCAGCCCTTCTCTTCGGCTCAGAAAAACATGGCCTCACCAGCGACGACCTTTCCTGGTGCCACGCCGTCGTCGTCATCGAAACCCGCGACAACCAGCCATCCATCAACCTCGGCCAGGCCGTAGCCGTCTGCCTCTACGAGATCTCCCGGTCTTTACCCGCCCCAGCCCCCGACCAAAAGATCAAAGGTGCGGAGCACCCGGAGCACCTGGAGCACGGGGAGCACCCTACCTCAGCCCAGCTTGATCGCCTCGCCGCCCTCGTCGAAGAAACCATGGAAGCCGTCAACTACACCACCCGCGGTCTCCGATCTGCCAACGGAGACGCCCTCCGCATCCTCCTTCGCCGCCTCATGCCCAAAGATGCCGATCTGCGCCGCATGATGGGTCTCTTCCGCCGAATTCTTTGGCAACTCCGCCGTACCCCTAAAGATGAATAGAATCTTTGCGCGGTTTTAGCGACAATCCTGCTAAAGTTTCCCGCGAGGCCCCCATGCGGATTCACCAGTCCCTTTTTTCGAGACTCACTACCCGTGCGCGTTATCAGCGACGCACGCCAGCCCGTCCCGCTGTACCACTTGCCGTCCTCCTGGCCTTCGTTGGCATCGGTACAGCAGCCTTGACACTCGCGTCGCAGGAACCAACAGTTCAGCCGCCAGCAGCACAGGCGCCGGTAGAGCAGTCGCCAACAGCTCCGCCCCCGGCAACGCCGGCCACCGCACAGCCCGCCGCGCCAGCTCCCCAACCCGAGCAAAACTCCCAGTCAGAGGCCGGCGCAGTCACTGAAGACAGCCTCAAAGCCCAACTCGTCGGCAAACCCCTCTTCCTCCGTGGCGGCTATCTCGGCGACTCCATCAGCTTCACTGAGCATGGCGATCCCACCGGCCACGTTACGCCCGGCTCCTACACCCTGAGCGCCGTGCAGATCGACAAAGTGCGCCTCACCAAGCATCGTGTTGAGCTTGAGGGCTCCCGTTACGCCCTCCATTTCCTCGGCGCGCTTCCCAATGAAGACACCTCCAACGCAGTCGATCGCATCAAGATCACGCCAAAAAAGAAGATCCTCAAAATCTCCATCGACCGCGAGCAGGTAATCAAGCCCAAGAAGGAAAAAGAAAACAAGAAGGCCAAATCCGCCGCAGCGGCTCCTGCAACTCAACCCGGCTATAGAGAGCCCGTCGCCGCTTCCGAAACCGACACCGCCACTTCTGCTCCCACAGAGACAGCCGCGCAGGCCAGTACAGCCAATCCTGTAGAGCCAGCTGCCGCCGACCAGGCCAGCGTCACCACCACCACCTCACCGGCCCACGCCGCCAAAGTCCTCCACGACGCGCTCGACAAGATCTTCGCCTCCGGCCTCGATGAAAAACTGCGCGCCCAGATGCCGGAGTTCTGGCAGCTTTACTATCAGGCCAAGGATGCAGGCGTTGACTATCGTCCCCGCGATCCCGCTGTCCTGCGCTCCAGCGCTGTCGACCAGCAAGCCAGGGTACTCAGTTCCATCGCCCCGGACTCCAACGAATATGCCCAATCAAGCGGCATCGCCGGCCGTGCCCTCTACCGCGCCGTAATCGGCCCTGACGGTAAACCCGGCGCAATCGCCGTAGTCCGCCCGATTGGCTTTGGCCTTGATGAGAACGCCGTCACCGCCATTCGAAAAGCCAAATTTCAACCCGCAGTGAAAAACGGCCAGCCCGTCTCCGAAACGCTCGACCTGGCTGTGCTCTTCCGCATCTACTCCAAGCGAACTTCGGTCGCTGCCAGCGAAATACAGGCCGCCCAGGCATCCAGGCCAATCAAACCCGGCCCCTACACTGTCAAAGAGCAGTAAGCCGAGGGAACGTCCCATGAGCCAGCAATTTCTCAAACTCATCCAGCGCGCAGCCACAGCTGAAATAGCCGACAGCGTTGCCGATGACCCCTCTCTACTTTCCTGGCGCGACGCCCAGGGAATCTCCGCCCTCATGTGGTCCGTCTATAGCGGCCAGCCGCTCGTCCGTGACTTCCTTATCGCCGAGCGCCAGCGAGCCGGCATCGCACCAGACGCCTATGAAGCCGCCAGCATCGGCGATGCCACAGCCCTCGCCTCAGTCCTCGACGCCACACCCGAAGCTCTGCATGAGCCCACCGGAGATGGCTGGACCCTCCTCCACCTGGCCGCCGCCTTCGGAACCCCGGACTCCGTCCGCCTGCTACTCGATAAAGGCGCCGCCGTTGACGCAGTCTCCACCAACGCCCAGCGCAACCAGCCGCTCCACGCCGTCTTGGCCCTAGGGCGCAATGTGGAGATCATCGAACTGCTGCTCCTCGCCGGAGCCGACCCCAACGCCCGGCAGACAGGCGGCTTCACCGCCATCTTCTCCGCCGCTGCAGCCAATCGCCGCGACCTATGCGACCAGCTCATCCAGCACGGCGCCAAACCCGGCATCGCGAATGACTTCGGCCAGACAGCCGCCGGCTACGCTCGCGAACGCGGCCACACCATGCTCGCAGACTGGCTCGACAGCCTTCCCGCCTGAGAAAACCGCACCACATAAATCCTTAAAAAGCAATGTAGGTCACGGGCATTTGCAAGGTATTTGTTGTCATCCTGAGCGAAGCGAAGGACCCGTCTACATCCCACCACCAAGCCGGGGTGCCCCATCCTTCGCAAAGCGAAGGGTGGGCCTGCACGAACCCCAAAGCCTTGTCGTCCCGGGTAGGGCAAGGTTTAACCTTGCCATTTCATCCAACCCACAACCCCACCACCGAGGAACCTCGATGGCCCGAGCTTTTTTTGTCCCGGCCACAAACCTACTCTTCCTTCCCCGGCTCCCAAAGCTCCACCCGATTCCCCTCCGGGTCCCAGAACCAGGCAAAGCGTCCATACGATTCATCTTGCCGCTTCGGATCGATCCGCGCCCCAGCCGCCTTCAGCCGCTCCAGCACCTCATCCAAAGAATCCACGCGGAAATTGATCATCGCCCGCTGCGTTTCCTCGCCAAAGTACTGCGAATCCGCCGGAAAGAACGCAAACGCAGTCGTTCCCTGCGCCTCCGGCCCCTCAAAGCTCGAAAACCCATACTCACTCAACGGAACCCCCAGGTGCTGCGCATACCAGGCCTGCAACACCTTCGGGTCCGTCGCCTTGAAGAAAACACCACCGACACCTGTTACCTTGCCCATCGCTATCCCTCCGAACTCTCAGAATCCTCAATGATCTTCTCAAGGCTGGGTTTGTGCTTCACCCCGCGGCCATCCTCCCGGGGCTTATCGTCGACCACCCGGCTCGCCTTCGGCTGCCCAACCTGCTCCCGGGCATTTGCCTTCACTGCTTTCGTAATAGAGAACTTCCCTGCTTTTCGCTTCGTCATGGTCCTCCCGAGTATGGAATACTTTTGAGCGGGAAGAAAGCCGGGAGTTGATGCCCCATGGAAGAACGCGATTTTTTTACGGAAACAAATGAGCAACGGACACACACGCTGGTCTGCCCTCACTGTGGACAGCCCGGCGATTACCAGATCAACTGGGTCGTCCGCCGCAAACGAGCCCAACTGCCCCGCAACGCCGACGATCGCGACCGCGCCCGCTTTGCCAAGGCCCAGCCCTACATGGTGCGCCGCGACGACATGCTCGCCTGCACCAATATCCGCTGTCGCAAACGCTTCGAGATAACCTCCCTGCAGACGCTGGCTTTTCTGTAACACGTCTGACGCTACGGTTCGCAATCCGAAACCGGGGTTGCGTCTCCGTCCAGCGCCGCGTTTACAATCGAAGAGAAAATAACCAACGGAGAGAACCGCACATGGCCAATACCTCGCTTCCCCTCGCAGAACGCAACCTGACGCCCGAACAGGTCGAAGCTCTGGACAGGCGCCGCGACTGGGGCCTCACTCTGCAGGTCATCGCCGGCCAATTCGCCGTAATCTGCGTATTCCTCTCTCTCTGGGTCGGCCAGGATCTCACCTATTCCCCAGGCTGGGCACATCCCATGGCCTACTACATGGCCGTCGCCCTCACCATCGTCCTGGTCTGTGGCACCGCAGGAACCTTCATGCGCCGCGGCATCCGCCCCATCGACTAAACGCCCTATACATCGAATCTAGCCTCGAATCTGGGTACCCACCCTCGCCACGCCTTTGTTTTTGTGGTTAGGGTGGGTCGGCACAAACCGATCCCACACCAAATGCGATAGCCTGATAGAGATGGCCACGGTTCCCGAGCTCGTCTCCGTCCCAACCCCTGCGAGTTCCCTGTCTCCCCTGACTGACAGCCACGGCCGCCGCATCACCGATCTCCGCGTCTCCATCACTGACCGCTGTAACTACAAGTGCGTCTACTGCCGCACCGGCCAGTCCGGAGCCCAATACAGCGAGCTCTCCACCGCCGACTACCTCCGGTTGATTCGCTGCTTCGTCTCCCTCGGCATTGAAAAGGTCCGCCTCACCGGCGGCGAACCCCTGCTCCGGCGCGACCTGCCCCACATCGTCCATGAGCTGGCATCCTGGCGTACCCCCTCTGGCGAGCCACTCGACATTGCCATCACCACCAACGGCCACCTCCTCGAGTCACTCGCCGAGCCGCTCAAGGCCGCCGGTCTCAGCCGCATCACCGTCAGCATGGACGCAGTAGACCCGGCTACATTTGAGCGAATCACTCGAGTTCCCGGCAGTCACTCCGCTGTTCTCGCCGGCATCCGTGCCGCCCAGCGTGCCGGCTTCCATCCCGTTAAAATCAACTGCGTCCTGCTCCGCGGCTTCAACGACGATCAGGTGGAAGCCTTCGCTGAATTCGCCCGCACCGAAGACGTGATCGTCCGCTTCATCGAGTTCATGCCCCTCGAAGAAGATCGCCTCTGGACTCCCGAGGTGGTCGTTCCTCTCCGCGAAATCGTTGAGCGCATCGGCAAAATCTATCCATTGCGCCCACTTACCCCAAACACATCCAGCGAAACCGCCCGCCGCTACGGCTTCGCCGACAACCGGGGCGAAATTGGCATCATCGCGCCCGTCACTCAGGCTTTCTGCGGAGCATGCAGCCGAATCCGCCTCACCTCTGACGGCAAGATCCGCACCTGCCTCTTCTCGCACTTCGAACACGATCTCCACGCCGTCATGCGCCAGGGCGCCGGCGACTCAGAGTTGTTAGACTTCATCGTCCGCGCCGCCGACGCCAAAGAGGCCCGCCACCACATCGGCGAGCCAGGATTCCTCAAGCCATCGCGCTCCATGGTGCACATAGGAGGCTGAGTCAGGCCACATCACGTTTCTTCCCGCCGAAGAATATCGGTTTACATTCATCGCAGGTCAAAATCTTTACAGTAATAATCTCGGGCATTCAGTATTATGGTTTCGATCTTCATACTCAATTTTTTAGAACACTAGCTGCCGCCAGCCGCATCTTTGGAATTGCATCCTCCGCCAATGCCAGGAACCGCAGCAAACCAAATCGCACCAAGTCGGGGCCCTCTGGACGACCTTCTGGTCTTCCATGAACTGGCCCGCGCCCTCACCTCCAGTCTCGACCTCACATCCATTCTGCGCACCGTTCTCGAATACATGGACCGCTTCATTGAGGCTGATCTCTGGGCCCTGCTCATGGTGGACAATGAGCGCCAGGAGCTCTACTACACCGATGCCAGCGGCGGCGAAAGTCCGCGCCTGCGCGATCTCCGCGTCAAAATGGGCGAGGGCCTGGCCGGCTGGGTCGCCAAACACGGCGAAACCCTCATCATCCCTGAAGCCCGCATCGATCCCCGCATCGCCACAGCCGCCAAAGCCAGGACCTTCACCGTCAACTCCGCCATCGGCCTCCCGATTCGCGGCCGCAAAGGCACCCACGGCGTGCTGGAAATATTCAATCCCCGTCTCAGCCAGCACTCCGACTACAACATCGCCTTCCTCCACATCCTCGTCGATTTCGCCGCCGTCGCCATCGAAAACGCGCAGGACGTAGCCCGCGCCCAGCAACTCACCATCACTGACGACGCCACCGGCCTCTTCAACACGCGCCATCTTTACGCCATGCTCGAGCGTGAGCTCGAAACCGCCCGCAAGGACTCGAAACCCCTCAGCCTCGCCTTCCTCGATCTCGATCGCTTCAAGCTCGTCAACGATGCCCACGGCCATCTCATCGGCACCGAACTGCTCTCCCAGGTCGGTCGCCGCATCCACGAGCTATCCCGCTCCACCGATCTCTGCTTCCGCTACGGCGGCGACGAATTCGTCGTCCTGATGCCCGCCACCACCCGCGAAGAAGCCCTCCGCATGACGCGTTCCATCCACGCCAACTTGGCCAATCACGTTTTCACTGTCAGTAAGGAACTGGAGCTAACCATCGACTCAAGCGCCGGCATAGCCACCTACCCCGGCGACGGCCGCACAGTCCATGCCATCCTCGGAGCAGCCGACAAGCGCATGTACGCAGTCAAAAGCTCAGGCCGAGGCCGAGTAGAAGCCTGACCACCCATGATTACTTATTTCAACTTGCATCGACCAAATTCGGATCGGCTCATTGGAGACAACAAGAGCTATGGGAACAGGGAACGCATCAGCTGTCCAATCACGGCCGAACATCTCGATGGAAGCCGCAGGATCGGCCCCATTTCCATACAAATGGATCACAATAGTCGCGATGAAATGATGATCTGGTGTTATTTGGAGGGGCCAGTTGTTCATGAACAACTGTTGGCAGAATTCGCGCAGCAGGGATTTACAGGATACCGGACCAAGCCCGCTACGGTCCGCTTCCGCGATGGTTCCGTTTCGACGGAGTATCAGGAATTTATTGTCACAGGTTGGGCAGGGATGGCGTCGCCTGAGTCCGGAATACAAGTACAAGTAAAAAAGAGTTGTCCCGTATGTCATTGGAAGAACTACTCCGGCATCACGAACTACGAAAAACTGATCGACTGGAGCCAGTGGACAGGGGACGACTTTTTTATTGTCTGGCCGATGCCTTTGTACATCCTTATCACCGAGCGCGTGGCTCAATGGTTTCTCGGCCGTGGGGTGAAAAGTTTCTGCCTCAAAGAGCTCGATGATTTCGATCAACCAGTGGGAACCGCTGGTTTCTGCCCAGGCCTACTCTCTAACTACTTTCCGGAGGACTTGGCCATCAAATACGGCAGGCCGCTCGGCCTTGAGTGAGAGCTACCACGGGATGGGGCAGCCGGGTGCCCCATCCTTCGCGTAGCGAAGGGTGGGAAAGCACAAACGCTAACCCTCCGAACCCTCTTCAGCATCTTCCCCCTGCCGCTCCGCCATACCCTCAAGCTGCCGCCGCCAATCCAGCGTATCGATAAACCCCCGCGACTCCCGCCACCCCGGCTCCACAATCACATGCAGCTCCAGAAACACCCGAGTCCCCAGCAGCGACTCGATCTCCTTGCGCGCCCCTGTTCCGATCGCCTTCAGCTTCACCCCGCCCTTGCCGATCAGGATCGCCTTCTGCCCATCGCGCTCGCAGTAGATCGCTGCCGCAATCTTCGTCAACGGCAGCTTCGGCTCCATCATCCCGCCGCCCTTCACTGGCCGCGGCTTCTTCGCCTTGCCCGTCTGTGGCGGCGGCTCCTCAAACTGCTCGATAACCACAGCCGAGGCATACGGAACTTCCTCGCCCGTCTCCATCAAAATCCGCTCTCGAATCAGCTCCGCCACCAGAAACCGCTCCGGCTGATCCGTAAACTGCTCGGGCGGAAAATACCGCTCCCCCTGCGGCAGCCGTTCCACCAGCTTCTCGACCAGCACCTCCAGCCCATCCCGCTTCCGCGCGCTCATCGGAATCACCTCCGCAAAGGCAAACTCCTTCATCAGCGCATCGATTCGCGGCAGCAGCTCCTCGCGTCGTACGAGATCGATCTTGTTCAGCACCAGGAAGACAGGGCAATCCAGCTTCTTCACCAGGCTCAGCACAAACTCGTCCTCAGTCCCGGAAAATCCCCGCTTGCGATCCTCGGCCTCGCCCAGCTGCATCGCCCGGCTCGCATCCACCATCAGAATCACCACATCCCGCTGCTCCAGCGCGTCGTGCACCTCCTGCATCATGCGCCGGTCAAGCTGTGTCCCCGGCTTGTGCACTCCGGGCGTATCCACAAACACAATCTGCGCCGCAGCTCGTTTTCCCTTCGGAGGCACTTCCAGCACACCAATGATGCGGTTGCGCGTAGTCTGCGGCTTGCTCGTGACAATCGCCACCTTCTCGCCCACCAGCGCATTCAGCAGCGTGCTTTTACCGGCATTCGGCCGGCCCACTATCGATACAAATCCAGAACGCAATTCCCTGCCAACTTTCCACAACCATCCTGAAACCTATTCTCATCCTGAACAACAAAAAGCTGTCATCCTGAGCGGAGCGCAGCGGAGTCGAAGGACCTGCGGCTCGGCATTTATCCAGCGAGAGAATGGGTGCCCCATCCTTCGCAACGCGAAGGGTGGGGCCGCACAAACCCTACTCCACTTCCGCCTCTTTGCCACCCATCTCTTCGACCACCTCATCCCCCGAAGTCTCCAACCGGGCAGGCGCAATCACTCTCACCCGCACCCGATCCACGCGCCGGTCCGTCGAAGCCACAACCTCCAGCCGAAGCTTGCCCACCTCCACCACCTCGCCCGTCAGCGGAATCCGCCCCTCAGCCTCACTCACCAGCCCGCCAACAGTCTGCGCCTCGTAGTGCTCCTCCGGCTGCCAGTCTGTACCCGTCAGTTCCTCCAGCCGGTCCACTTCAAACCCACCCGGCACCAGCCAGACACCATCGCCGTCGGGCTGTGGATCTTCGATGCGGGCGTCCTTCTCGTCCTCGTGCTCGTCGCCGATATTGCCAACGATCTGCTCCAGCAGATCCTCAATCGTCACCAGCCCCGCCACTTCGCCATACTCGTCAATCACGATGCGCATGTGCTGCTTCTCGCGCTGCATCTCGCGCAGCAGCTCGTACGCCTTCTTCGTCTCCGGCACCAGAGCCGCCGGCCGTTGAATCGACGCCACCGTCCGCGTCCGCGCCTCGGCATCCGAAATCTGCAGCAGGTCATGCGCAAACGCGATGCCCGTAATCGCATCCAGCGTCCCCGAATACACCGGCACACGCGAAAAATTATGCTCTGTCAGAGCCTCCAGAAACCGCTCCAGCGAGAGCGACTCCGGCACCGCAAAGATCTGCGGCCTCGGCGTCATGAAATCCCTCACCAGCTTGTCGCCAAACTCCACCGCGGACCGCACCAGCTCGCGGTCGCTTTCCTTTAGAATGCCCTCTTCCTCGCCCGCCTCCAGCAACGCCTCGACATCGTCGGCCGCCTCTTCCTCAGCAGTCGCCGGCTCTTCCGCCAAAGTCGCAACCGATAGCAGAAAACTCACCAGCAACGTCACCGGAAAAACCACGAAAAGCATCAGCCGCACCGGCCACAGCAAAGCCACCACCCACAGCCCTCGCGTCCTCTGAAAGAGCAGGAACGGCATCAACTGCGTACAGAAGACCGCCGCCAGCACCACTGCCAGCACCGCCTGCAAAATCTCCTCAAGCGGCGGTCGCCCCAACTGTGGAGCGCGATCGAATACCACCGACCCCAGGACCAATGCCAGCAACCCCATCGCCATAGGCATCAGCACTGAAGCAGCCAGAGAAGCACGTTCCCGGCTCATCCATAGCCGCGGCTCCACATGCTGCTCCCACGCATCGAGATTGTCCTGTACCTCGCGCGACAGAATCTTGCCAAACTCCGAGTAGACCCGCGCCATGTAAGCCGCCAGCGTAGCCACCGCGGCAAGCAGCACAATCGTTGTCAATGAGGCCAGGCTCATTCCGCCGCCTTCTTCACGCGCTTCGCAATCGGCGAGGTCTTTTCGGAGGGAGCCGGGGGCGTCAGCCCCGGGGACCGCCGCGCCGCAGACACAGGGGCTTTAGCCTTTGAAGATGAAGATTCAACCCGCTCAATCAAACCCTGTGGCAATCGATATCGCTCCCGAAGCAGCCGCTCCGTCCTGTCCATAGCACCGTCGTCTGTCTCATGGTCGTAGCCCGCCAGATGAAGCAGCCCGTGCAACATCAGTATCCGTAGCTCCACAGAGAGCGCATGCCCCTGCTCCTGCGCCTGCCGGGCCGCCGTGTCTACAGAAATCGCGAGGTCCCCCGCCGACCCGTCACTGAAGACCGGCTCAGAGTCATCCACCGGAAAGGAAAGCACATCCGTTGCCTTGTCCTTCCTGCGAAAACGCCGGTTCAAGCCGCGAATTCCCTTGTCCGTAGTAAGCAGCACCGACACCTCGCCGCTCAAACCCAAAGCCTCTCTCATTTCCTTCAGATAACGTGTCAAAGTCTGCTGCGTTGGAAGCGCAGATCTGCGCCCGACAGCTTTCCCGCGAAACTGCGGAAAGCCGTTGGCTGACTCCGTCTGCTCTGTGTCAAAAAGAATCATCTATCGCTTACGGCCGCCAAAGATGCCGGCGCATATCTCTCCTGATGATACGTGATCCCCATTTCCGCCCAATTTCAGTGCTGCACCGCCAAAGTGCCTTCGACGATTGCCCGGGGGGATGGGTCCTGAAAGATACGCTTCTCGCCAGCCATTATTACTAGCGAGAAGCCGACATCTCGAAGTAACGTTCACTGCCAACGCGTGGCTGATCCTTTGGGCTCACCTTGCCCAAACTTCGCCGCCTGCGATAAGATTCCATGACTCCTTACCCAATACTTCGTCTCCGACCGCAAGGTGACACATGTTGAGGACCTGTACGGCGATTTTTATCTTCGTGAGTTTCGGGCTTTTGGAGGCGCAACAGGCATCCGTTCCGTCTCAGCCCACCCCCATCAGCGTCGATCCTTCCAAAGGCCCCAACGCTGCATTCCAGTTCACAAAGGTCGATAACAACCTTCGGGCCGAGGCCGACGCCATTGATGCCTCGTTCGAAACGAGGGGTCTGGTGCTCCACGATCCCGACCTGCAGGCATTTGTCGACACTGTGGGCAAACGCGTTCTCGGTGACCGGTCCGTGCCTGAAAAAGTCACCTATCGCTTCCTGGTCCTCTGCGACCCCACCGTCAACGCTTTCGCTCTGCCCAACGGTTCGGTCTACATCACCACTGGGCTTCTCGCTCTTTTGGAAAACGAAGCGCAACTGGCAGGAGTTCTGGGCCACGAAACGGCGCACATCTACGAGCGGCACCCCTATCTTGAGAATCGAAGCATCCGCAAGAAAACCGTCGTTTCGGAGATTATTGCGGCCGCCGCCGCTTTCGTCCCCGGCGGTTATGCCACTTGGCTGGCTACGGCGGCCGCAGCCAATATCAGCATGCTCCTCCTGGTAGAAAGCGTCTACGGCTATTCACGCGAAATGGAGAGCCAGGCCGACCACGACGGGCTCGCAGCCATGACCGTTGCCGGTTACGATCCGCACGCCATGGCCGCCGCATTCGAACTGCTCGACCAGGACAGAACCCTCGAGTATGAGCCCCGTCCTACCTTCTACCACGATCATCCGAATCTGACGAAAAGACGAGAGGAAGCCCTGGCCTTTGCCGATGTCCACACTCCTGCGAGCGCCCGAATTGGGCTCAAAACGGACTACGTCCACGCTGTGGCGCCGGGCATCGTTTTCAATATCAACGCCGACATCGAGAGCCGCCGTCCGCGCACCGCTGTGGCCCGCGCCACCCGGCTCGTGGACGCATTCCCGGGCGACCCACAGTATCAGGTGCTGCTTGGCGACTCCTATCGCACGCTGGGAGCCAAAACGACCGTTCCGACGCCTGACGAATTCACTCCGGACGGCGAGAATGAACAGCGTAAGCGAGTCCTGAAGATGACTGAAGAGGAAGAGCAAAAGGTATTGCTGAAAACTCCCGAGAGCCAGGTGACCCTCAGAGAAAACCAGGCGAAGGCCGAAAAGGCCTTCCTTGCCGCGATTGAGCGCAACCCAGAGTACACGCTTGCCTACCGCGAACTCGGTTTCCTGTACCAGGATGAATCCCGCTTTGCTGATGCAGCAAATAATTACAGGCATTATCTTCAACTGGCGGCTGACACCAGCCTCGACCGGCTTCGCATCGGACGGCGCCTCGCGGAAGTTGAAAAACTTCAGGCCGCGCAGCCGCATTGACTGTTGGCCGCATTTATTTTGGCAGTTCTTACTCGAAAGGGCTTTCGATGATTTTTAGACGGCAAACGTTCCCGCGCTTCGCGACCGCCATATTGATATGCGTTTCCGCTTCCACCGCCCTTCCAGTGAACGTTCCGATTACAGCGTCCTGGGCCCAGCGCAAGATTACTTCCGGCAAGTTCCCAATCCATTCCGCCTGCATGATGCCGCCACAGGCCAATCTCACCAGGATCGGGATGAAAGGCGCCGAAGGACTGAGCAAGGAATCCGACGCTTGGGCCGCCGCCCTTGAGGATATGGTCGAGTCTCAACTCAAATCGGACGGCATCGCGATCAGTTCCGCCATCAATCCGCTTTCCAGTGGCGCATCCGGTGGCGAAATTCGCAGTGTGATCTCCCAAATCCAGCAGAAGTTTTCCTCCGTCTTGCCCTTGATAAGAAAGAAGCCGGGAGGAATCGTAAAGTCTGCCTACACTCTCGGCGATCAGGTCGGAATGCTGCCGTGCTCGGAGAATTCGGAGATCCTGGTCTTCGTCCAGGGTGTGGGCCGGCTTGTTACCCAAGGCCGTTCCACAATGACATTACTTGTTGGAGGTCCCGATGAAGATGCCGTTCTCTTCCTCACAATTGTCGACTCGAAAACAGGTGAGGTTGTCGCCTTCATTCAGGTGTATCCCAACGACGCTTCACTCCTGGACCCTGAAAGCGCATTCGGCCCAAAGCTTTACCAACAGCTCGCGGACATGAAAATCGGCTCCGCCCGCAAGCGTGCCGCAGGGCGCGGGCACTAGATGCGGACAACTTCGTCGCCCTCTGGCTGACGCTGTAAACAAAGGCATTCCGTGAGCGCTCATCCCTTGAGATGAGCGAAAAATATCAGGACAGACCTCTCGTTAGAGGGATCTTCCGCCGTAAAGCAAATAAGTACTGACAAACGCGCATCTCGGAAGTTGAAGCTGCCATCGAGAGGCTCGTAAAGAGGCTGGCCCAGGCTTCCGCCCGGGCCGGCCTTTGATTCATGATTTCGATTCACTGCGACCGGTTTACTGCGGTTTGGAACTACTCTTCGCCACAATGCCCGTCCGCCGCGCCGAGTCGCTCTCCGGATCCTCGAATCCCGGCAGCACCCGCTGCTGCGCCTTGCCCTCGTAAGCGCGAATGATCCGCTGCACCAGCGTATGGCGCACCACATCCACATCCTCAAAGTGGCAGAACTGGATGCCTTCCACGCCCTCCAGCAGGTTGATCGCCTCCACCAGCCCCGACTTCTTCGGATTCGGCAAGTCGATCTGCGTAATGTCCCCCGTGATCACAGCCTTCGAGCCCTGCCCCAGCCGCGTCAGGAACATCTTCATCTGCTCAGTCGTCGTATTCTGCGCCTCGTCCATGATGATGAACGCATCGCTCAGTGTTCGCCCGCGCATAAACGCCAGCGGGGCCACCTCGATGATGTTCTTCTCCAGCATCTTGTCGACCTTCTCCGGCTCCCAAAGGTCGTAGAGCGCGTCATACAGCGGCCGCAGATACGGGTCCACCTTCTCCTGCAGACTGCCCGGCAAAAATCCCAGCCGCTCGCCCGCTTCCACCGCCGGCCTAACCAAAACAATGCGGCTCACCTTCTTGGCATTCATCGCCGCCACGGCCATCGCCACCGCAAGATACGTCTTGCCCGTACCCGCCGGACCCACGCCAAAGGTCATGTCATTCTTTTCGATCGACTCCACATACCGCGCCTGGTTCACTGACCGCGGCTGCACTGCCCGCTTCACGCCCGCCTTCACGCTCGTCGTCCGCTGCTTGGCCGCCTCGGCCAGACCCATCAGCGTCACTGCCGGATCCGCAACCACCAGCTTCAGCATCGCATTCAATTCGCCGTTATAAGGATGCACACCCGCTCGCCGGAGCGCCTCAAAGTCCGCGAAGATACGCTTAACCCTGCCAACGCCATCCTCCCCGCCCTGCACATGCACCGCGTCGGAGCGAAGATCGATCCGCACTCCCAGTGCGTCTTCCATCAGTCTCAGATTTTCGTCGCGGGTCCCGAACAGGGGCTCGAGGTTGGGCGTGATCTCCAGAGTTATCTTCAGACGGCCTCCATTGCCACGGGTCTTGCCCGCAGCTGCGTTTTGTTGATTGGATGCTTGTTGGAGTGAATCGGACGAATTTCAGAGGACTTGATACAGGGCGCGCTGCACGAATGTACCGTGCCGGTCACGGCTGAACAGCTCAACGGGATGGCGTAGGCGACCAAATCCTGTATCTGCGCAAAGAGTAGCGCCGCTCGCCTCACCCGTCAACCCCACTTTCGTGAATTTGAACTACCCCCAGTAACCCCAGAGGTGCACTGTCCTATTCAGCACGTACATCATGGACCGTTCATCGCTTCGTCAGATGCACAGCCCTCACAACATGTTTTGAAACCGTCCGCGGCACCCGTGGTTCTTTCCCATGCGCGTTTCGCGGCCTGCTCTTGAGCATGGCCTTGCCTGAAAAAGCCTCTGCTTTCCACTCCCGGGCCTCGCTCGCGTAAGGCAACGGTAACGGCTCCGGCAACGAGCTCAAATCGACCACCGCAATACCCGTCCCGGTTTCTCCTGTAATAGCCACCAGAACGTCATCCTTACCATCGGATACCAGCGCGTCAAAATTCTCCGACAATGACACCGGCAGCGAGACTCTGTTTCGCAGCATACCGAGCCTCCCGTCAAAAACATCAATACCGTTCGTCGACGGTTGGAACAAGAGCGTTCCATCCGGGCTGAGCTTCGCTCCGTATACATAGCTGATATTGAGTACGTCCCGGTCATTCAGAACCAGGTACGACTTTGCATTCAGGCTTGGATCGTAGAGATAACTGGTTGCTTCCAGCGTGTTTCGGTCGGCAGACACAGCAATATCAAAATCCCCGTAACAACAACTCGGGTTATCCGTCGCGTAGCTCACTTGGTTGGTCGCCGTATCGATAGTGGAAACCTGCCCCTGGTTATTGAAGTAAACGCGAGAGTTATCCGAGGCAATCACCGTTCTCAACAAAGTGCCGCCAAATGTGACGATGCTGTAGTCAGTCACAGTTCCCGTAGCCGTATCAAGCTTGAAATATCCATCCAGGCCATCCCCGCCCACTTCATACGCGGCGAAGTAAATCGCCCCCGCATCGCTGATGGCCACTCCCGCAGGAAAGGTCTCCTGCCCACTGAGAGTGATCGGAGAGCCGGAAAAATACGTCGTCACCGGAAACGATTGTGCCGAACCAGGCGCATCCGGATCGATCAGGTAGAGCAGGCCGGCGTTCGTGTCAGAAACGGCAAGCTTACTGTCATTCGGCGAGATCGCAATGCCCCAAAGCCGATGCGTCGTTCCGGAAGGCGCTGCCGGCACTTGGATCGGACTCAGCCACGCTTCCTGGCTGCGCGAGAAGACTTGGATCTGCGACGCATCTGTAAAGTAATAAAGATCGCGCTTCGCGTCATAGACTCCCTGGGCCAGCAGCGCCCCCGGCAACGCAAACTGTTGCACTTTCGGCAGATATTTCACTGCGCTGGTCGCCGTTGCCGTGCCTGACTGAGTGGTCACCGCCAAATCCGCCGATCCTCCCGCCGACCCAGCCGGAATAGTAAATGCAGCCGCCTGCAGCAGGAACGGCGGGCTGCCGAGCCCATACGCGTTAGGCGCATACCCGGTAACAGGCGCAGACTTCCCGCCCACCGTAATCTGCAGGTCCGACGGTACGGTGCTCCCATAGGTCGTCGGTCCCAGCCCATATCCATATACCACGCCGGTCCCGCCGCCCTCGGCTGTCGCCACATTCGGCGTTACCTCCAGAATCGTAGGTCCATAGCTGAATGCCTCAGGCACAATCTGCATTCCGCCGTCCTGCATCAGCGCATACAGATCCGCAGGTCCGGGATTCCCCGCCGGCGTCGTCGCATAAAACTGGCCTGCTCCCCCTGAAAGCGCCGTAGCCGGATGCGCTCCAAAATACACAGCAGTTATCGTCGGCGCATTCGAAGACCCTGCCCACTGCACCTGCGTTCCTCCGGCCGCAGGTCCCGTCGCCGGACTCACATATGCGTTCTGGAATCCAGTTCCTACTGGCCCCGTCCGGAGTGCCTTCGTGTCGATAAAACCAACACCCTCTTCCATCGGACCAGCCAGCAATCCCGTCCCATCGAAAGCCCCTAGATTGGGACCGCCAGAAGCGCCAACATTCCCTCCGCCGGAAGTCGGTTCGAGGACCGGATTCGGCATCCATCCAGCCTGCATTCCACTGGCAATATCGTAAGCGTAGAGAATCCCTCCACTGCTGCCCATATAAAGCGTCTTCGAGTCCGGGCTGACGATCATCGACGCCGCCGAAGATGTATCACCGGCAACGTTAAACATCTTCGTCTGCGCCAATGTCTTCGAGTCAAAGACGGCTATCTCACCGCCATTGTCCCCATAGATCGGCACCAGCAATGACTTCCCGTCAGGCGTAGGCGTCAGCTTGTACAGGAAGTTGGCCCCGCTTGAGACAGCAGTCTTTGCGCCGGTATTCGGGTCGATCGTACACAGCGTGGCATCGCTGTCGATACTCCCAATCACGATCAACGACCTGTCGCCTGTGAGCGTAAAGGCGCCGATGTTCGTCAAAATAAAATAATTGCTCGTGCAGGCCGGAATAGTGTCGCCATAAACCTCCGTCAGCGAGTTATCGCCCGGACTCCACACCGCAATGCTACTATATCCATCCACGCCCGGAATACCTCCCTGGCCGCCAAGCAGCACCACCTTCCCATTCGCCAGCACACGCGCCGAGTAAGCGTGGTAACCATTCGTGCCGATTTGTGACGCCTGGTACCGCCGCTTCACCGTCATCCCCACCGGATCGACCGCATACAAATCGCCAATCTGCGTTCCTGCATAGATCACGGAATGATCCGGCGCCTCATCGATTCCAAAAGCTCCCGGAACAGCGATAAAGCCAATCTCCTTCTCAGTAGTCGAGTCCATCACAACAATGCGATTTCCATCTGGATCACTCACAAAATACCGCTTGGTCGGAGGATCGTAGACCATCCAGTTTGCGTTAAGCTCGAAGCCATATTCCGTTACTGAATCCGTGCGCGTATAGCGGGTACGAAGCTCGCCAGATGTTGGCGGTGTCGGAGACTTGGGAGGTTGCGGGCCACCTGATGTACCCCCTCCACATCCGTTCAGGAAACCACTCAAGGCAAAAATGGTGGCGGCAATGACCACCCGCACACACATCCAGCGCATACCTGCTCCGCGGTTCATTTTCATTTGTTCAAAAGCCCTTCACGGCCGGTTAGTGGGGTAAATTAGGCTCATATTAGCTCCCCTGAGCCGCTTTCCGCCACTTCTGAACCTGTCAATCTATACAATTGGCACTTCTACCAGCCCCGGCTAGACTCCCTTTGCGATTACGCCTGCTCTAGTCAGAGCAAAACTCGTCCGCAGGGGAGAACACATGCGAACACCGCTTGTACTGCCAGCCGCGCTTCTCGTCGCTTTCTGCACATTCACCAGCTGCAACAATCAGCCCGCCCAGCAGCAGACCTCCCAGTCCGGCAGCTATGCCTTCGAGCGCGGCTATCCCACCGGCGACACCGCCCAGAAAGCCTATGACGACGCCGACCTGAACCGCGCCGTCGAAGCCTACCGCTTCTTCTACCCCACCGTCTCCGGCCACGCCATCTTCGTGGGCAACGAAAAGATCGGCATCGTCCCCAACAAAGTCTGGGGCACCCTCGAAGGTCTGCCGAAACACGTCGGATTCACCCTCAACTCAGACACGCCCTATGCCCCCGGACTCATCGACCTCTCCAATGGTCCTATGGTCATCGAGCTTCCTCCCGGCCCGCTCATCTGCGTCGCCATGGACGTCAACCAGCTCTGGATCGCCGACCTCGGCCTTCCCGGTCCCGCGCAGGGCAAGGGCGATAAGGTCGTCTTCCTGCCACCCGGTTATAAAGACGCGCCGCCCGCCGGATACCGCGCCGCTTACTCGCCCTCGAACATGATGCTGATCGGCGTCCGCTCTCTTCCCGTCGGCGGCGATGTCCCCACAGCTATTGCCCGTATGAAGACCGTCAAACTCCACCCCCTGAAGCCCACCCCCGGCTGGCCTGAACTCCAATGGCTCGATCTCACCCCCGCACCTCAGGACACGACCCCGCTCGCGTGGGACAACAACATCCAGTTCTGGCATCAGCTATCCGATGTCATTAACTCCGAGCCGCCCAACCCACGCTTCCATAACATGTACGGCGAACTCGCAGCCCTCGGCATCGAGAAAGGCAAGCCCTTCTCACCCGATGCGCGCATGACCGCAATCCTCGAAAAGGCAGCAAAGACCGGAAACGCCCAGATGCGCGTCGAGTCCTTCGGCGACAACCGTCCTGACCGCATCGTCTGGCCCGACCGCAAGTGGGAGTGGGCAGCGCTGCGCTTTGAAGACGGCGACTTCAACACCGCCAACTACGCTGACCTCTACGCCCGCGATAAGTGGTTCTACCAGGCCATCGGTGCTTCGCCCGCCATGTTCAAGCGCGATCCTACAGCGGGATCGCTCTACTGGCTCGGCATACGCGACAACACCGGCGCAACGCTAGACGGCGGCAAGGCCTACAAGCTCACCGTCCCGCAGCCTGTCCCCGGCAAGCTCTTCTGGTCCGTAACCGTCTACGACACTGACACTCGCAGCCAGATCGATAGCGGTCAGGGCAAAGCCGCCCTCCGCTCCCTGTTCGAACTGAAGGACGTCTCCAAAACCCAACCCACTGACCTTTACTTTGGCCCAGCTGCCCCCGCCGGCCATGAGAATCAGTGGATCAAGACCATTCCCGGCAAAGGCTGGTTCGTCTACTTCCGCGTCTACGGCCCCGAAAAGGCCGCCTTCGACGGAAGTTGGAAACCCGGGGACTTCGAAGAGGTAAAGTGATCCAGAAACCGCAATCCGAGGTAAACAGATATGAAACTCACTCGGCAGTGCATCAGCTTCTTTTTCCTCGCTGGATCCACAATTCTCGCCGTCGGCTGCAGGACGAATAATTCGACGCAGCCCCAGCTCGGCGGTTCCACCTCCGCTTCCGACGACCTCGCTCATCGCACCATCAAACGCCGCGCCGTTGAAGCCGTCATCTGGAGCACCCCGGCAGTCAACTTCGACCGCATGTATCAGGCCATGGTCCACGACGCCAACGCCGGTGACGGCGGCAACAAGATCGTCTACTGGTCGCGTCTCTTCGACTGGAAAAACCAGACCCTCACCCCGAATCCAGACTCTATCTATCTCATGGCCTTCTTCAACACCAAAGACGTAGGCCCTGTTGTCCTTGAAATCCCGCCCGCCGACGAAGGCTCCATCACCGGCTCGATCGACGATTGCTGGCAGACCGCCATTGAAGATGTAGGCCCAGCCGGCCTGGATAAAGGTAAAGGAGGTAAGTATCTCATCCTCCCGCCTGACTACAAAGACAAAGCCCCCTCCGGCTACTTCGTTCTGGAGACCCACAACTATGAGGGCTTTGCCCTTCTCCGCTCCACCCTCAAAAGCAACACCGATGCCGACATCGCAAAAGCCGTCGCATACGGCAAACGAATCAAGATTTATCCGCTCTCGCAGGCCGTTCATCCCCCCGCGACGCAATTCGTAGACGCCATCTCCATCGTCTTCGACGCCACCATTCCATGGGATATGCGCTACTTCGAATCGCTGAATCGTATCGTCCAGACCGAGCCCTGGCTGCCCCGAGACAAAGCCATGATCGATCAGCTAAGGTCTATCGGCATCGAAAAGGGAAAACCCTTCAGCCCCGACGCAAAGATGGAGGAGACACTCAAAGGCGCCGTCGCCGAAGCTCACTCCTGGCTCGCGGATCAGTACGAGCACTCTTACTTCCCGCCACCTTATTACGATGGCGGCAACTGGCACGTGCCCGTTTCCCCGGACGTCATCGAAGGACTGCACACCTTCTACGGCGATCCTGACAAATATCCCATTGACGGCCGCGCCGTCGCCTACACGCTCGGCTTCTTTAGCGCCAAGCACTTCGGGGCTGGTTCCTTCTATCTCATGACCTTCAATGACAAGGACGGGCACAGCCTGGAGGGCAGCAACACCTATCGGCTTAATGTCTCCGCCAACGCGCCTGTCTCGCAGTACTGGTCGGCCACCGTCTACGACCGCGACACTCACGCCCTCATCCGCAACATGCAGTGGGCAAGCCGCTCCTCCCAGACCCCCGGACTCCAAAAAAACGCGGACGGTTCGGTAGATATCTACTTCGGACCAAAGGCGCCATCCGGCAAGGACTCCAACTGGGTGCCCACAAGCGCCAGCGGAAAGTTCGAAGTCCTCTTCCGCCTCTACGGACCACAGAAACCCCTCTTCGATAAAACATGGAAACTACCCGACATCGAAAAGTCGAACTAATGCTCTAGGCCAACAAGAATGATGTCGAGAAAGGAGGCCGCGCATGACGCGCATGAAAGGTACAGTGCTCCTCGCCGCAGCCGTTCTAATCGCTCCTCCTCCGCTTCTCTGGACTTGCGCGAGCGTCCAGGCCCAGACGAGTGATCCGCATGGTTGGATTGGAACCGAAACAGTTGAAACCCGGTACGGCAATTTCGAGTTTAAGAATGGCTACCCAACCTCCGACACCATTGAAAAGCTCTATGAGTTTCGCAGCTTCAATCGTGCGGTCGAGTCATATCTGCACTTTGTGACGCCTATGTCGATGTTCTATATGCAAAAGGGCCTCAAAGACTTTGGACTCGATACGGCGAACAAGTTCCTGATCTACGAGAATCTGCTGGATGCGCAAAGCCTGTTCCTCACACCGAATACCGAAAGTATTTACGGAATGCAGTTTCTCGACCTGAAACGTGACGGTCCAACAGTCGTCGAAGCGCCTCCAGGTCTGCTCGGCGGATTCAGCGACATGTGGCAGCAGTCCCAACTTGGCATCGGCCCCACAGGCGTCGACAAAGGCAAGGGCGGTAAGTTCCTGCTGTTGCCTCCCGACTACCAGGGCCGGCCACCCGCAGGCTATTTCACAGCAAAGTCTCCAACGTACGGTGTCTGGTTAGGCGTTCGGGGTTTCCTCGTGAACGGAAAGTCCGACCAGGCGGTTGCCCTGATGAAGATGGTGAAGATATACCCGCTGGCCACGGCCGGCGATCCCCCGGCCATGGTCTTCCTGAACGGCTCCGGCAAGGCAATTGATACCATCTTTCCCGACAACTACGAGTACTTCGCGAGCCTCGTCATGCTCGTCGAAAACGAGCCGGTGGATGCAATCCCGCCCTCGGATCGCTTTCTCCTTGCATCGATCGGCATTGAGAAGGGCAAGCCATTCAAACCTGACACCAAAGCTAAACAACTGCTAGCAGAAGCAGCCCGCACAGGAGCAGCCATGGCGCGAGCGAACACGTTCGCGTCTCGCGATCCAATGGCGCAGGTTTATCCCGACCGGCATTGGGAATGGGCGTTTGTAGGAGGCAGTGCCACATGGGATGCGCAAGGCTACATCAATGTCGACCATCGCGCAGGATGGAACTATGCCGCCACGGGAAACTCGCCCGCGATGGTCGAAAAGACCGTCGGTTCGGGATCGCAATACCTCATGGCAACACGGGATGCTAGCGGTGCATTTCTTGACGGCGGTCAGAGCTATCGGTTTCATTTGCCGCCAACCGTGCCGGTAAAACTCTTTTGGTCAGTCGTCGTCTACGACGCACTTAGCCGATCCGAACTGCAGAACGGCAAAGAATTCCCGAGCGTCAGCCAATACACCGGTCCTGTCCCAAACACCGATGGCTCAGTAGACATCTATTTCGGTCCGCGGTCGCCTGTAGGTAAGGAAAAGAATTGGATCAAGACTATGCCAGGCAACGGCTGGTTCGCTTATCTTCGCTTCTACAGTCCGACCGAGGCGTTCTTTGAAAAGAGTTGGAAGCCCGGCGACATCGAGAAGACCAACTAACAACAGGAGCTAACAACAAATAGGAGGAAAACTATGAAGCTCACCTTCTTGATGTGAAATAGAAGATCCGCAAATGCAACAATTGCAACCAAACTCGCAAGGGGTAAAAGACTGAAGCATTCGGCTGCATAAGTAACAGCTCCTCCAAATTACGACCGTTACTGGACGCTGCAGGACGGCATTCTGTGCATACAGGAGAGCAATGATTCATACCGCTGCCAGGGTCAAAGTTCTTGCAATTCTGCTTGGTCTCTGTTTTTTGCCGCATCTGTGTAGCGGACAGGGACTAAGTCCGCGCGCCTATATCATTACCCCGATTCATTCCAATGCAGTTACAGTGACCTACACATTGAACGACGGCAACATCGTCTTTGATCCCACGCTGCCTGTCGATAATGCAAGCGGCAGAATCGGCACTGAAATTTTTACCTACGTTCATGCAATGAGCATCTTCGGACGTTCTGCCAATGTGAATGCGTCCCTTCCATACTCTATCGGGCACTTCAAGGGCGACATAAATGGGACGGAAGAAAAACTCTACCGTTCCGGCCTCGGTGCTACGGTCGTGCGCGCCTCAGTCAATCTCTTCGGCGCGTCCGCGATGACACCTCAGGAATACATGAAGTGGCATCAGAAGACTCTGATTGGTGTAAGCCTGACCGTCTCCACCCAGACAGGCCAATATGATCCTGCGCGACTCGTCAATATCGCCGACAATCGCTGGAGCTTCAAACCTGAAGTTGGACTCTCACGGCGCTGGGGGAACTGGGTCGCGGATGTCTACGGGGGTGTTTGGTTCTTCACCCCCAATACCGACTTCTTCTCCAACGCGCCCGGATCTGTCGGGCCAAACCGGCAGACCCAGGAAGCGATGGGCTCCACCGAAGCTCACCTGAGCTACGACGTGAAGCCGCGCTTATGGATCTCCCTCGACGGCAACTACTGGTACGGTGGACGTACAAGCCTGAACGGCGTCCTCAAGACAACAAGCCTGCAGGCTAACTCACGCCTCGGAGGTACAGCCGCCATCCCCTTCGGCAAGCACCAGGCCCTCAAGCTCAGTTACAACACCGGCACCTACATCCGGATCGGCGGAGACTACCAGACTGTTTCCGTAGCCTGGCAATACTCCTGGCTCGGCCGCCCGCAATAAATTACCGCATTACATATTGAATAAGTACCTTTAATGCGAATCCTTGGTCACTAGTTACGAAAATTGTTGTTGTCCTGATTGCATCACTGTGACTCCGACCCGTAGACTGACCTACACAATGAAAATTTTGGCTCGACTTGCTTTGTCTCTTGGCCTTGTTACGTGTGTTTACATTACAGGTTGCTCTGGATCATCCTCCAGCACCCCCACACCAACACCCACGCCGACATCATCACCGACGGTTACCTCGATCAGCCCCACCACGGTTGAGGCCGGATCATCGTCACTGACCCTTACGGTGAACGGCACAGGCTTCGTGAAGACAACGACAATTCAGGTCGGCAGCGTCGCCGATGCAACCACGTACGCAAGTGCGACGCAGGTAACGGCGACCGTCACGGCATCGCAGCTGGCAAACGGCTCACAGCTCTCGATCATCGCCCTCAATGGCACAGCGAGCAGTGCATCGGGCACGGCAATCAACCTTCAGGTAACCAACCCTGTGCCTGCAATCTCTTTGGTCACCCCCGCTGCTCTCTTGGCGGGAACGGCGTCGCCGACTCTTGTGGTGACAGGAACCGGCTATGTGCCGGCCACCGTCATCAGCGTTAACGGCAGCGCGCGTCCCACTACGTTTGTAAGCGGAACGCAGGTCAATGTCGGATTGACAGCAGCTGACGTGGCGGCTGCAGGCAGTCTTGCGTTAACGGCGGCAAACGGCACTCCAGGCGGAGGAACCTCAGCGGCCACGACTATCCCCGTCACAAATCCGATTCCCGGCCCAACGATTTCGGTTTCACCTTCAGTTGTCACCATCGGCGCTACAACGCCCACCACCATAACAGTGACCGGGACAAATTTTGTCTCGTCGTCGACAGTCCAGGTGGATGGAGTGGCCCGTGCAACGACTTTTGTTAACAGCACACAACTGACCTTCCAGCTCACCGTGGCAGATCAGGCCATCTCACAGCTCTTTGCCGTCAACGTGGTAAACCCAACGCCGGGAGGTGGAACCTCTTATACGGCCCGGCTCAACGTTGTTGCCGCTACGCCTGCACCGATAATCACGCAGGTGCAACCGTCGCAGTTCACAGTCGGATCAGGAGCAACCCTGGTAAATATAGTTGGCTCCAACCTCTTTGGGTTGGCTGTGGGGCAGTACGCCCTTACCTCAAGTGTTCTGTGGAACAGCACTCCGCTCACAATCTTGAGCTATGGCGGCTACGGGTACCAGGACGCACAGTACATCGTCGTATCAGTTCCTGCAAGCCTGCTGGCATCGGTGGGAACCGCGAACATAACAGTGAGTAGTTCTATAGCTACTCCATCCACATCCAATGCAGTGAAAGTATCAGTCACTGATCCCCCTGCGCCAACATTGACGTCGCTCTATCCAAGCTTCGGTCCAATCAACACTGCAACAACAATTACCCTCAACGGAACGGGCTTCACAAACAAATCGACAGTAGCCTTGAACGGCACTGACATCGCTGCAAGCTATGTGAGCTCGGGACAGTTGACCGTTGACCTTCCGGCATCGAGTATCTTGCTCCCGGGCATTGTAAACTTCACAGTGACAACACCCGCACCCGGTGGGGGAATAACTGCGCCTCTGCCTTACATGGCCTATATCGGCATCGTAAATAACAGCATGGTCTATAACCCTGTAAACGGGCTCTTTTACGTCTCCGTTCCCAGTTCAGCGGGTGCCCCCTACGGAAATTCAGTCGTATCAGTCGACCCGGAAACCGGAGCTTTGGGAACGCCGATTCCCGTCGGCAGCGAACCGGACAAGCTTGCCATCACCTCCGATGGGCATTATCTATGGGTTGGCCTTGATGGCGCGTCCGCCGTTCGGAAAGTTGACTTGACTGCTGGGACAGCCGGTTATCAGTTCTCGCTGGGAGGAAATAGCGGAATCTACGCCAACCCACCAACGGTGTTGGCACTGGCCGCCCTGCCAGGCGCACCAGACTCTGTAGTGGTCGCAACCAACGGTGGCTCCAACCCATTGCCGATTGCCATCTTTGATGGCGGGGTGGCACGAGGCACAGCGACACCAAACTATAGCCCGAACACCCCTTATGCGCTCCAGGTCGATGGAACCAAAAATGAGATTTATGCAGCTAGTGGACAGGTATATACGGTGTACGGATACTCTGCCAGCGGTTTAACGGAAAAGAGTTCCGCCACGAACGGAAACTATGCAAGCTATACAGACGACGACCTGCAAGTAACGGGGGGACGAGCCTATACCGATTTCGGAACGGTCTATGACGCAGAGGCCGGTGCTCTCTTAGGTACCTTCTACGCTTCGGGAACCGATGTGGCTGTAGGCCCTGCCGTTGCCGACACCACCCTCGGTAAGGTCTTCATCCTCGACAATACTCAACCCTACAATTACCAAACCTACAACCAGATTCAGGTTTTCGACATTTCCAGGTACACCTCGACTGGCAACGTCATTCAACTAAATGTGACGGTTCCGGACGGCTCCGGCGTAAGTGCCGCCTCCCACCTGACACGTTGGGGAACAAACGGCCTCGCTTTCAGAGACAATGCAGGCGTGTTTAGTTTGCGTTCCAATTCAGTAAAGAACCTCTCAAACACTTCCGCAGATTTGGGCGTAACGCTGACAGCCAGTGGAGCGACGACTGGAACAAATACGACCTACACAGCCACGATTAAGAATTTGGGTCCTGCAGCGGCTACCAACATCGCCCTCACCGCGCAACCGCCTGCAACTGGTGTGCTTATTTCGGCGACACCCGCCGTAGGCACATGTTCCGTCGCCTCTAGCGTCAGTTGCGACTTGGGCTCGTTAGCAAATGGAGCGACAACAACTGTAACCATCGTCGTGATGCAAACAACCGCAGGAAGTGCGACGGCAAACGTGCAGATAACGGGATCGGAGACGGATCCGATTCTCACCAACAATCAGGCGAACTCTACACTCACCATTACCGGCAACCCCTACAACCTGACTCCATCGCTTAGTGCAATTAATCCTGCTGCGATTCAGACTGGCTCAGGCGATACAGACGTCACTGTTACAGGCTCTGGCTTCAGCAGTGGGTCGATCGTCCAGATGGGAAGTTTGGCACTGCCAACCAGCTATACCAGCAGTACAACACTAACTGCGACCGTTCCGGCAGCCGAGCTTGCCAGTTTGGCTTGGGCGCCGATTACCGTTTCAAACCCCGCGCCAGGAGGCGGAATTTCGACTGCCCTGCCTCTGACTATCTATCAGGTCATGACTATAGGCGTGAATCGCATTCTTTACGAACCGTTTTCGCGAAAGATCTACGCAAGTGTCGGGTCCGGTTCGGCTAATATAACCGGAAACTCGATTGCCGCGATCACGCCCGAAACCGGCGCCGTTGGAACGCCAGTCTTCGTAGGCAGCCAACCCACAAAGATGGCTATCTCCGATGACGGAAACATTCTGTACTCACTCCTCGGCGGAGCCAACAGTGTGGCGCGCTTCAATTTACAGACACAAAAGACAGAGTTCACATTCTCACCGCAAGTTACTAACTACGGCAACACAACAGGGTTCCGTGACATTGCGGTACAACCCGGATCAGAAAACACGATTGCCGTTGACTTCGGTTACACCTCTGGATTGGGGCTCATCGACGTCAATCCGACGACGAAGACTGCTGCGATTCGAGGAACTGGTACAGGAATCTACACCGGGACCAGCCTGCAATTCTTTGACCCACAGACGCTTTATTTATTCAATAGCGACACGTGGGGAACATTGGACAGATATCCGATCACGTCGAGTGGTTTTAGCTATAACCCGACTCATCAATCCTCGACGCTATCGCACTTTGGCTCATTTAAGCTGCGTGGCAACATTGGTTATTCTGCTTTCGGCGGTGTTGCCGACGTAACAACGACCCCCGCTACTCAGTTGGGTGTATTCCCCCTTGGCTCTAACTACAGCTATCCTGTGCTGGACAATGTAGAGCCGGATCCCGCGATTGGACGCGTCTTCTTTGCTGCGAACTCCTCTACCGATGGAAATAATTCGTCTACGGTAAATAGCATTGTGGCGTACGACACAACGACATTTATGCAGTCACAGTCAGTGCCGTTGAGTTTTGCGACCATTGAAGGAAATACGTCGTTTAGTGTTCCCGACCTCATTCGCTGGGGCCAGGACGGATTGGCTGTACTGACCAGCAGTGGCCACCTCTACATCCTCCGCGGAGCCGCAGTAGTCCCGCAATTGCTAAATCAGAACTCTGCCGCAAGTCTCACCTCTAGTTCGATGACTACGATTGCATCTGGCACGGGCAATACCATGCTCACGCTGACGGGTACTCACTTCATCCCCGGCGTAGCTGTGACTTGGAACGGCAGCTATCGCACCACCACCATTGTGGATGCAACTCACGTAACCGTCGCAATTCCCGCAAGTGACCTGGCAGCTACTGGAAGCGGATCGTTGGTCGCCACAAACCCAGGAGCGTCCGCTTCGAACGCTCTCACAGTAACAATTAATTAGGCATCTCTAAATAGACGCGTCGCCGCTTTCTCTTGAAAGCGGCGCGCGGATCAGCGCCCGGCTTCCTCGCCGGGCGCTGATCCGTCTGCCCTTTGATTTGACAAATGCCTGACACTATTTTACTCTATGCCTATCGCAAACAAGCCTGCGAGAGGCACTATGACAAGAGACCTTTTCCCCGGCGCACTCGAAATGATGATTCTCGAATCGCTGCGCCGCCAGCCCGCACATGGTTATGCGCTTGTTCAGCACATCCAGCAGCGATCGAAAAACCTGCTCCAGGTAGAGGAAGGCTCACTCTACCCGGCCCTTCAGCGGCTGCTCAAAGCAAAGCTGGTAAAAGCCTCGTGGGGTGTCTCCGCCACAAACCGCCGGGTCAGAACCTACCAGATCACCGCCGCCGGCCTGTCGCATCTGGAAAAGGAAATCTCCAGCTTTGAACGCATGTTCGAAGGCATCGCGCTCGTCCTGAATCCCGGCAAAACAAGCAGCAACTGAGAAAGGCCGTCTATGCAATGGCTATCGCAGATCTTCCGCCGCAAAACACTCTTCAATGAACTCGCTGAAGAAATGCGCGAGCATCTTGAGGAGCGCACAGAACAATTCATGCGCGAAGGCATGAATCGCCGGCAGGCCGAGCAAGCCGCACGCCGCGCCTTCGGCAATTCCACGCTCCTTCAGGAGCACAGTCGCGAAGTCTGGCAATGGCCCACCCTCGAATCCATCTGGGCCGACGTAAAATACGCTGCGCGCCAGCTCCGCAAGTCTCCTGCATTCACCATCACCGTAGTCCTCTCGCTGGTCCTCGGCCTCGGCGCCAACACTACGATCTTCACCTTTATGAACGCCATGCTCTTCCTGCCGCCCTCGGTCGCCGATGCCAGTCGCGTCGTCGAGGTCATGTTGCGCAACGGCAAAGCATCCGGCCTTGAAAGCCACATGCCGCTCAGCTACCCGGCCTATACCCTTCTGCGCGATCACAACCACACCCTCTCCGGCCTCGCCGCCTTCGATGGCGATCCACGCCCCGTCAGTTGGAGCGACCACGGCCAGGGCCAGCAAGTCTTCGGCCAGCTTGTCTCTGGCAACTTCTTTTCCGTCGCCGGTGTGGAACCTGCGCTCGGCCGCGCCTTCCCCGCCGATGAAGATCAAACCGGAGCATCGCATCCCGCCATTCTCATCAGCTACTCCTTCTGGCAGCATCGCCTTGCCGCCGATAGCTCTGTGATCGGCCGCGTTCTCAAGCTCAATGGAACCAGCTTCACCGTCATCGGAGTCGCGCCGCCCGGCTTCACCAGCGTACTCATCGGCTCTCAACCCGACTTCTGGGCCTCGCTCGCCATGGCTCCCACCATCACCCGCGATCCCGAGCGGATTACGAGCGAAGGTTCCTATTGGCTCCTCGGCCTCGGCCGCCTCAAGCCCGAAGCAACCAAAGCCCAGGCCCAGGCCGACCTCAGCGTGCTCTCAAGCTCCCTTCACCGGGGACCATCCGAGGCGATCCACGAA
>Ga0206935_10064_pt1 | contig 39021 bp, 33 predicted proteins | sample Alteio_BWOrgHeat_13_FD_152924 | JGI IMG/M metagenome (GOLD analysis project Ga0206935, IMG submission 152924) | Enriched cells from forest soil in Barre Woods Harvard Forest LTER site, Petersham, Massachusetts, United States -... | ecosystem: Environmental > Terrestrial > Soil > Temperate forest >...
GTGAAGAGCAAGCTGAAGATAGCGATGACGATCGCGGCGCGTTTAAGATTTTTGAGCTTGGGGTGCTCGATCTCGCGATTGACCTGGGCCAACGATTCCTCACCCGACATGGCGAGGACGGAGTGGCCGAAGGCCATGATAATGCCAAACAGGCCCAGAATGGGAACATACCTCGTTCCCTTGAGGAAGCCTAGCGCGTCGTCGCTGAAGTGCAGATTGCCCGGAGTAGGAAGCGGCGGCAGGTGCACGCCCTGCACGGAGACGGAGTAGACACCCCATATGAGCAGAATGACTACCATGACGGTAGTTATCTGCATGATCTTCAATGACTTTTCGCTGGACTCTTCGATGCCCTTAGTATTCTCACGCCAGTAATAGATCGTCACAGCGGCGGCGAAGAGCGCCGAGGTGTGATTCATGTTGAACTGGAAGAGAGGGTGGCCGGGACGGGGCAGAAATGCCACAGGAAACCATCCATGGGTGGCGCAGACAACGATCAATTCATTAAGAAGACCAGTGATATATTGACCGGCCGAAACGCCCGAGATTGGGCCGGTGAGGATGTAGTCGAACATCAATGCGGAAACGCTTAGCTTGGCAAAGGTACCGCCTAGCGCCTCTTTGACGACGCGATATACGCCGCCACGGGTGAACATGGAACAGCTCTCGACGTATACCGCCCGCACGGCCGATGCAAAGAGCATGACGCCGAGGATGAACCAGGGAGCCGCCTTGCCTATGGCCTCTTCAGCGATGCCGCCTGCGTAAAAAGCCGAGGAGCCAAGATCGTTCAGCACGATTGCTGCTACGCGCCAGAACGAAATGAAGGTGAGCATTACCGAAGATGCCACCACCAATCGAGTGCGGTCAGAGATTGGGGCGTGGGTGGTTCTTGGAGATCCCATTTTTGTTATTTCGGCCTACCAGACCTGAATCGGAAGTCCAGTTTGGAGCGTTGAGTTAAGAAACCTTTTCAGATGCGAACAGACGCCCAGCGGTGAGTCTAATTTGCGCTGGACAGTGCGTCAATCAAAAGCGGCGACCATGGGCAGTTTGGTTAGTCGCAGAATGGAGCAGCAGGGCGGGAGTTTGGGGAATTAGCTCTCCGAAGCGATAACTTCCGTGCCGTCTCCAGGTAATGCACCGTTTCCATACTGAAGAGGCTAAGAGTCGGCCTGTGCTTTCTGCAGCGAATGAATGACGATTCCGATGAAGGTGGTCAAGACGACAATTGCTGACCCTGCCATGCCTACGAAGAACATAACTTCCAACACACGCATAGCGATGATTCCGAGGATCATGAGGACGATTGTAGCCCTGATTGGCAAACGTTTCCAGACTGGAGTGACGGGCGGGTGCGTGGCGAGGCAATTCGAGAGATGGCCGGAGATCGATTCTCGGCTGCAACCTGCTGGCGCTGTGCGAGATAGAGGGGAGAGATGCGGGAAGGCTCAGGCGGAGGCTCTGGTAGACTCAGCACGATGCGGGGCACTCCATGGCGGCTTTTGGCGGCAGGCGCGTTGACGGCGCTGCTGCTGGATCTGCCTTTTCCGCTAGCAGGGCCGCTACCGGTGTGGCGGACTGTGTTTGCGTGGTTTGCGCTTGTGCCGCTGCTTGTGGGGCTGCTGCGGATGCCCGATCGGTATACCGGGCGACGACTGCGCTGGCAGCTTGGGTGGTCATTCCTGGGTGGATGGTGGTGCGGGGCGCTTTGGTTTGGCGCGAACTGCTACTGGATCTACGGGACTATGCACATCTATGGCCAGATGAGCGCTCCTCTGGCCGCGCTGTCGCTGGTACTGTTCAGCCTTTACCTGGGCTTCTGGTTCGGGGCGTTTTCGCTGGCGCTGGCGGTGATTCGCCGAGCGACTTTTGGCAGGCGTAATGCATGGCTGGCTTTTGCGGCAATTCCGTTGCTCTGGACCGCCATGGAGTTTGCCATTGCACGAATTCCGGCTTTCCCGTGGGATCAGCTTGGGTATTCGCAGGTCGATAACAGGTTGCTAACTGGTTTAGCGCCGTGGACCGGCGTCTATGGGATCAGCTTTGTACTGGCAGCATTTAACGCATTGCAGGCCGGTGTTTATCTACGGAGACCATCGCGGCCTGAGACGTGGAACAGGAGGGCCTTTATTCATCCGACGGAGGTTGGACTTCTGTTGATTCTGGTGATGAATTTCTTGGCGAGTACCGGCTTGGTTCCCTCACCAAAGCCAAAGGGCGAAGCGACGGCGATGCTGGTGCAACCAAATCTGGATGTGGCTTCGGACGATGTTTGGGTTGGGACGGAGTGGGACCGTCAGATCGCGCAGTTTGAAAAGCTGGGCCACGACACTTGCCATGGTTATCTGGCAGGGATTCCGGAAACCGGTGCGAAGACTGTCGCGGATGTGGATTGCAATGCTGCGTCTACGCCGAGCTTGATTGTCTGGCCGGAGTCACCTGCGCCCTTTCGCGATGCCGACCCGCGCTTCAAAGAAGCCGTGGCGGCGATTGCGCAGGCGGATTATGCGCCGATGATCGTGGGTGTCATTGGCATGGACAGCGAGGCGACGGGGCAATCTTTCCACTTCTACAATTCAGCCTCTGTAGTGGCGCTCGACGGGCGGTTGGCAGGCCGATACGACAAGATGCACCTGGTGCCCTTCGGCGAATATGTTCCGCACCGTGAGCTATTTTTCTTTGTTCGCCAGATTGCTCAAAGCCTTACCGATATGAGCATTGGAACGGATCGAAAGGTCTTCCGTATTGGGGCAGCTAACGGCGAGGCGCATCGTTACGGCGTTTTCATCTGTTATGAATCGGTCTTTGGGGATGAGGTAAGGCAGTTTGCCCAGCTTGGGGCCGAAGTGCTGGTGAATATCAGCGACGACGGCTGGTATGGCGATACGAGCGCGCCGTGGCAGCACCTGAATATGGCGCGGATGCGGGCGATCGAGAACCGGCGCTGGATTTTGCGCGATACGAACAACGGGGTGACAGCTTCGATCGATCCGTATGGGACGGTACGGCAGAGCATTCCGCGGCACCAGGTGGGCGTGCTGGCGGCACAGTTTGGGTACAACGATCAGGTGACTTTCTATACCGCGCACGGAGACTGGTTTGCTGCGCTGTGTGCCATACTGAGCTTGGCGCTGCTGCTGTGGTCCGGGCGGTCCCTGCTGGGATATACGGGGCTGGGATATTCGGCGCGCCGGTAAATTCAATCCAAGTCAGGTCCATCAAAGGTTAGAGGCGAAATGTCGTCATTGAACGATCTCGAATTTGCATTCGCTCCTCTTCGCGATACTGTGCGCGACCTGCGGGAGTATCTTTGACCCCGCCCGCCTGCAACGCGAACTAGACTCCATCGGAAAAAAACTGGAAGACCCTGCGCTGTGGTCAAACCCCGCTGCGAGCCAGCCGTTGATGCGCGACCGCAAGCGGGTGGAGCAGCTGATTGCCGACGACGAGCAGCTGGTGCGCCGTCTTGACGATATCGAGACTTATTTCGAGCTGGCCAAGGAAGGCGCGGAAGAGGTGCTGCCTGATCTTGAGCGGGAGATGAATTCGCTGCGCGAGTTCTGCGAGGCGCTTGAGGCGAAGACGATGCTCTCCGGCGAGACGGACCCGCTGAATGCGATTGTGACGGTGCATCCGGGAGCGGGCGGCACGGAGAGCCAGGACTGGGCGGAGATGCTGATGCGGATGTATCTGCGCTGGGCCGAACAGCAGGGATACAAGACCGAGATGAACGATTTGCAGGATGGGGACGAGGCGGGCATCAAGTCTGCGACTTTCACCATTCTGGGTGAGAATGCCTTTGGGCTGCTGGCGGGTGAGAACGGCGTGCATCGGCTGGTGCGGATTTCGCCGTTTGATTCCGCTAAGCGCAGGCACACTTCGTTTGCCAGCGTGTATGTTTCACCGGAGATCGATGACTCGATCGAGGTGAACATCCGCAGTGAGGATCTGCGCATCGATACATACAGGTCGGGTGGCAAGGGTGGGCAGCATGTGAACACGACCGACTCGGCGGTGCGCATGACGCATCTGCCGACGGGTATCGTGGTGACGTGCCAGAACGAGCGCTCGCAGATCAAGAATCGCGACAAAGCGATGAAGATGCTGCGTTCGCGGCTTTACGAGTACGAGCTGGCCAAAAAGAAGGCAATCACCAAAGAGGTGGAAGATGCGAAGCTGGAGATTAATTTTGGCTCTCAGATTCGCTCGTATGTGCTGCAGCCTTATCGCATTGCAAAGGACCACAGGACGAAGGTCGAAGTGGGAGATGTCGACAAGGTGCTGGATGGGTACCTGGAGCCGTTTCTGCGCGGGTTCCTTTTAATGAAGCGGCGGGGTACTGCTCCCGCATCGGATAGTGGGGACGACGATCTTGACGTATAGGGCGTATAGGCTATGACGAACCGGAATGAGTTGATTGATGAAATGCTGACGGCAAAGACGATCGCCGTAGTTGGGATCAGCAACAAGCCGGAGCGGGCGAGCTATCACATTGCCAACTATCTGGCGAAGCAAGGGTATCGAGTGGTGCCGGTGAATCCGGCGCTGAGCGAGGCCGTGGTGAATGGGCAGGTGCTGACGAGTTACCCCACGCTTGAGGATGCGCAGACGGCGCTGGCGGTTGAGGGCGGGAAGATTGATTTGGTGGATGTCTTTCGCGCTTCGAATGCAGTGCCGCCGATTGTGGATGACGTGATCCGGCTGCATATCCCGTACCTTTGGCTGCAGGATGGCGTGATGCATGAGTCGGTTGCCAAGGCTGAAGCGGCTGGCGTGAAGTGCATCCAGAACGACTGCATCCTGCGAGAGCACGCAGCTCGTCACTGAAGCTTGAGATCGCGATTGGCTGGGATATACTTCTCCAGATTTGAGGGGAGTGATTTGGCGCATGGTTCCTGAGATTTTGGCTATCTCCCGGCGTGGCTTGTTGGTTTCTCTTTGCGGTGTGCTCTGCGCGCTGGCAGCGGTTGCCGGCAACGCGCAGGATGAGCATCCTACGCTCGCGATAGGGTCGCAGGCGCCTGCGTTTTCGCTGCTGGGGATCGACGGCAAGACACATACGCTGGATGAGTACAAGGCCGCGCAAGTGTTGGTGATTGTGTTCACCTGCGATCATTGCCCGACTGCACAACTCTACGAATCGCGCCTCAAGAAGCTGGTAGGGGATTACAAGGGCAAGAGTGTTGCCTTTGTAATGATCCAGCCAAACGATCCGGACGCTGTGCGGCTGGATGAGCTGGGCTATACGGACGTTAGCGACAGCCTGGACGATATGAAGATTCGCGCGGCGTATCGGCAATTCAATTTTCCCTACCTGTATGACGGTGCGACGCAGGAGACGGCCCGGGCCTATGGGCCGAAGGCTACTCCGCATGTCTTTATTTTTGATGCGCAGCGAAAGCTTCGTTTTGAGGGGCGCATTGATGACAGCCAGCGCGAGAATCTGGTGAAACGGCAGGATACGCGGAATGCCATCGATGCGCTGCTGGCGGGGCAGCCGGTCGCGATGGATCATACCGGTGTCTTTGGCTGTTCGACGAAGTGGAAGTCGAAGTCAGCGAGCCGGATTGAGTATTTGAAGAAGGTGGAAGCGGAGCCGGTAACGGTCGACGAGGCGAATGCTGACGCCTTAAAGAAGCTGCGCGCGAACGGGACGGGGAAGCTGTTGCTGGTGAATTTCTGGGCGACATGGTGCGGTCCCTGCGTAGTGGAGTTTCCGGATCTCGAGACGACGTACCGGATGTTTCGGAATCGCGACTTTGACATGGTGACGGTCGCGGCGAATATGCCGGATGAGAAGGCGGGCGTGATGCGCTTTCTGCAGAAGCAGCATGCCAGCTCGCGCAATTTGATTTTTGCCACGACGGATACATATGCGTTGCAGGCTGCTTTCGATCCCAAGTGGGAGTCGGGCGTGCCGTATACGGTTTTGCTGGCCCCGGATGGCAAGGTGCTGTACCGACAAACCGGCGACGTGGATGTGATGGCGCTGCGGCGTGTGATTCTGGCGAATCTGCCGGACCCGGATTACATTGGGCATCGGGCGTACTGGGCCGGCAAATAGAGCAGGCTGGCGTTCAGCGGCCGCGTCTAACTCGATTTCGCGTAACCAAAGCAGGGGCGTTCGCGTCTCCTGAGTGAGCTATTTATCTACGATGCGTTTATTCCGTTTTATTTTCGTGTTGATTCTGTTACTGGCTAGTTTGCCGGTATTCGCTGCTTCGAGTTCGGCGGATGTGACCCATCTGCATGTGCAATTGGTTGTGCCAGAGAGAGTGCTGAGTTCCGGCGCTCCGGCGGATGCGGGTCTCTACTTCAAACTGGAACCGGGTTGGCATGTTTATTGGAAGAATGCTGGAGATTCCGGTGAGCCGCCGCGCGTGCGTTGGACGCTTCCCGATGGCGTGACTGCGGGGGAGCTTCAATTTCCTGCGCCCAAGCGGTTGCCTCTCGGTCCTCTTATGGATTTCGGGTATGAGGATGAGGTGCTATTTCCTCTGACACTGAATGTTGCGCAGACGGCGAAGGTTGGGCCGGTGATTCTCCATGCAAAGGTGGATTGGCTGGTTTGCAGGGAAGTTTGTATTCCGGGTAAGGCTGAACTTGAGATGCCCGCGACGGTGGCCGATCATCCAGTAAAGCCGTCGGCTGTGGCGGAAGACGAGCATCTGTATCAGCGGTTTCTGGGAAATTTGCCTCAGCCTTTGCCTTCAACAGCTAGCGTGGTTTTTGCGCCGACTGCAGCCGGGTTCCGGCTAGCGGTGGTTACTGGGCAGCGCGAGACGAGTGCACAGTTCTTTCCTTCAGAACAAAGTGTGATTGATAATCCTGCGCCTCAGCCTGCTTCGCCGCTGGCGAACGGGGTGGTTATCGATCTAAAGAAGGATGGGAATCTTACGGCGAATCCGGCGAAGCTTACGGGCGTTGTTGAGCTTTCCGGCGGGCGGGCTTATGAGATTGCGGCTTTGCCGGGGGTGGCGCCTGTGGCTGCTCCGGCGACGAGTGGCGGGGGTGTTTTAAAGGCTGCGGGGCTGGCGTTTCTGGGTGGGATAATTCTCAACCTGATGCCTTGTGTCTTTCCTGTGCTGTTTATCAAGGGGCTGTCGCTTGTGAACTCTTCCGGTGAGGCCCAGCATAAGCAACGCGCGCATGGGCTGGTGTATACGGCAGGGATACTTGTCTCGTTCTGGGTGCTGGTGGGCGCACTGCTGGGGCTGCGGGCTGCCGGGGCGACGTTGGGATGGGGGTTCCAGTTTCAGTCACCGATTTTTGTGGCGCTGATGGCGGGGCTGCTTTTCTTTCTGGGGCTTTCGCTGGCGGGGCAGTTTGAGATTGGGTTGACTTTGACTTCGGCTGGCGGGACGCTGGCACAGAAGCAGGGATATGCGGGCAGTTTCTTTACAGGGGTGTTGGCGGTGATTGTGGCTACGCCGTGTACGGCTCCGTTTATGGGGGCGGCGGTAGGGTTTGCGCTGGCACAGTCTGCGGTGGTGACCTTTGCGATCTTTACAGCGCTGGCGCTGGGGCTGGCTCTGCCGTATCTGCTGCTGACTCTGCAGCCGGCTTGGACTCGTCTGTTGCCGAAGCCCGGTGCGTGGATGGAGGTGCTGAAGCAGGCGACTGCGGTGCCGATCTTCGCCACGGTGATCTGGCTGGCTTGGGTGCTGGCGCAGACGCGGGGTGCAACGGGCGTTGCGGCGCTACTGGGGATGTTTTTGCTGCTGGCGATTGCTGGGTGGATTCTGGGACGCTGGCCAGCGCGACGCGTACCTTCGGTTGTGGCCGGGCTGGTGGTGCTGGTGGCGGTCGGCGCCGGTGTCTATGGGGTGAATATGCTGGCCGCGCCGGTTGTGGCGAGTGCCGGCGGGGCGGAAGCTGCTGGGAGCCGCTGGGAGCCGTGGTCGCAGGCGGCTGTGGAGAAGTATCGCGCTGCGGGGCGGCCGGTGTTTGTGGACTTTACAGCCAGCTGGTGCCTGAGCTGCCAAGTGAATGAACGCGTGGCGCTGCGTACGGCGGCGGTGGATGATGCTTTCAAACAACATAATGTGGCGCTGCTGAAGGCGGACTGGACTTCGCATGACGATGCGATTTCGCAGGTTCTCACATCTTTAGGACGAAGCGGAGTACCGGCCTATGCGCTGTATGCGTCCAATACAAGTGGAGATGCGCCGGTGCTGCTGCCTGAGGTGCTGACGCCTGGCATTGTTATCGATGCTCTGAACAAGCTTCCCGCAGGGGCCTCGGCATCGGCGGCGAAACCGTAGGGCGCTGCCTGGATCAGAAAACCGGATCCTTCGCTACGCTCAGGATGACAACTTACCTGAAAACGGAGGTTCGACATGGTCTGGAATTCTCAGTTATCGCGCCTATTCCACTTAGCGCCTTCTTTCCTTCTCGCAATTGTTGTTTCGGCAGCCGGAGCTCAGGCTGTTCGCGTGGGTGCGGCCGCACCCGGCTTTACAGGAACTGACTCCAACGGCAAGACCGAGTCGCTGGATCAGTTCAAAGGCAAGTACGTGGTGCTGGAGTGGCACAACCAAGGCTGCCCGTATACGGCGAAGCATTATGTGAGCGGTAACATGCAGGCCTTGCAGAAGGAGTGGACCGCGAAGGGCGTGGTCTGGTTTACGGTGATCTCTTCGGCGCCGGGGCAGCAGGGATACATGACGGCTAGCCAGGAGAATGCCTACGTGAAGAAGATAGGCGCTGCGCCGACCGGCGTGCTGCTTGATCCGCAGGGAAAGATTGGCCATTTGTATGACGCCAAGACGACGCCGCAGATGGTGGTGATTGACCCGGCCGGGAAGGTGATCTACGACGGGGCGATCGATGACAAGCCTACTCCAGATGAGAGCGACATCAAGGGCGCGAAGAATTATGTCAACGATGCGTTGACGGCGGCGATGTCGGGCAAGCCTGTGCCTACGCCTTATACGCGGCCTTATGGGTGTTCGGTAAAGTACGCTGAGTAGTGTGTACCGGTGAGAAGTGGGAGTCTACGTTGAGACGGTGGGGATATTGATTGGCCCTACGTCTGCGACATTGTCGATCCTCAGGCCGGGCAAGACGAGGGACGGAAGTATCGTCGTTATAGCTGCATAGACGAGCAGCCCTCCGTAGAGCGCGTCTTCGATGTGGAATGTCTCGCGAAGGATAGAAGCAATTACCAGCGTGAAGATGAGGGTCGGAACAAGCGCAATGGAAACGCGGAAAGCGCCCTGAGCTGTGCGGCGAGAGATGTATCGCGCCTGCAGCCAGTATTTGCCAATCCGAATCGGGATCATGACGACGGAAATTATTGCTCCATACAGTAGCGATTTAAGAACCAGGGCGTCAGCTGGTACTTCCAGCCCCTCGTGAAAGAAGTAAAAGGGAATGAAAAATGAGGCGAAGAGCCTTACTGCGTGCAGGTTTTCAGGCGAGGCCAGTGTCGCCATGCGTTTCCGGAGCAGTCCGGCAACGAGTCCGGCGATGAAGGCACCGATCAGGTAGTGTACGCCGATGTTCTGCGTCAGGACCGCGCATATGATGCCGACCATGAGAAGAAGCGAGAACTCCGAGCCAGGAGCGAAGGGAACGACATATTTGCCCAGAAAGAGGAATAGGAGGGGAGTAAGAACGACCAGCAGGAGCAGAACGATGCCGGAAACGGTAAGTGTCAGCAGGGAACTGGCCTGAGAGACGATGAAGAGGACGGCAAGAGCCATGATCTCGCCTGAGATAGCGTTGATGGAAACCTCAGACTGTTCGCTGGTGTCGAGGCCGGAGTGGGGAAGTGTGTCGAGGATGAATCCAGTGGAAGGAGTCAGAATGCCGAGTGCCAGGAGGGACGCCGGTTGCCATGTCATGTGCAGGTAGCGAGCGGCAAACCATGTGATCACCGCAAGAAAAAAGCCGAGTATGGCGAGATAGGCACTGATGCGAGGTAGCTGTTTGCGGATTTCAACAAGATCGACTTCCAGTCCGGCGAGAAGAAAAAGGGAGGCGATGCCAAACGTGGCGACAACGGTGCCTACCCTGTCCTCCACAAGTGGCGGGTAGACGATCGCTACCGTGATTCCCAGCAGGAAACAGGTCAGCTGCGAAGGCAAACGAAAACGCTGGAGGGCGCGAGGCACCACCAGGAGTCCGAAAATAGCCGCCATATAGATCAGCGTGGTGATGGGGATGTGCATTCCTGGAGCCCCCTCCTGCCGTGATCAATTAAGGCATATTCGAAAATATTGGGAACTGTCGAGAGTCACAGAGGGTGGATTTAAAAAAATCCCTCAGGGTCACCGTTGCTCAGGCGCAGGCTCCAGGCCGAGGTGAATTTCGACCACCGCATCGGCGGGGTCGGCGGCGCGTTTGTCGTAGATTTCGTAGTCGGTGAGGAAGGAGCGCTTGCCGCCGAGCTCGGCGGGAGGAAGGCTCCAGATGCTACGCCATGCGGATTGCATCACCTGCTTGACCGGCCCTTTTTCTGTGGTTACGACGGCGTAGTCACCGGTGGAGATTGCCGCGTAGCTCACGCCTGCTGGCAGGTTGTCGATGGAGGTGACGGGCGAGCCGAGCAGGTAGTCGTATGCGCCGTTTTCGTCGCTCTCGTAGTTGGAGTAGACGGCATAGAGATCTTCACTGGAGCGGTTGGGGATCTGGGCGGCGAGGTTTTCGACGAAGAAGCGGTGCCAGAGTTGTTCGATCTTGCCGCTGCCGGAAAGCTCTTCGGTATTGGTGGTGCGGATCTGGAAGCCGGCGACTGCGATGGGATTGTGCAGGGTTTTGTGGTGGATTTGAGACATGCTTTGATAGCTCCATTTCCGGGTCGATAGTAGCAGATGGAGAGACAAATTCCGCTCAACTCAATATGTCGTAACCCAAAACATGGAAGGAAATACCTGCCAACAAAAGCAGATTCCCTGCGGGAATGACAGCAAGAAAGACAAAAAGCGGATCCTTCACTTCGTTCAGGATGACAAGGAATGTGGGGTTCTTGCTACCCACCCTAGCCACAAAAACAACTGCGTGGCGAGGGTGAAGCACCCAGTTTTTGGGTGATTGGAAAGCCTAATTGTTTCGTTTGGATTGGCGGATACGGCGGATTTCTTCCAGGCGCTGGGCTAGTTGTTTTTCGCGGCCTTCCTGGGTGGGCGCGTAGTAGCGGCGACCCAGGAGCGACGGGGGCAGGCAATCCATGTCGGCGACTTTGCCTTCTTCGTCGTGAGCGTAGCGATAGTCTTTGCCGTAGTCGAGGTCCTTCATTAACTTGGTCGGTGCGTTGCGCAGGTGGAGGGGGACGGGCTCCTGGCGGGTGCTTTCGATGTCCTGCTGGGCGGCGGCGTAGGCGGTGTAGACGGCGTTGGATTTGGGGGCGAGGCAGAGATAGACGACGGCTTCAGCGAGGGCCAGGTCGCCTTCGGGGGAGCCGAGGAACTCCATGGTCTGGCGGGCGCTGAGGCAGAGATTGAGTGCTTCAGGGGCGGCGAGGCCGATGTCTTCAACGGCCATGCGGATGACGCGGCGGGCGAGGTACATGGGGTCTTCGCCGGCGTGAAACATGCGGCCGAGCCAGTAGAGAGCGGCGTCGGGGTCGCTGTTGCGGACGGATTTGTGCAGGGCGGAGATGAGGTTGTAGTGTTCTTCGCCGGTCTTGTCGTAGAGGAGGACGCGCTGTTGGAGGGCTTCTTCAGCGAGGGCGCCGGTGATGTGGGCGCGAGGTACCCCAGGGGCTAAAGCCCCATTCGATTCTGTTTCATCCATGCCCGGGCTAAAGCCCGGGCCTACCGAGGCCCGGCCGACCTTTTTATCGGTGCGGTCGGCGGCTAGCTGGGCGGCGATTTCGAGGGCGTTGTAGGCATTGCGACAGTCGCCGCTGGAATAGCCTGCGATGAGGTTGAGGGCTTCTTCGTCGGCGGTGAGATTCAAGTTGCCGAGGCCGCGTTCCTTGTCGGCTAGGGCACGGTGGAGGAGTTCGACGATTTGCTCTTCGGTGAGTGCTTTGAGGACGTAGACGCGACAGCGGGAGAGGAGCGCGCCTATGACTTCGAATGACGGATTTTCGGTGGTAGCGCCGATGAGGCGGATGGTGCCGCGCTCGACGTAGGGCAGGAAGGCGTCCTGCTGGGCTTTGTTGAAGCGATGGATTTCGTCGACGAAGAGGATGGTGCGCGAACCCATCTGCGCGGCCTGTTCGCTGGCCTGCATGACCTGCTTGATCTCCTTGATGCCGGAGAGGACGGCGGAGAATTCGAGGAAGGTGGCGTGGGTGGTTTCGGCGATGATCTTGGCGAGCGAGGTTTTGCCGACGCCGGGAGGTCCCCAGAAGATCATGGAGCTGGGGTCGTCGTGCTCGATCTGGACGCGGAGGGGTTTGCCGGGGCCGATGAGATGCTCCTGGCCGGCGTATTCGGAGAGATTGCGGGGGCGCATGCGCTCGGCTAACGGGGCGCCGCGGGTGCGCCGGGCGGCGGACTCGGGAGAGGCTGGCTGGTCGAAGAGGCTGGCTTCGGGAGGCGTCATTGGGCGAGGCCTCTCTGGCGAGCTGCTTCGTAGAGAAGGATGCTGGCGGCGACGGCTGCGTTGAGGCTTTCGACGGGGCCGGGGCAGGGAATTGTGATGCGCGCATCGCAGCGGGCGGCGAGTTGGGGCGAGAGGCCACTGCCTTCGGAACCGATGACGAGCGCGGCTGGTTGGGTCAGGTTGAATTTGCCGAGAGGCGTTGCTTCGTGAGCCATGGCTGCCAGTGATTGGATGCCCGCGGCGTGGAGCTGGTTGAAGCATTCTTCGTCTGAGGCCGCAAGGACGGGGAGGCGGAAGACGGTGCCCGCAGAGGCGCGCATGGCTTTGGGGTTCCAGCGGCTGACGGTGCCGGGCAGGCAGACGACGCCGGTTGCGCCGAAGGCTTCGGCGGAGCGCAGGATGGTGCCGAGGTTGCCGGGGTCCTGAATGCCGGAGAGGACGACGATGAGAGATTGAGGTGCCAGAATGGCAGGCCAGTCCCAGATTCTGGGGCGGGAGAGCGCGGCGATTGGCTGGGGGCTCTCGGTAGTTACCGCGGAGGCAAGAATCTCAGGCGGCACTGCCAGCAGTTCGACTGACGGTGGAAGGTGAAGGGTTTCCAGCAGATGCTCGTGGCCTTGAGCGATGAAGACTGTCGTGGGAATGATGCAGCTGGCGAGGGCTTCGGCGACCAGGTGCAAACCTTCCAAGCCGACAACTTCTCCGCTTCCACGGTCAGGGCGAAGCAGCGCCGCGCGGAGTTCTTTCACCCGGGCATTCTGCTTACTCTGTACAATGCGGATAGTCATTTGCGGAAGCCTCACCGAACCTTAGGCGATTGTAGCCCTTCGCCTTAGGCGGGCTGGCGGCTACGCAACTGGCATGTGCAAAGGGCGGCGCATCGTTCAAAAGGCCGCTTGGCATAGGAAGATTACGGTGCGGTTCCATGGCGATCGCGCCTTGATTTGTTGTGAGAGATTGAGGAACCGAGGTAGACCAGTTGTCCGCTGAGATTTTGCGGGTTCATCCCGACGAACCACAGCCCGAACGGATTGAGTACATCGTCTCCTGTATCCGCCAGGGTGACGTGGTTGCGCTTCCTACGGATACTTTCTATGGTCTGGCAGTGGACCCGGTGAATCTGCATGCGGTGGAGCAGATTTACCAGATCAAATCGCGCAAGAAGAACAAGCCGCTCTCGCTGCTGATCTCTTCAGTGGCGCAGGCCTACGAACTGGCGCGGGATATTGACGACAGGTTTGACCGGCTGGCGGAGCGGTTCTGGCCGGGACCGCTGACGATTATCGTGCGGGCGGGAAGCAAGCTGCCATTGCGCTCGACGGCCAATACGGGCAACGTGGCATTACGTGTTCCGGATGCGACGATAGCGCGCGCGGTGGTGGAGTGCTTCGGGCTGCCGATTACTGCAACGTCAGCGAATCTGGCCAATGCGATGGAGTGTTCGCATGCGGCGTGTGTGCGCGATCAGATCGGCGATCGGATTCCGCTGATTGTGGATGGAGGGCCTTCGGGTCATGCGATTCCGACTACAATCGTCGATCTCTCCGGCAACAACGGGCCATGGCAGATTTTGCGCGAAGGGGCTATCTCGACGCATGAGATTGCCCTGGTGCTGCAACGGTAGATGAGCGAGCGCATGCACGATGAGCCTACAGAGAAGCGGCGGGGCTGGGCTGCGTCGCTGCTGCGTTTTCTGATTATTTATGGTCTGCTGGTGGTCCTGCTCTCGGCACTGGGGTGGTGCATCTGGGTCTACGTGCAGATTGAGCATTATGCGTACGAAGACCAGGCGGCTCCAGCAGATGTGATCTGTGTCTTCGGAGCTGCTGAGTATGCTGGGCGGCCGTCCCCGGTGTTGCGGGCGAGGCTCGATCATGCACTGGCTCTGTATGAGCACGGCATTGCGCCTGTAATGCTGACAACGGGTGGCAGCGCGGCGGGAGACTCGTTTTCTGAGGGCCAGGTTGGCGAGGCTTACCTGATGGCCAATGGCGTTCCGCAGAAGGCGATCATTGCGGAGACGCAGAGCCGGACGACCGAGGAGCAGGCGCGGCGCATTGTGGTGATTGCGCGGACGAATGGCTATCGGCGCGTGGTGATTGTGAGCGACCCGGCGCACCTGTTCCGGATTCGGGAGATTTGCGCGAAGGATGGGCTGGCGGTTTTGACTTCGCCTCGGCCACAGGTGGCTGCTGTGGGGAGTTCGAGCGAGTGGCAGCAGATCTGGCACGAGATTGTGGCTTATACGCTTTGGCGGATGCATTTGCATTGAGAGATGGCTGCGACAGGCGAGGTGATAATCTTCAACGCTATGAGGCCATTTCGTTTTCTGTTTCCTGTTCTGATGGGCGCTGCTTTGACAGTGCTTGCTTCGTCCGGATCTGCGCAGTCTTTCACGGTCAGTTTCCCCAAAGAGCGCAGCGCGAAGCCGCTGGATGGCCGGCTGCTATTGCTGCTTTCGACGGATGATTCTGCCGAGCCGCGGATGCAGATCAGTCCCTCACCGAAGACGCAGATGATCTTTGGAGTGACGGTGGATGGGTTGGCTTCGGGAGCATCGGCGACGGTGGATGCCAGTGCCGCAGGATATCCGAGAGTCAGCCTGAAGGATGTTCCTCCGGGTGAGTATACGGCCCAGGCGGTGCTGAATCTGTACGAGACTTTTCATCGTTCAGATGGCAGCACGATAAAGCTGCACATGGATCAGGGCGAGGGGCAGCACTGGAACGAGACGCCGGGGAACCTGTACAGCAAGCCGCAGAAGGTTTCGGTGAAGGCGGGCGCTGGGCCGATTGCGCTTTCGTTGACGGAGGTGATTCCGCCGCTGCCTGAGAAGAAGGATACGAAGTATGTGCGGCGCATCAGGGTTCAGAGCGCATTGCTGACTAAGTTCTGGGGACGGCCGATGTATCTCTCTGCAGTGGTGCTGGTGCCGGAGGGATTTGACGAGCATCCTGAGGCGCATTATCCGGAGATGGTGTTTGAGGATCACTTTGCGGACGGGATCGATGATTTTCGCGACACTCCGCCGGACCCGAATCTGAAGCCGGATTATAGCGACCGCTTCCACCTGGCGGGGTACAACCGCATTCAGCAGCAAGAGGGGTACAAATTCTACCAGCAGTGGGTCAGTGCGAAGTTTCCGCGCTACCTGGTGATCAAGATTCAGCACGCAAACCCGTATTACGACGACTCGTATGCGGTGAACTCAGCGAATCTAGGGCCCTATGGCGACGCGATCGAGACTGAGCTGATGCCGGCAATCGAGAAGCAGTTCAGAGGGATTGGGCAGGGATGGGCGCGTTTCTTGTACGGCGGTTCGACCGGCGGCTGGGAGTCGCTTGCGGTGCAGGTTTTTTATCCCACTCACTACAACGGGGCGTTTGTGGCGTGCCCGGATCCTGTGGACTTTCACCAGTACACAAACATCGATCTCTATGAAGACAAGAATGCGTTTTATATCTCAGGGCCGAACAAGCGCGTAGAACAACCGGCGATGCGCGACTACCTGGGGCACACTCTGATCACGACCAAGCAGATCAGCGAGTACGAGCTGGCGCTGGGCGATCATGGGCGGTCGGGCGAGCAGCTTGATATCTGGCAGGCTGTGTATTCGCCGGAGGGGCCGGATGGATATCCGGTGCAGATATTTGACAAGGCTACAGGCGAGATCGATCACAAGGTGGCGGCGTACTGGCGTGATCACTACGATCTGGATGCGATTCTGCAGCGTGACTGGGCAACGCTTGGACCGCAACTGCAAGGCAAGCTGCATGTCTATGTCGGCAGCGACGATACGTATTTTCTGAACAATGCTGTGTATCTGCTGGAAGATTTTCTGAAGAGCACGACGAACCCTCCGTATGAAGGTGAAGTAGCGTACGGGCCGCGCGCGGAGCACTGTTGGAACGGCGATCCGACCCTGCCTAATGCGTACTCGCGGCTGCACTACAACACGATGTATCTGCCGAAGATATTGGATCGGATTGAGAAGACGGCTCCGGCTGGGGCGGATTTGACCAGCTGGCGGTACTAGCTTCCTTGAAAAGCGGATTCCGCGAGAATGACAGAAAGAAAGATAGCGACAAAACTGGACTATGGCAGGAATTTAAGTGTGTAGGCGGTTGTGGGATCGATGGGTTTACGGACGACGCCGAGAGCGGTTAGCTGATCATTGTTAGCGGCCCATCGCTCCGCGGTCATTTTGCCTATTTGAGCGCGGGGATCGTCTGACGCCGCTCCGGGCACTCCAGTGATGAAGCCGCCATCTTTGAGCGCCTGCAGCGTGTACTGCATCTGTGCGGGATTCTGGGCCGGGTTGAGCTTGAGGATGAGCGCGTTGGCTGGACCTGGGTTCCGGAGGTACTCCGCCCAGCCCTGAACGGTTGTGCGAGTGAACTTTGCCACGATGTCGGGATGCTGCTCGAGAAAGTCGCGGCGGGTGAAAAAGACGCGATACGGATCGTAGCCTGCTCCGCTGATGAGGATGGTTCGGAATGTCCCGCCGGCCTTTGAGACGAAGTAGGGCTCACTGGTGATGAATATCTGCTGGACATACTCCGGATCGGCGAGGAAATTAGCGACGGAGTGGGTGGCTGGGGTTTCGCGGACGTTTTTCAGATGATATTTACTGACGATGTAGCGGAACCATGTAGCCCCGGGCTGTGCAGCGACAGTGTGGCTCTCAAGGTCAGTGAAGGTGTGGATGGGTGAGTTGCTGTGCACCATGACGGCCTGCGGATCGTGTTGCATCGTCGCGCCGATGGCGACGAGTGGCAGGCCATTTGAGACTGCTTCGAGAATCTGATCGCTGGCGCCAAGCCCGAAATCCGCGCCGCCGCTGGCTACGACCTGCAGGCCGCTGGTGTATTGGCCGAGCGGGAGGATGGAGACGTCGAGGCCTTCTTTCTTGTAGAGGCCTTCGGCGACTGCGGCGAAGTATCCGCCCTGCTCTGGCTGCGGGTACCAGTCAGCCTGGAGGCGGACGGGAAAGAGGCCGTTGCTGGGCGATTGACTGCTCTTGCAGCCTGTGAGGACAGCCGCGCTTCCAAGGCCAGCTGCAACGCCTGCCACACGCATGAAATCTCTTCGATTCAAATGCAACTCCGCTCAGTGAATTGGGACTGCGAGAGGGTTCGTGAATTGCGACCTGCTTGTTTCAAGAAGTTACCATGCCGGAAGGGGATTAAACGTTCTTAGCATTGCGTGCGGCGCCGAGTTTTGCGGCGAGGGCGAGCAAGCGCGCGTCGTCATTATGCGCAGCTATCAGCTGCATTCCACCGGCAGGCTTGCCGTCGGCCAGAAACGGGATGGTGACGGCGGGCATGCCTGCAAGGCTTACCGGCGATGTGTAGCGGAGCAGACGGGCGCGGGTTTCACTGTGGTCGGCTCCGGCGGCGAGCCGCACTACAGGAGCGGCGGGCATGAGCAGTAATTGGTGTTCTGCGAGCAACGTGTTCATGCGCTTGCGAAAGGCGCTGTGACGGCGTCGCAGAACGGCGATCATCTTCCTGTCGAGACTTGCGCCCCACTCCAGACGCTGGCAAATGGATTGTTCGAAATGCTCGAAGCGGCCCATGTGGATATACGCAGCTTCTGAGGCCTGGATGGGCGCGAAGATCTCCATCGACTTGCTCCACCACTCGACTGAAACGGTTGTGGCGGTGAGACCGAGTGCTTCGAGTTCGCGCTGAGACTCGCGAAGGCTGGCGAGAACGGCCGGTTCGCAGTCGTGAAGGAAGGCATCGTCAACGACGGCGAACGTGCGCGGAAGGGGGGCACTGCCGGCATCGGTTGGGCCGAAGATTGAGCCGAGCAGAGGTCCGTCTTCAAGATCGCAGAAGAGCCAGCCCATGGTGTCGAAGGATTGAGCGAGGTGTGATCCGCCACGCCAGTCTCCTCGGCCCAGGGATGCGCGGTATCCGGCGAGACCGCATAGGGCGGCGGGCACGCGGATGGAGCCGCCTGTGTCGGTGCCGATAGCGGCCATGGCTGAGCCTTCCATAACGCTGGCTGCTGCTCCGCTGGAGGAGCCGCCGGTGAGTGCGCCGGCATCGCCGGTTTGAAGGCAATCGCCAAATTCGGGATTTTCGCCGGTAATGCCGTAGGCCAGCGGATGCAGATGAGTCTTGCCGGTGATGATGGCCCCGGAGGCACGCAGACGTTCGGCGAGCCACGAGTCTCTTCGGGCTTTACCGAAGAGGTCGCGGTAGAAGATCGTTCCGCAGGTGGTGGGCGAGCCGGCGAGGTCAAAACAGTCTTTCAGGGAGACGGGGACCCCGCAGAGGATGGGCGCTGAGTCTTTACTGCCGGTAAGCATCGCGCAGGCGCGGCGCGCCTGGTGCAGGGTCCATGCTTCGTTGCGCCACAGGTAGGTATTGTGGCCGACGTTGCTGTTGGCGCGCGCCAGGGACTTAGTGGTGGAGGTAAGTACTGTAGCGCATGGGTTCGCGGCAGAGACGAGCGCGGTTCGCCATGCGCAGATTGAATCTTCGCGGGGTGCCATAGACGCATTCTAACCAGTTCAGGGAATCATCGTTCGTTGCAATTTTTGATGGTTGGTTTGTCGAGTGCGCCATGCTAAGTTCGAGTATGGGTGTCCCCTCTGAGATCACCAGAAGCCGTAGGGCTGCTGCCCGGCAGCTGGTCGATGAGCATCACATGGCTGGGCTGGTCCGATTCACAGCGCGGTCGCTTACGACTGATCGGCCGGTACCTTTTGGATCATCAATTGTTCACACGCGCAGCGGCGAGCTGTTAGTGAAAGCGTTGAACGCGGTTGCGCCAGAGTTCGATCCGAGTTCACACGCTGAGGTCAAGGCCATACGCCTTGCCACGAAGCGTCTCAAGAGTCTATCGCTGGCCGGTTACACGCTCTATACGACTTGCGAGCCATGCCCGATGTGCATGAGCACGGCGCTGTGGGCTGGCGTTGATCGCGTGGTGTACGGCGCGACGATTGAGGACGCGAGCCGGCATTGCAGGCAGATTCATATTCACGCGGGCGAGGTTGCTGAGCGGAGCGATATGCAGTGCGCTGTGGATGGCCCAGTGCTGCGAGAGGAATGTTACGCCCTTTTCACTCATGCGAATATGTTGCGGGCGTTCAGAAGCTGGTCGACGCGAAAGCGCCGGACCATCCGAGCCAAGACTCTGCGAGCTAAATAAGTGGAAGTTACTGGGAGCGCTCTGCCTATGTCTGAAACACTAGCCGCCGGATTATCTGCGATTGTTGGCGATCCGGCGCGGGTGATTACTGCTCCTGCGGTGGTGGAGCGGCTCTCGAAGGATTTTTATTGGTATTCGCCAATTCTCAAGCGGCAGTTACAGGCAAAGCATGGCGATATTGCTGTGCAGCCTGTGAGTGTGGATGAAGTGCTGGCGATTGCACGATTTGCCGGCGAGCATAGGGTTCCGCTTACCGTGCGCGGTGCAGGGACTGGCAATTATGGGCAGTGTATTCCACTGCAAGGCGGCATTGTGCTGGACCTTGCGTTGATGGACAAACTGGAGGCGATTACTGAGGATGGTGTGGCTGTGTGCCAGCCCGGTCTGCGCTTGGCGATGCTTGAGACAGAAGCGCGGTCGAAGGGGTGGGAACTGCGCATGTATCCTTCGACGATTGCGAAGGCTTCTGTTGGCGGCTTTCTGGCTGGTGGGTCGGGAGGAATAGGTTCGGTTGCGCATGGTGGATTGCGCGACTTTGATACGGTGCGAGCCTTTGAAGTGGTGACGATGGAAGACGAGCCACGTGTGGTGCTGCATGAGGGTGCGGGGGTGCACGAGATTTTGCATGCCTGGGGTACGAACGGAATACTGACCCGCATCTGGTTTGCGCTTACTCCGGCGGTGGAGTGGACTCAGTTCACAGCAGCCTTCGACACGTATGACGAGGCTTTTCTTTTTGCGAAGACTATTGCGGAAAGCAGCGCCTGGACGAAACGGCTAGTTACGGTATTTGAATGGCCGATTCCTTCATTTTTTAAGCCAGTCAAACAGATTGTGGCGCAGGATAAGACGCTGGTGCTGATCATGATTGCTTCCGCACAGGCAGACGCGTTGAACAGCGCCGCTGTCGCCGCCAAAGGCGAAGTTACTTTCACTGGCGGTTATACTGGTCCGCGCACGCAGCCGTTGTTGAGCGATTACACATGGAATCACACTACGCTTTGGGCAATGAAGGCCGATCCCACATGGACTTATCTGCAGGCAGGATTTTCTCCGACGAATTGCATGGAGCAGTTCAGGCTGCTGCGTGAGCGGTATGGGAAGGAGATACTTTTTCATATCGAATTTATGAAAAACGGTGAGGGAGTCGTTATCCCCGGAGCGATTCCTCTGGTGTATTTCACAGGGGAAGAGCGGCTCAATGAAATGATTGCGTACTGTCGCGAGATAGGGGTTTTTATTGCCAATCCGCATGTGAACTATCTAGAAGATGCCGGCCGTTATCGCGCTGATAACATTCAGCTCAAGGCCAAGCAGAAGTATGATCCCCGTGGTCTGCTTAATCCTGGAAAGATGATTGGATTTCAAACGGAAAGGCACGGCGAGTGAAGACCTGGATTCCGGATGCCCGCAACTTTGCTTACCTGACTTGGCAGCAAGTCGATGCGCTGCCGCGTGAGTCTGCGCTGCTGATTTTGCCTACTGCTGCAATTGAACAACACGGACATCATCTGCCACTGGCGACGGATACTTTGTGCAATAATCTGCTGCTTGGTAAGGCACTGGAGTTAGTGCCGGAAGATATTCCAATGTATGCGCTGCCGCCGATATGTTATGGCAAGAGCAATGAGCATATAGGTTTTCCGGGCACGCTGTCTGTGTCGGCGGCAACGTTTATGGCCGTGATTCGCGACCTGGGCGCCAGCATTGCTGCTGCGGGCTTTAAGAAGGTTGCGCTGTTCAATACGCATGGTGGCAACACTTCGCTGGTAGATGTGATGGCGCGTGATCTGAGGGCTGAATTTGGATTGCGGACGTTCACGTTGTTTGGCGCGGTTGGCGCGGGTTTTGAAGGCGTGAGCGCGCAGGAACGTACTTATGGCTTTCATGCAGGAGAAATTGAGACGGCGTTTCTGTTGTATGGCACGCCGGAGTTGGTACATCCGGATAAGTACACCGCGAACTACATTGCGCGAGTAGATACGCCGGAGTTACTGAAGCCGGAGGGATCGAGCGCTAACTTTGCATGGCTGACACGCGATATTGCGCCGAGCGGCGTGATGGGCGATCCATCTGCAGCAACTGCGGAAAATGGCGAAAAGTGGGTGAATGCCTCGGCGGCGAAAATTGCTGAAGTGTTGATTGCGATGTATCACTTTGTTCCGCGTCACGACGGATAGCTAGAAGACTGAAAGGGGAAGCAAGAGCTGTGATTGATTGTGGCAGCGGGGTTCGGCTGGAGCGCGGCGTGCGCTGCGTGCTCTCTGACGGCCTGACGCTTGTTTCTGATCACTACTATCCTGCGGAGGCTACGGCGGGAACAGGGCCCTGGCCTACGCTGCTGATGCGACAACCGTACGGTCGTGATATTGCATCGACGGTGGTATATGCACATCCAGTTTGGTTTGCGCGGCATGGGTATCACGTTGTTATTCAGGATGTGCGAGGGCGCGGTGATTCGGAGAGTGAGTTTTATGCCTTTCGACATGAGGGCCGTGACGGGGCAGAGACGATTGCATGGCTGCGCGAGCATCCTGCCTGCAATGGACGGATTGGGATGTATGGGTTTTCCTATCAGGGTTCTACGCAGCTGCTGGCTGCGGCAGAGGAGCCCGAGGGGTTGATCTGCATTGCTCCGCATATGACTGCAGCCGATTTATATCATGGATGGTTTTATCATCATGGTGCGTTGCGGCTTGCCTCGACGCTGGGGTGGGGCATTCAGATGTTGCGTGACGATGCACGGCGGCGCGGGCTGCGTGAAACGAGCGCAAGGCTTGAGCAGGCGTGGATCAATGTTCGCGCGCAGGCGGGGTTTGTGCCTTATGCAGAGCATGCTGCGATCGTCGATCCAGAGTTGCCTGGCTACGTGCGTGACTGGATGGATCATCGCGAGGCGGATAGCGGGGATGAAGTGTTCTGGAGCACGTTGGATATAAGTAAGCGCCTCGATAAGATACAAGTTCCGGCGCTACATATCTCGGGGTGGTACGACACTTATCTTGAGGGTTCCATTGCCGGGTATCTTGCACTGCGCAATCATGCTGGAAGTGAGTTTGCGCGGGAGAATCAATATCTGGTGGCGGGGCCGTGGGTGCATATTCCGTGGGGCGATCGCGTGGGGGAGCAGAAGCTGAGTGCGACGGCGAACCTGGATACAGATAAGCTGCTGTTGCGATGGTTTAATCACTGGCTCCGCGACTCGGGTGAATTTGCGAATGAGCCGCGTGTGCGGCATTTTGCGCTAGGAGCGAACAAGTGGCATGAGGCTGATGAATGGCCCGAGCAAGCGGCGTGCAAGCTTTACCTGCATAGCAATGGAAATGCAAATTCGCGCAAGGGCGATGGATGGCTTGGCGGAGAGATGCCCTCGGCGTCGGAGCCGCACGACGTCTTTGTTTACGATCCCGAGGTGCCTGTGATTGCGCCGGGTGGCCCGCAGGCATTGAGTGGTTGTTTTGATCAGGCGGCGATGGAGATGGGAAACAATCTTCTGGTGTATTCAACGGTTGCGGCGAAGGCACCAGTACATATTTTCGGGCGGCCACTCGTTACGCTGTATGCGGCGACCTCTGCGCAGAATGCCGATCTTACAGCCAAGTTGGTGCGAGTTACCGCAGCCGGGGCGGCGGAGTTTGTGTGCATCGGGATAGCGCGATCGAGCTGGCTGTTTCGTGAACGGGAGTATCTTGCGGACACGATTCAGCGGTGGGAGTTTGCGCTGGAGCCTACGTCGGTGGTGATTGCGGAAGGGGAGTGTCTGAGGCTTGAGATCGCGAGCTCGGCGTTTCCGTTGTATGATCGCAACCCTTCGAGCGATGTTTCACCGGAGTGCGCGGACCAGTGGAATTGGCGCCGCTCGACGCAGCACATTGCTCATACAAATGAGCATTCATCGGCGCTTCATCTGCCTGTCGTTGGGGAGTGCGCATGGTAGATATTCCGGAAGAAGCAGCGGGTGCATTGAAACCGGAGATTGCTATCGCTGGCGTGACGAAGCAGTTTCGCGCGGGATCGCTGGCTTTGCAGGATGTTTCTGTGGGCATTGCGAAGGGCGAATTTGTAACGCTGCTTGGCCCCTCGGGATGCGGCAAATCGACGCTGCTGCGGCTGGTATCAGGGCTTACGTTGGCGAGTTCGGGCGAGATTACTGTGAATGGCATGACGCCCGCGAATGCCAGGGAGCTAATGAGCTTTATCTTTCAGGATGCGACGCTGCTGCCGTGGCGCACGGTAGAAGAGAATGTCGGGTTGGGCATGGAGCTGGAGCATGCGGCGCGTGCGGTGCGCAGGGACAAGGTAACGCGAATGCTGGAGCTGGTGGGGCTTTCGCATGTGGCGCTGAGATATCCGCGGCAGCTCTCGGGGGGCATGAAGATGCGCGTCTCGATTGCGCGCGCGTTGGTGAGCAGACCGCGAATTCTGCTGATGGACGAGCCCTTTGCGGCGCTTGATGAGATGAGCCGGGACAGGTTGAACGAAGAGTTGCTGCGGCTTTATGCCGAGCATCAGTGGACGGTAATGTTTGTGACGCACTCGGTAGCTGAGGCGGTGTTTCTATCGACGCGGATTGTGATTCTTGCGTCGCATCCGGGCCGGGTGGCGCATGTGGTTCCGGTGGAGCTGCCGTGGCCACGCACGGCGGAGACGCGGCTGACAGCAGCGTATGAAGAATGCGTTGCCAACGTGAGCAGGCTGTTGCGCGGAGTGCAGGCAGCACAGGCTACAGAGGCGATGCGTAGTGACGAGGAAAGGCAATGAATCGCCATCTCTGGTTTGCAGTCAACAGCATGATTGTTCTGATTGGTCTGCTGGCCGCGTGGCATTTTGGTGTAATGCTGCTGAAGGTGCCACCCTATATTTTGCCGGGCCCCGCGGCTGTGGCAGCGGCCGTGGTGAATCGCTTTCCCGCACTGATGCAGTCGCTATGGCTGACGACAGAGGCAGCGGCGATGGGGCTGGCGGGAAGCGTGGTGGCCGGGATTACGATTGCGCTGGTTTTTGCTCAGTGGCACTGGCTGCGGCGACTGATTTTTCCATACTCGATTCTGCTGCAGACAGTGCCGATTGTTGCGATTGCGCCGCTGATCATCATGTGGGTTGGAAGTGGGGTATATGCGGTTGCGCTGATCGCATTTATCATTTGCCTGCCGCCGGTGATTGCGAATACGACTCAGGGGCTGATCAGCGTGGATCGCAACCTGATCGATCTCTTTCTCATGCATAAAGCGAACCGGGCCCAGATTCTCTTCAAGTTACGACTGCCGCATGCTCTGCCGAACCTGTTTGTCGGGTTACGGATTTCTGCAGGGATTGCGGTCACGGCGGCGATTATCGGCGAGCTGTTTGCGAGCTCGAGCCGTGTGGGTGTGGGTGGACTGGGCTATTCAATCACTTATGCCTACTCGCAACTGGAGACGGATTATCTGTTTGCGCTTGTAGTTGCGGCGACGGCGTTGGGATTTGCCTTCTTTTTTACAGTGATGTTTCTGGAGTGGTATTTCCTGCATAACTGGCATGAGTCGAGCCGATCGGATGTGCCGGACTAGTCCAGGAATTGAATGGGGTATGGAATGCTTCGAATGGAAACAAAGACGGGATGGTGGCTGATTACTCATCCCGATCACGCACGGCTGGCGGGAGAATTTGCGGCTGCGTGGGGAAATGTGATGTTTTGTGCGCCAGAGCCTCGTGCGCGCGTACTGCACGGGATTGCTGCGCATGATGACGGATGGATGGAGCGCGATGCTCGACCGAGTGTTACGCGGGAGGGAAGGCCTTCTGCGTTTTCAACGGAACTGGTGGGGAAGTATTCGGCGTTTGAGGAGATTGATCTGGCTGATTATCTCGCGGTGCGTGAGCGGGCAGTGCGCATCATTGGCGAGCAGGACGCTTATGCCGGATTGCTGGTTGCTCTGCACACTTACAACCTGCTGACGGCGCGCGCGGATCGATCGACGATTCAGGTGGAGCAGCTTCCGTTGCTCGATCGGTTTCTTGAGGATCAGCTCGCATATCAGCAGGAACTCATGATGCGCATTGAGGCCGATGAGTCACTCAGCGTGGAGGAGAAGGACGCTGCGGCGATTGATAATCATTTCCGGTTGTTGCAGGCTTGCGACAATCTCTCGCTGTTGACGTGCGTGGCGTTTTCTTCGCAAGCTGATCTGCTGCATGCGCTGCCTTTACGCGATGGCGGTGCGGCTGAGGTGAAGGTGCTGCCGTTGGAGCCGCGGCACTTTCGCCTGGCACCGTGGCCGTTTGCAGAAGAGGAGCTGGTCTTTCGGTTTCCAGCGCGGCACGTTGTGGGCGGACTGTTCCGCGATTCTGCTGCGCTTGAAGCGGCATTTCGCGAGTCAGTCGTTGAGAGTCTCTCGATGAAGTTGTCTAAATAAGCCCAAAGCTATTTGCGGACAAAAAAGAGGGCGATCTCATGTGAGATCGCCCTGGTTTGTTGCGGTGATTTAGAAGGTCAGGCGCAGTGTCATCTGGATCTGACGAGGGCTGCCGATGGTGTGGGTGACGATTCCGAGGCCGCCGGGGCAGTTGTAGAAGCCGTCGTTCTCCCCGTTCGGATCGGTGGCGCAGTTGTTGGTGGGCAAGGGAGTCAGGCCAGCGGCAGGAAATGCGTTGTAGTTCTGATTTTGCGAAACTTCATTACCGGGTACGTCGAAGCTGGTGGTGTTAGTGAGGTTGAAGACGTCAAAGGTGTATTTGAGATTGTAACGGTCGGAGATCTGGAGTTCCTTGACCAACGACATGTCGGCGCGCTTCTGGAAAGACTGCCGGAAGATATTGCGCTGACCGGTGGTAAAGCTGGTTTCGAATGGGTCGGAATCGGGGATGGCTCCGCCGAGGCCACCGGCAGGAAGCAAGGGCAGGGTGAAGCACGCTGGGTCGAGGGCTGCCTTGCCGCCGCTGGGAGTGAAGGCTCCGGATGCTCCGGTGGTAGCGGATTTAGGAGTGCATCCCTGAGCCAGGGGCACGATGGGATTGGTGATGCCGTTGGCGGTGGAGTAGTAGATGGAGGCGATGGCTCCAGTGAAGTCGATAACGCTGTAGGGCTGACCGCTCTGGAGAACGGTGAGGCCAAGGAGCGACCATCCATTCACGAGTTTGCCGACGAGTGTGTGCTTGTTGGCCGTGTCAGGCATCTTGAAGACATAGTTGAAGTTGATGACGTGGGTGCGGTCGAAGTCGGCCGAGCCGTAGCCACTGCGCAGGTCGAGAGCGTTGTTGCCGTTGTAGAAGAGGCCCAGGCCACTCTGCTCGTCGAGTGCGTGGGAGTAGGTGTATGACGCGCCGACCTGGAAGCCTTTGCTCATACGCTTTTCGATGTGCGCCTGGAGCGCGTTGTAGGCGTCGACACCGGCTGCCCTGTAGCCGATCGACTCAGCGGCGTAACCGATGTAGGGAACGCGGAGATCGACGTTGCCGCCCTCGTAGTTATAGAGGTATGGCGTGCCATCGGGCAGGTTGATCGCAGGACCGAAATCAGGTTCACTGACGGTGTATCCGTAACTGTACTTCTGCGCGTAGGGACCGCCGGCGAGGGTCGGGCTGGTGGGGCTGGCAAAATTTGCCTGGTTGAGCGGGACAGGAATGACCTGATGGCGTCCAACGTTGCCGACATAACCGAGGTCGATGGCGATGTCATTGCGTGGCTGCCACTGGATATCGAGGGTGTAGTTGAAAGTGTATGGCAGCGAGTTCCTGCGGTCGTAAACGCCGAGCGAGATAGGCTGGCCATTGTTGATGACATCGGGCGCACCTGAGCCCTGGTGGATGATGCTGTAGGCGTTTGGCAGGTACTTGCTTAAGTCGGCGGCACTTGGGTTGTTCGGGGCTGGGAGGAGCGCGGTGCCGTAGGGATTGGAGAGGTTGCCAGTTTCGGCGGTCGGAGGCGCCCCGTCCTGTCCGCCGCAGGTGACGATGTAGCCCTCATAAAAGGATTGCGTGGCCGAGGGGCAGCTGGAAACGTTCACGAAGGGAAGTTGCTGGTTGACGCCGAAAGGGCCGCCAGTGACGGTACCGATGGCGTAGCCGGGCGAGAAGTAGCTGAAGAGCTCGCCGCGGTCGTAGTACATGCCGAAGCCGGTGCGGACGACAACCTTGTCACGGAACATACCAGGCTGCCAGGCTGCGCCGAGGCGGGGAGCGATGCCCCACTGACGGCCGGTAAGTGTGGTGGGGCTGACGCCCTTGGTGCCATTGATATTGTTGCCGGCGATGATGAGGCCGGGATCGACGATGGTGTCGGAGCCAACGTCATAGCTGTAGCGGCTGGGATCAAAGTTGAAGAGGCGGCCGTACTTCTCGGTTAGACCACCATTCCAGTCATAGCGCACGCCCGCTGTAAGTGAGAGGCGTGGCGTGATCTGGTACTTGTCCTGCAGGTACATGCCGACCTGGTTAGCACGATAGTAGCGACTGGCGTCACCCTGGAGGAAGGAGCTGACATAGAAGCCAGTGGACGAACTGCCCGGTGTGACGAAGCCCTGGATCATCTGGCTGAAGTCGTCGGTAGCAACTGTGCCGGTGCCAGTGCGCTTGTCGATGGTGTTGAGTTGGGTGTAACTGTAATTGCCGCCAAAACTGACGGTGTGGCGGCCGACGGTCCAGATGGCGTTAGCTGCCGGCGCGAAACGGTTCTGGAAGACGCCAGTGTTAGCAGCCTGACCTTCGGCGTTCGGCCCAATATTCAAAATAGCGGTATTTGTACCTGCGGGTTGGTTGTCACCGAGTACGTTGTAAACGGAGACACCAGGGAAGTACTTGGAACCGAAGACGTTGATGGAGCCATTACCGGCTGCGCCGCCTGGAATCGAGTCGGGGCCGAACGGCTGCTCATTGTCACCCCAGATCTTCTCTCGAATGAAACCGAAGGTCTCAGTAGTGCTGAGGTTTGGCTTGACGAGGTAGCTGTTGATGATGGAGCCAACGTGGGCGCCAGCGTCGAGGTGCTCAGTGAAGCCGGGGACGCTGGAGTACCCGAAAGGAGAGACGGTAGGATCGTGCTGATAGTAGTACTTCAGCGCGAGGGTGTCCTTGGCTGTTATGTTGTAGTCGAGATTGGCAGTTACCACGTCTGCGGTAAAGCGGCCGGTGCCGGGAATGAAGGCGTTGTCGACGTGGGCGGCGGTGGGCGTCTGCGTCGGGTTAGGAATAAGCCACTTGCCGGGCTGGCCAGCAACGGCCGGTGAGTTGAAGAGCGCCAGAGCGGTCTGATCGATCTGCGCAGCAGTAATTGGTGTACAGCCGAAGTTTTCCTGGTCGTATTGGGTGCAGAAGGAGTTGTTTGTGACCGTGGCCAGTCCGGCGGCTGAGCGATCGTCGGTCAGGCCGGCAGGGACATCAACGAAGGAGGAGCCGATCTCCTGGTCGGAAACGTGGACGTGCTGATACCCGAGGAAGATGAAGATCTTGTCCTTGAGCAGAGGTGCGCCAGCGTAACCGCCAAGAGTGTAGCGATGCAGTTGCGGCACCTTCATGTTGTCGGGTACGTCGCCGTCCTGATTGAAGAAGAAGGGAGCGGCGTTGATCCAGTCGGTACCGCGGCGAAAATACGCGCCACCGTGGATCGTGTTAGTGCCGGAGGAAGTGGAGAGATCGATATGCGCGCCTGAGGTGGAACCCTGGCTGGCGTCATACATGGAGGTGTTGACGCGTACTTCCTGGATAGTTTCAGGAGCGGGTGTGGGGATGGCGTTGCCGATGGAGAGGTAGATTGAGGACTCAGAGTGGATTACGCCGCCGGCACCGTTGCTGGTAGAGGCGCCGGTGGAGTTGATGACACGGGCGGAGCCGACCTGGCTTGTGCTCTTGCCATTGAAAAGGTTGCTGGCGTCGACGCCGTTGAGAGAGAAGCTATTGCTGGTATCGCGCTGGCCGTTGGCCCAGATTGGCTGATTGCCCATACCTGAGACTGCGCCGGTGCCGCCCGGGAGTTCAGCGTTGACACCGACGGAGAGGACAGCGAGGCCGGTGAAGCTGCCGGTGGGCAGGGGAGCGGACTCGATCTGCTGCTTCTCAAGAACGTAGCCATTTGTGGTGTCGACAGCATTGAGGAGCGGGGTGGCATCGACTTCAATGGTCTGGCTCTTTGAGCCTGCTTTTAGCTGGACGTTTACGCTGACAGTACGGTCTGCCTGAACGTTGATGTGAGGAGTGCTCTGGATGGAGAAACCTTCGGCAGAATAGGTAAGGGTATAGATGCCGATTGGCAGGTTTACGAAGAGGTATTGACCAGAGCCATTTGAGTTTACTGTACGTGTGAGGCCAGTTTGCTCGCCCACAATTTTGACTTCGACATTCGGAATCACACTGCCTGTGGAATCCGAGACCTCGCCCGTAATGGCGCCTAGAGTTTGCTGTGCCTGTGATGGCGAAATACACAGCGCTGCGACCGCCAGCAGAGACAGCAGCCGTACGAACGACGATGAACTTTTACGAAGAGAAATCAAGTCAGGGCCTCACGAAATAAGGAAGTCCCAGCGATCTTGAACTGCTCCAAGACCGTTGGTTCGTACAACGATCTGTCTCTTACGACAGATCAAAAAGGGAAGGATGAATATGGTGCGAGTGGTGCTCGACTATGGAACCGCGACTCGGAAAATGCTGCGTGGTTTCCACTACAATACCCCACGCGGAAGGGAATTCAACCAAAAATTTATGAGATCGTATTGCCATGTGACGGATGAATATGAGCTTGGTTTCATATGGAAAGCTGCGTTAATTTATGTGCCGAATCAATAAGATTTATGGAAGCAATGAAACATGCGCTGAAACGATTCTCCAGCCTTGTGAGAGGCGTACCCAAACCTGGCTTTGTCTTCCACGGCGGATGCCGCCGGCGGTATTGCGTTCGAACTCCAAGGTGATGCTGGCGAAATCTGAGCCGAAGCTGACGATATCCAGCCAGGTGACTGTGCGCGCGAGGCCAGCGGCAGGACGCGACTTTCGAAATGCTTCGAGCTCATCGTGGCCATAGAGATTTTCAGCAACACCAAAACGCATGACCTGCGGTGAAGCCCAGAACATTGCTACGAGAGTTTCTACGTCATTGGAAACGAGGGCCGCTTCGTAGCGCGGATAAAGCTCGTGCAGTTCAGCGAGAACTTCGGGCTGGTTCACATCTTGAGACTGGATAGTCATGCGATGGGGAAGAGCTCTCTTTCGGGGAGGATTGACTTGCTGATCGCTCCACTTATTGTGTACATGGGTTCGTTGACAACCTGACTGAGCCGGAGCCTGAGCGCAACGCTGCACAGAATGTACGCGTGGACGTCGCTGAAGCCCCAACGGCTTATGAGCAGGTCGATCATGCGGTTGGTGGTGTTGCGTGCTGCGGTTGCGGGATCTTCTGCTGACTCGACGACAACCCATGAATCGCTGCGGGTGTCAGGGGCGACAGCTTCGGTGGATTCAACGATAGGGCCTGTTAGCATCTGTTGCTTATGTAGATGGAAGCGAAGCGTCACATCAAGCGGACACTCGATACCGTTGATGCAAACCTCGCCGTCACCCTGGGCGGCATGACCGTCTCCGCAACTGAATAAGGCGCCGAGGTTATATACAGGCAGATAGAGGCGTGCGCCTGCACAGAGTTCGCGCACATCAAGATTGCCGCCGAAGCTGCCTGGCGGGCGCGTCCTGAATGAGCCATCTTCGGCGCGGGCAACGCCCATCACTCCCAGAAACGGACGGATGGGTACGACGGCCGGCCAGAGCGAACGGGTCTCATCGCCATCGAGTTGCCAATGAAAGAGAGTAGGTGTGCGGAAGCGATCTTTGAGAAAGCCCAGGCCCTCAATAACGCTGGACCAGCCCCATCCTCGATGTTGCGTTGCAAGCACGTCGATCTGTAGAACGTCTCCAGGCTCAGCTCCTTCGACCCAGACAGGGCCGGTGAGCGCGTGGATGCGAGTGCGGTCTACACGCTGAAATTCCTCGGCTGTCATGGCTGGATTCACCTGGCCGCCGCTGGCATCAACGCACTCAAAGTGCACCTGATCGCTGGACTCGACGCGAAGACGAGGCTCAAGTGCCCGGTCCCAGACCGAATGGGTCGGCTCTGCAGTGAGTACGTGGAGAGTCATGCCTGTTCTATCCGTACGGTCATTTGAATTTCGACGATTGCGTTACGGGGCAGTGCGCTAACGCCGACTGCCGCGCGGACATGTTTGCCGGCTTTGCCGAAGACTTCGATCAGCAGGTCTGATGCCCCGTTAATGACTGCCGGGGAGTCCTCGAATCCTGCGACGGCATTAACGTAGCCGTTTACCGATATAACCTCGGCGACAGTGTCGAGTGTGCCGAGTTCGCGCTGCAGGACCGCGAGTTGTGTGAGAGCGCAGGCGCGTGCGGCGTCGTATCCGTCGGTGACGCTGCGGTCCAGCCCGACCGTGCCAGTCATTACGCCAGCTGAGTTGGTTGAGACGACGCCTGCTAGATAGAGCACGCTGCCTACACGTTTAGACGAAAGATAGTTGCCGCCCGGAGCCGGAAGCGATGGAAGTACTATGCCGATTTCCTGGAGATGCTGTTCCCTGTTCATTTGAGATTAATCCTGCAATTATTTAATAATCAGCAATTTAGCATGGTAAAAATAGCATTTGCAATGACCCCATCTCCTCACCCCGCAAGAAGTGCTCAACTTATTCATTCCAGGACTAATTGAAGCGCGGGAATGTTCTCTGAAATTCCGTGTGGCCCCCCGCGTCCCCGCGTTGCAGACTTCGAACCTTCCTTCCGGAAAGAGCAAAGATCTGTGTTTCGGAGGCGAGTCCAAGTTCCTGGGTCAATCGACTACTTAGTCAGCCTTGTCTTCCGGGGATGCTCGATGCACTCATGAACCTGGTGGAGACGAATATGAGAAGATTCGATTTCGGTCAGGGATGTCGCTGGTCGTTGCTACAACGATCGAACGAGCTAGGCTATCGAACTTGTCCGCTGATTCGTTTCATGGGAAGACCGTGGCGTAGTTTCTGGAAATAGCAGACTTCTACCAGCGTCGGCCACAACTCTAGGGTGGACTTGATAACGCCGATTGCATCGTCAACGATGCGCACGAGATTGTGCTGAAAGAAATCTGGCTCGAATCCATAAAAGGCCTTTGCGAGATTTGCAGCAAACATTCGGAGCGAGTCGGCACGTTCAGAACTTTCCGCTGTCTCCGCAGCCATAAGCGCCCGCTGGTGCAGTGTCGTGATCTTTCCCAGAATCAACTCTGCGTCCTCGGCAGCTACCTCTCCCGAATATTCGAAGGCGATGCCGAGTTCATCGCGGCAGGTGATCGAAGCATTGATCTTCTTCTTAAGAAGATTCGCAATCTCTTCATTTAGCACTTCGGACGCCGGCGGGTTCCGCATGTAGTTGCTCTTGGTGTGATGCTGCGCGGCGTCCACGTGGGCAGAAACCATGCCTTTTTGCTGAATCCATAACCGGTAGATGTAGTCTTCAAAGCGCAATCGTGTGGGAAAGAACGGTGGAAGCCCGAAGGTATTGTCGTAACCTGCGACGCCGCAGTCCATCCGCCAGTTGCAGTTAGTAATCGCCGGGCGAAAGTTGTCCAAGACGTAGATGTCGTTCAGGTTTTCTGCCGTGATCTGGTTTTCATCACGCAGGAACATCTCGATAAAATCGACCGCATCGATGTCGTTGGTTCCCGAGCGAAAGGTTTGAGCTGTCTTTACTATTGCATCCTGCTGAACTAATCCTGGCTCGAGAGACACCGTGTTCTCCGAGGAAAATCCCCTGCTCGAATTTGTCTCGAGGTCCATTGCCGTGTCGATCAGACCTTCACCGCGTTCGTAGTTCCCCGGAACATCGGCGGCGGGCTTGCCCAGAACGTCAAGGAACGCAGACATGATATCGAAGGATTTGCGAACGTAGCCATTGGCGCCGACCTTATGCAGACGCCCTCGGCTAATCTCATGGTCGTCGAGTGATTCGGGGCTATCTTCCATCAGCGAATAGGGGCGCATATCGTCGTCTGAGCTGACCATAAGCCCACCCAGGGAGTACATCAGCGAATAGTTGCGATTCCCGCCGTAGCTAGGCCGGAAGATGTTCTTCACCAACGGTTCCAGCCTCTTATTACGCAATCGGGAGTTGATGTATGCAATAAACTCCTCTTTCTCTCGTGGGCCGACATAGTAGAGCTCAGATCGCGTTTTGGTTTGTTGGAAGAGCGGAAAATATTTATCCACGTTGGCCTGGGTGGAATCATCAAATACGATCATCTGGAGGGAATGGCCATTCCTCCAGAAATGTTCATCATATTCGTGGATTGTTGTTCCGACGTCGCGCAAGCGGTGCGTCGGTATTACAAAGTACGGTTCGGGTTCTGTCATGCGAGTAATCACTCGTTTCCGTGCGTGGATTAGATGTGTTTGATCATTGTGAGATGTTGGCCTTGCGCGTACGACGGACCACCTCGCGGATTCGATTCCGAATAACGCAAGTTCGCGACGAAACGAACTGGGTGGTAGCGCGCTCTGTCGGTGCCGCGCATTGAGCGCTACGGTGTTCGGGAATTGAGGTGTGCGAGGCTTCTCGGGCCAGGACGAATGCCCTTCGGAAGTACTCGTCATCAACGATGTAAGATTCTCCGCGTTTTCCGCCGACAACCCAGTCGCCCGATTTTACGTTGACGAATCCAAGATCTGTCGCGATTATCTTTGACTGCTTGCAGTGCGGGGCGTCCACAACCGTTGGCGTCGAAGTGCGATATATACCCATGATGATCTGAGGCTGGCCCAGGTGCCGACCCTCGATATATTAGATCGTCTACTCCATAAGGAGTCTGCGGAGGAAGCATAAGGAATTCATTGCGATATGCACTTCAGGGGCCTGCGAATAATGGCGTGCCAGAAGGGAAGTGTCTCATGCGATTGCCACGAGTCCCAGAGCGTGTCTCATAAATTGGTTAGTTTCAGATGGAAAATTTACCTGGGCCAGGGATGAGCTGTGAGTCGATTGGCAGCGTGAAAGAAAAAACAGAGCCGCGGCCGCGCTCGCTTATTACATTCAGCGAACCGCCGTGCGCTTCAATGATCGTCTTCGCAATTGGCAATCCCATTCCCGTTCCCTGGACCAAATGGCGCTGATCCTTCCCGCGATACAATTCATCAAAAATCAAGTGTTGTTCGTGAGGATCAATTCCATTGCCCCGATCGATCACACTGGTCATCACAAAATCTCCGGTCATCTCCACAGAGATCGTAATAGGCTCCTCGCCCGGCGAATACTTGCTCGCGTTTTCAAGCAACTGTGTTAAGACTTTTTTCGCTAATCTCAGATCCGCACGAACTGCTGGCAAGCCCAAAGGGACTTGGATGTGAATCGAGTGTGCGCCGAGCAGAGCTCTGCAATCTTTTCTTGCAGCATCGATAATCTCCTCAATTGCGTGTAGCTCCAGATTGAGTCTCTCTCCAATATCGAGCCGCGCTTTCTCCACCGCTTCTCCCACCAGCAAATTAAGGCGGTCCGTCTCCTCATCAATGATGGTGAGCAACTCGACGCACTCGTCGGACTCCAACCGTGGAATTGTAAGTAGCATGCTCACAGATGCTTTGATCGAAGTCAGCGGTGTTCGCAACTCGTGTATCACGGAGTCGAGTACGGCCTTCCGGAGAGATCCGGCTTGCAGAGGGACTCTCTTTTCTCCTGGCGGATCAAGCGAGCCAACGTAAGGCTCGGACAACGCTGTCGACTGCAAATTCGTCATGAGCGGCTCCTTACTCACCGAGTATTGCTACATCGGCGTTACGCTTCAAAAGGTGTTGTTGCAACCGTCCGGCGAATCATTCTCGTTCCCCGGCCAATAAATCACAATGAAGGTCATGAATCTGTGCGCTGACTGGGCGGTCTTCCCGCCGATTTCGCCCAATCCGGAGAGTTCTGTCATGAGCACCATCTCCCCCTTATCTCTGAAACGCGGATGATGATTGCAGCGTGTAGGTCTATTTCGAGTAGTGTGCGAGCCCTCCTGTTTATGCGCCATATCTTCGTCTGCACCTCCTGCTTATTTTTCTAGCCTGGGACGAAAAATTCAGCCATTCCGCTACTTCGCGGATCGAGGATTGTGCCTTCGCCAAGGTGATAGTAGCAATACGCACCGAGCGTCAAAATTACATGTTTATGCTAGCGAGTTCGGATACTGCAATTACCTTCGCGATCCTGTAGATCAATTGGATCAATACCAAACGGAAACAGGAGCATTGTGTAACTTCGCGCACAAACCACCTTACAGCGGGGGCTTCAAAGCGGCCGTTCTGGTTACCTTCGGGCGTCAAGCCACAATCACGTCAGGCGTGGCCTCGCGCTGCGTTGGTGTGACGAATACCGAAGTGCGAACTTCTTTCCGCAAGTAAATAACTCCGTTGCCGCAGCATGGACATACCTGTTAGTTGTGCCAACGAAGCGACCATCCACGGTGATGTTGATGACGAGGCACTACAAGGAACATGTAATTTATTCGGATCACCACGGTTGCTACTATCACTCAGTCGAAGAGCCGATGCCACCCAGGAGTCTCCGTCATGAGTTCTGTATTCGCGGTTAAGGAAGAAACTCAAGCCCCAGATCGTTTAACCGAGACGATCGTCGACAAGCTAAGCAGTCCCGCCAATTCCTCCGAGTTTGATTTCCACGATGGAGTGAATAAAGTCCTGGCAGACGTTGGAATGTCGGCCGGAGACAGCGGTGGGAAGCTAACTTTCTATGGCCAAGATCCCATTGTTCCCAGCCGGATCCGATTTGCAACGATGGCAGGCATAGGCCTTGCTGCCAAAACCATTGCGGCCGCGGCGGTGTGGAGAGACCGAACTGGACAGGGACAGGACATTCATGTCGACGTGCGCAAAGCCTTTCGACGCTTCGGCGGCTTCTTCGAGGGGATCTGGGAGACCGTGAATGGGCGCTCTCCCGCAATGGGTTCCTTCGAAAATAATCCCTTCTTTAAATTTCCACTCTTCCGTGAGACACGCGATGGCCGGCACGTCGTGACTTTGAACTTTTACCCCAAGCTGCATCAACGTGCACTCAACTTCTTCCGATGCAACGATAGTCTCGAATCGCTCCAGGACTCTATTCTGCAATGGCGTGCGGACGACCTGGAGACGGCCGCTGCCGAAGAGGGATTAGTCCTTGCGAAAGTTCGGACGTTCGAAGAGTTGCGCGAGGAATTGCAGTACACAGAAGTGCTCGCAAGGATGCCCTTAATATCCGTCGAGAAGATCGGTGAAAGCGAGCCCATTCCTTTCAAGCCAGATGCCAAATCTCCACTCGACGGAGTTAAGGCCTTCGGAATGGGGCATGTGATTGCCGGCGCGGCAATTGGGCGTGACCTGGCCTTTTATGGTGCCGACGTGCTGAACATCTGGAGGCCAAACGACACCGAAGTAGAAGGCTTCTTCTGGGACGTTCAGGTTGGTATGCGCTCTACAATTTTGGATTCCTCCAAAGAAGATCGCGCCAAGTTCGATGGGTTACTCAAGGATGCGGACATCTTCTTCGCAAATAAGCGCCCTGGCTATTTGAAATCCCACGGACTGGATGCGGAAGAGCTATGTGCAAAAAAGCCCGGACTGATCCACGCTACCGTCGTTCTTCATGGAGAAAAAGGGCCATGGTCGAACCGGCCAGGCTTTGATGAGATTGGTGCCACGGTGTCGGGTCTCTTCGCCCTCGAAGGGTCTCTTGCCAGCCCGAAGCAGCCGCCCATTGTGCCCATCTGCGACAACGTTGTGGGTTGGCTCGGCACTGTGGGTGTTCTCGCCGCGCTGCGCAGGCGAGCCGTGGAGGGAGGAAGCTACAAGGTTGTTGTCTCCCTCACTCGCACTGTGCTCTGGCAGCTCTCGCTCGGCATCTTCGACGGGGCCTATGCTCATGCGACGGCGGGTTCCTCTGAAGAACACACAAACGTCGCCCCGGATGTGTTCACCGCAGAGACACCGCTCGGCACGTACCAGGGGCTCGACGAGCAAGTCTATCTGTCCAAGTCTCCTGGGTCGTATAGGACTGTGCTCGTTCCGCGAGGATCAAACAAACCTGAGTGGCTTTAAGAAGAGAGGACACCATGAATTCCGGAAAGCTCTACATTCTCCAGTACCGACCGGGCGGCGAAATCATCGAGATGGATCCCGATGGTGGCAATCGCCGCACCCTGCTTGGGAATCTGCTCGACAACGTAGACGGAATCGTTATCGACGAGAGTACCAAGACGTTGTACTGGACAAACATGGGACCGGCGATCGGTCCACATGAAGGCGAATTTTTTCAGGCTGACGGTTCGATCGAGTGCATCGGGCTAAACGGTGCTAATCGTCGTACATTGGTAGGTCATGGTCTCACGGTGACACCCAAGCAGGTCGCCGCCGATTTCGACGCGGGATTCTTGTATTGGTGTGATCGCGAGGGCATGCGTATCATGCGCTCTAACCTCGACGGCTCGAACGTGGCTGTCCTCGTTCGCAATGGTGTGTTTCCTGCCGATTCGCAGGACGTTATGCGTCACTGCGTCGGCATTGCCGTTGATCCGGTCAACCGCTACATCTATTGGACGCAGAAGGGGCCGCCGGATGGTGGCAAGGGGCGCATCTTCCGAGCAGGGCTTGAAATTCCGGCGGGTCAGCAGCCCGAGAATCGCACGGACATCGAACTGTTGATAGATCACTTGCCTGAGCCGATCGATCTCGAACTTGACACCAAAAACAATCTTCTCTACTGGACTGACCGAGGCAACCTCGATGGCGGCAACTCGCTGAACCGTGCCCGTATCGGCACCAAGCTGCTGGAAAACCACGAGGTACTCGCGACTGGATTGCAGGAAGGTATTGGGCTCGCCATAGATCACGCCAACCAGCGTGCATTTACGACAGAGCTCGGTGGAGAAGTGCGCGTCGCCTCGCTCGAAGCCAACGCGCACTTTTCCACGATTGCAAAGTTAGGAGTCCTAACTGGAATTGCCTACGTTGCGTAAGCGGCGAGGCTCGTCCTGGTTTTGTTAACCGCTGCTCCGAGTCGGATGGAGTACGCGTATGGAACGTCCCAATCGAGGAGAATATGAAGAATGATCTCAATGTAAGAACAGTCGGTATCGTGGGTTGTGGGCTGATCGGGATGAGTTGGGCGGCTTACTATCTTGCGAAAGGATTTGCGGTGCGCGCAACCGACCCCGTGGCCGGCGCCGAAGAGAAGTTGCGCGCGTATATCGAGAACGCATGGCCTTTGTTGAATGAGATGGGCCTTGAACCAGGAGCTGACAAGAACAACCTGACATTTTCGACCAATCTGAAAGAGTCCCTTGCGGGCGTCGACTTCGTCCAGGAGAACGGTCCAGAGCGGTTA
>Ga0206935_10065_pt1 | contig 38873 bp, 14 predicted proteins | sample Alteio_BWOrgHeat_13_FD_152924 | JGI IMG/M metagenome (GOLD analysis project Ga0206935, IMG submission 152924) | Enriched cells from forest soil in Barre Woods Harvard Forest LTER site, Petersham, Massachusetts, United States -... | ecosystem: Environmental > Terrestrial > Soil > Temperate forest >...
ATTTAACGCGGGCATTTTGCTCGCCCTGTTAGCCAGCTTTTTATATGCCTGCTACATTTTGATCACGAAAGGCATACTGCAAAAAATTGAGACTATCACTTTTATGTTTTACAACATGCTGGCTGCAAGCGTGTTTTTGTTGCTGATCTGCCTGGTTGATCATATCGAACTGACCGGGCTATCCGCATCTTCGTGGGAGTGTCTTTTGGCGATGGGTATAGTTTGCCAGCTGACCGGATGGATAACGATTAACTACGCCATCAAATTTCTCGAGTCTACCAAAGTTTCTATCGCCTTGCTCAGCCAAACAGTTATCGCCGGTTTCCTGGCCATTTTACTTTTGAAGGAGCGGCTGGAGTTTAAGGAAATTATCGGAAGCGCGATTGTGTTGGGCGGGATTGCGTTAAGTTTTATAACAAGACCGACGTTAAAACGTGGCACTTAGTTTAGGACAGATTTCCACACGCTGTAACCTGATTTCAGAAATTTATAATCGATAGCATCATATCAACCAAGCTTAAAAATTCTATTTTTGTGACTATCTCATTTTCGATGCTTTAATGAAAACGAAGTGGACGGTTTTAACAACGAAAGATGAATATGCGATTGCTCTCAAATGAACAATACAATTATTTCATGCCGAAGCTGGTACGCCCGAAGGTGACGAGTTGGATGGCCTGTTACCATTGATAATTGTTTATGAAGATGTCCACTATCCGATACCAGCACCCGAAAAAGAAAATTCGTAGTTAAGCGTATGATCACCCGCAGCACCGTCGACCGTATAATGGAAGCCACAGATATTGTGGAGGTGATCGGCGAGTTTGTGCAATTAAAAAAACGCGGCGCCAACTACGTTGGCCTTTCGCCATTTGCCAACGAAAAAACGCCATCATTTACGGTTTCTCCGGCCAAGGGCATTTTCAAAGATTTTTCATCAGGTAAAGGCGGCTCGGCCATTACCTTTTTAATGGAGCTGGAAAAGTTCAGCTATCCCGAAGCGTTAAAATGGCTGGCCAAAAAATACGGCATCGAGGTAGAGGAAACGGTTGAAAAACCCGAGAATAAGGAAGAGGAAAACCATCGCGAAAGCCTGATGATCGTAACGGCTTATGCGGCCAAATTCTTTCACGAGAGTTTGCTGAATACCGAAGATGGCCAAAATATCGGCCTGAGTTATTTTAAGGAGCGTGGTTTCAGTAATGATATCATCAAAAAATTTGAGTTGGGCTACTCGCCCGATCAGTGGGAGGCGTTTACGGGGCAAGCCCTGAAGGATGGTTTTCAGCAGCAGTTTTTGGAGGAAACCGGCTTATCGGTAAAGCGGGACAGTGGTTCTTTATACGACCGTTACCGCGGCCGGGTCATGTTCCCGATACACAGCTTCACCGGGAGGGTGATCGCCTTTGGCGGGCGGACGCTAAAAAGCGATAAGAATGTTCCCAAATATGTCAACTCGCCTGAATCGGAGATATACCATAAATCCAATGTACTGTACGGCCTCTTCTTCGCCAAAAAAGCTATCCGCGATGAGGATAACTGCTTCCTGGTGGAGGGGTACGCGGACGTGCTGTCGGTTTTCCAGGCCGGGATCGAAAACGTTGTGGCTTCTTCGGGCACCTCGCTAACGGTTGAACAAATCAGGCTGATCGGCCGCCTCACCAAAAACATAACCATACTTTATGATGGCGACGCCGCCGGAATAAAAGCATCGCTGCGCGGCCTGGATATGATACTGGAAGAAGGCTTGAACGTAAAGGTGGTGCTTTTCCCCGACGGGCACGACCCGGATTCCTATGTGCGCAATTTCGGCACGGCCGGGTTCAAAAAGCATATCGAGGAAAACAAGAAAGACTTCATTCTTTATAAAACGGATATCCTGCTCAAAGAAGTCGGCAACGACCCGATAAAAAAAGCGGATGTGATCAGGGAGATCGTGGAAAGTATAGCCAAGATACCCGACTCCATCAAAGCCTCAGTTTTTATCAAGGAATGCAGCTATCAATTGCAAATCGATGAACGGGCGCTGCTTTCCGAGCTGAACAAAATGCGGATGGCGAAAGCCAAAAAGGATTCACAGCAGCAAATATCAAGGCCTGCCGCCCCGGTTGAGGAAGTATATCCTGAAGAACCGGAGTTTAGAAGCGTAAAAGATGACTCCAGCCAGGAACGTGAGATCGTCAGGCTATTGCTTTTGTATGGTAACCGCGTCATCGACTGGGACGGCATTACCAACACCTATATCGGCCCGTTCATTATTTCTGAGCTAAGCGATGTAACATTCGAGAACGAAACTTGCAGGAAGTTTATTGAGCTTTATCGCGCGGAATTGGAAAATGGCGTATTGCCCGACGAGCAATTTTTTATCCATTACGACGATAAAGATATAGTGGATATCACCGTTACCCTGATCGCCACTAAATATACATTGAGCGAGAATTGGTACGAGATGCATAAAATACTGGTGCCCGATGAGCAGGTTAATATGCGGGCAACCATACTGGGCGCCATTTTTCACCTGAAAAAACAAAAAGTATCCAAAATACTGGACGGCTTGCGCACCGAGCTGCAAAGCACCCCCGCTGAAGCCGACCAGGAAATTTTGCTGAGCAAGTACATGCATATGAAAAAGGTGGAGAAAACTATTTCGGATTATTTGGGTTCGGTAATATTGAAATAAAAATATGAAATGGCTTTATCTGTCGGTTGTTTTAGTGGGCGATTATGTAATGGCCACGCTCACGGATTTGCTCGAGGCGCTTTGCCTCGCTGTGTTTATATTTGCCTTTGGGTTAGTAATTAAGGTTGCTACCCGGAAAAAGAGCAAAAGTGTTAAGTCAATAGGTTGGGGGATGGTATATGGCAGTATTATTTCGGTTTTGATACTGACGGGTTTTATGGCCTGGCTTTACTTTAATTTACCGGCAAGCAATTAAACGCAATGGCGCAACACCTTGACCTTGGCCGGAAAGGCGAAACGCTCGCAAAGGCACACCTGGAAGGCGCCGGGTATGAGATTTTGGATGAGAATTGGACACACGGTAAATTGGAAGTCGATCTTATTGCATATAAAGACCGGGTGATTATATTTACCGAAGTAAAAACACGGACCGGAAACGGCTTTGGCGAACCGGAAGATTTTGTGGATATGCGTAAACAAAGGCTGCTTGCCGATGCTGCCGACGAATATATTTATTTAATGAACCACCAGGGAGAAGTTCGGTTTGATATCATATCCATACTTTTCGACCAAAAAGATAATTACGTACTAAAACATATTGAAGACGCGTTTTGGCCGGAGGCCGATTAATATCACATGAAATATAAAATTACCTTCGGGATAATAGCTGCCGCTGTTTTGGCGGTTATCGTATTTAAAAGTTGTAAATCAGGCAGCCAGTCTGAAAACAATGTTACCATTAGCCCGGAGGCCGGCACAACTTATAAGATGGGCGATCCTGTTGCGGTTCAGGCGCACTATCCAGCCGGCACCAAAGCCGACTCCATCGTTTACCTGCTGGATTCGGTTAAGGTTGGGTCGAAAAAGGACACCACTGCGTTAACCATAAAAACAGACACCATGCGGCTCGGCGCCAGGATCATCACTGCCAGGGTTTATGCCGGCGGAAAAAGCGAGGACGCGTCCACCAATATTGTGCTGCTGGCGGCTAAAGCACCGGTAGCATATACTTACAAGGTTATAAAAACCTTCCCGCATGATACCAGCTGTTTTACCGAGGGGCTGGTTTACCAGGATGGTTATCTATACGAAAGCGGAGGCGGCTACCTAAAACCACCACAGGGTCAGGAAGTGAGTAACCAGTCGAGCCTCAGAAAGGTTGACCTTAACACCGGCAAAGTAATTCAAAAAGTTTTGCTCGATTCCGCGGTTTTTGGCGAGGGCATATCCATCGTGGGCGATAAGATCATCCAGCTCACCTATTTCGAAAAGGTTGGCTACGTTTATGATAAAGCCACTTTTAAACGTTTAAGCACTTTTCAAAATAATGTGGGCGTTCAGGGTTGGGGCATGTGCTTTGATGGTAATAAGCTGTATATGGACGACAGCACCAACCGTTTATGGTTCCTTGATAAAAACACCTATAAAGCCATCGGTTATGTGGATGTTTATGATGACAAAGGCCCTGTAAATGAAATTAACGAGCTGGAATATATCGACGGAAAAATTTATGCCAACATTTGGAAAACCAATAATATTATCGTTATCGACCCCAAAACCGGCGCCGTGCAGGAAAAAATCGACCTGAACAGTTTATACCCTGAAGACAAACGGGTTCCGCCTGCCGAAGTAATGAATGGCATTGCCTATGATCCGCAAGGCAAAAGGATATTCATCACCGGCAAAAAATGGCCGGCATTGTACCAGGTGGAGTTTACCCCGGCTTCGAAATGACTGGCCAAGCAGGCTATTTTGGCTAAAGCTGTTACCCCGGCAGAAATTTTTTTTTTTGAGAAGACCTGGTTGGAGACTTTGTCTTTTAGAAGCTTTGTAAATCTCACATGCTCTTAACCGGCCGACACTCAGGCCTAAATTCCGAACCCCCGAATTCAGGTGTGAGTGTCGGGGCGGGCCTGAGCGCGGCAGCGTGTGCCCCCCTCCGCGTGAATTGGGACACGGTTGCGAAAAAAGCAAATCAAGCAGCTCTTTTACATACAAAATCCGGCGATTTAGATACCTTTAAGCGCTCTTCAGATACTTTCCCAAAATCTATAAAAACATTTGCACGATTTTTAAACATAAATAGGGTAAAAGTCTGGTTATGCGCCTTTCGCCTGATGTTTAACAGCTACCAAATGAGACCACACCTGGTTAATGTAAATGTCATTAAACATCAAACCGGTTTAAATGCTAAAGTATTAAGATTGCAGCAATCAGATGGTCTTAAAAACGGTGTCAATGATCGGTCACGGGAGTCATCGCCCACAATCGTTTTGTTCGGCATTTCGTTTTGGTTTACAAAATATTTTGCTGCCTGACTTGCATTTAGTCAACATATAATTATCTTTATGCTACCCCACAATACCTGACAATTAAATTCCGCTGATTAAAATAAACTTATATGAAAAATTTTTACCTTTCCTGTCTCCTTTCAATATCGGCAAAACGTTTCAGGCTTTCAGGCCGGGTTGCTGCGATGTTATCCCTTGCGATCTTATTTTCTGATCAGGCATTCGGCCAGGCGCCGACGGTGAGTTACAGCAGTCCGCAAGCCTTTTTTTTAAATAAAGCCGCTGTCCTGACCCCGGTAAGCAGCAACGTAGCGGCGCCCACAGCCGCTTATAATAGTGGCGTTGTGTTAGGCTCCGGCTTAACATTCGCGCAGAATGGCCTGGCGGTAGACGCCGTCGGCAATATATATGCGTGCGATATAGAAAGCGGCGTCGGGGAGGTTAAAAAAATAACCCCCGACGGCAGCAGCACCACGATTATAGGTTCGGGTTTTGTAAGCCAAAGCTCGAACGTGGCGGTTGACCAAAGCGGCAACGTTTTTGTTGTCGACCAGGCAAGTTTATGGAAAATACCGGCAAGTGGCTCGCCGGTAACCTATGGTACACCGGTAATTATCAACAACACCTTTTCTGAGCCGTTCGGGATAGCGGTAGATGCTTCAGGTAACGTTTATGTGAGCGACGTGAATGCCGGCGGCGTATATAAAATGGCAAATGACGGATCCGGCAAAACCAGGATAGATAACGGGCTCACCAAAGTCTCTGCCCTTGCCGCAGATGCGGCCGGAAATATTTATGCGGTAACCATAGGCGATTTTAACCTGTACGAGATACCTGTAAACGGCAGCCCGCAAGTGCAGCTGGCAACCGGCTTTACTTTCCCGAGAGGCCTGGCAGTGGACGCTGCCGGAGCCGTTTACGTGGATGATGAAGGTAACGATGATATATACGCGGTACCTGCGGGCGGCGGAACAAAAGTTCCGGTGGTTTCTGGTTTAAGCAATCTTGTCGGTGTGGCCGTTGATGCCGGTTACAACTTGTATGGGGCTTTGCAAGGCAACGGCGGCATAACAAAATTCAGCCCTACCGGCGGATACTTTATCAGCCCCATTTTGCCTGCCGGCCTCAATTTTAACAATACAACGGGCATTATTACTGGTACGCCGGCAGCGGTAAGCCCCGCTGCCAATTACCTGGTTAGTGCTTATAATGCTAACGGCGGCGCTTCTGCAACAGTAAATATTTCCACCGCTATTGCCGTGGTTTTAAGTTACAGCACCCCGCAAACGTACACTGCGGGTACGGCCATTACCGCGCTTGATCCGTCTGTCACCACAGGTGCGGTGGCCAGTCCCGGCTATAGCACATCACCTGTAATTATCGGTTCGGGCTTTAGCGCGCCGGGTGGGGTAGCGGTTGATGCCGCGGGCAATGTGTACGTGGCGGATGCCGGCAACGCGGCTGTTAAAAAAATTCCCGTTGGCGGCGGTTCGCCGGTGAACATCGGCTCGGGCTTTAGTTACCCAACCGGCGTTGCCGTGGATGCCGCCGGTAATGTTTTTGTGGCAGACCCGGGCAATGGCCTGGTGTATGAGGTAGCTGCCGGCGGGCAGGTCACGCTGGGAAGCGGATTTGTGGCCCCGGTTGCGGTCGCTGTAGATCAGTCAGGGAACGTTTATGTTGCCGACGGGGGCAGCAACACGCTTTATAAGGTCCCGGCCGGCAATGGCACGCCTGTCGTTCTTGGCGCAGGCTTCAGCGAATTAACGGCCGTTGCGGTTGATCTATCGGGTAACCTGTATGTTGTTGACGGCGCCGCCAGCATTGTGTACGAGGTATCCGAAAAAGGAGGCGTACCCGTAAGCGTTGGGGGATCATTCTCGTTTCCTACGGGGGTAGCTGTTGACGCATCAGGCATTGTATATGTGGAGGACTTTGATGCAGGCGCTGTATATAAATTGTCGGCATGTGGCTGTACCCAGGTCACCATAGGCAGCGGATTTTCCGATCCTATCGGCCTTGCCATTGACGGAGCGGGTAATGTTTATGTAGCTGATTCAGGCAACAACCTGGTTGATGACATAAGCCCTGTCGGCGGTTACTATGTGAATGCGCCACTGCCTGCAGGATTGAAGCTGAATGACACGACTGGAGAGATCAGCGGAAAACCGAAAAAAGTGTCTGCCGCGACAAATTACACCATTACCGGCTGGAATGCCGGTGGACCGGGCCCGGCAAGCGTTAATATTACAGTTGCAGCCCCGCCCGCGCCGGCTATCAGCTACCCAACACCTCAAACTTACCTCGCAGGCGCAGCCATTACGCTGACCCCATCAAATGGTGGCGGAACAGTGGCTACCCCGGCCTATAACGATAGTCCGGTAAGCATTGGCTCCGGGTTTAACAATCCGTTTGGCGTCGCCACTGATGCGGCGGGTGATGTTTACATTGCCGATGCAGGCAGCGGTGATATTAAAGAGCTTGCTTTTGGCAGCAGCACACCGGTAATCTTAGCCTCGGGCTTCGATTTTCCAACCGCTGTAGCGGTGGATGCCGCCGGCGACTTATTTATAGCCGACCAGGGCGCCCATGCGGTATACAAGATTCCGTTTGGCGGATCGCAGCAAACCATCGCGAGCCTGGATGCCCCCGACGGCGTTGCCGTTGACGCCTCCGGAAATGTATTCGTATCTGACGAAACGACCAATGAAGTATATGCGCTGGCCTCCGGAAGCCCCGTTGTTATCCAGTCAGGCTTTTTTGATCTGACCAATATTGCGCTCGACAATTCAGGCAATTTGTATATCCTGGATGGCGGCGGCAGTACGCTGTACGAGGTGCCTGAATCAGGTGGCATTCCCATACCTGTGGGCGATTTTTTTCTGTATCCTACCGCCGTTACGGTTGACGTTCAGGGCAATATTTACGTGGCCGACGGCGATGCGGGCACCATATTTAAACTGCCAGGCAACAGCTTTGCGCAATTTGCCATTGCAAATGGCTTTAACGAGCCGGGCGGCGTAGCCGTTGACGGCGCCGGCAATGTATATGTGGGCGATACTAACGACAATGCGCTTGACGAGGTTAACCCTGCCGGCGGTTATTTTATAAATGCACAGCTACCCTCAGGCTTAAATATAGATAGTAAAACAGGAATCATCAGCGGTACTCCGGTTGGCGCAAGCCCCGCGACAAATTATACCGTTACCGCTTACAATGCCGGGGGGAGCAGCGCTGCCGCGGTAAATATTACCGTAACCCTGCCACCGCCGCCGACCATCAGCTATACTACTCCGCAAAAGTATCCGCAAGGGATTGCAATTGTTCCCTTATCGCCAACGGAGACTAATGTAGATTTGCCGGCATATGGAAGCACCCTGGGTACATTCGGCAGCGGGTTTAATTTCCCTTTCGGCGTGGCGATAGACACTAAAGGCAATATCTTTATTGCCGATGCCGGGAATGCAGCGGTTTGGGAATTCCCCGTGGGGGGAGGCCCTCAACTGAGCATCGGTTCCGGATTTACCGGCCCGACGGGCGTTGCTGTCGACACTGCCGGCAATGTATACGTAGCCGACGGCTCAGCGCGAAACGTGGTAAAAATCCCTGCCGGCGGGGGTGCCCAGGTATCTCTCGGTACAGGGTATAATTACCCCGGCGCCATTGCGGTAGATGCCGTGGGCAATGTTTATGTGGCCGATGCCGGCAACGGCAAAATATACAAGATAGCCGTCGGCCGCATCAATAAGACAACTTTTGCGAGTGGCTTTAGTTACCCCAGCGGCGTAGCGATTGATAACGCGGGAAATGTTTATATAGCGGATGAGGGCAGCGGAGCGCCGTCGGCTTTATACGAAATAGCTGCCGGAAGCAGTACTCAAACCAAGATAAGTCATCATTTTAATCTTTTAACGGGGGTGGCAGCGGATGCATCAGGAAATATTTATGCTGTTGACGGCGGCGTTGGCCGCATAATTGAATTCCCATCGGGCGGCGGCGCTGATGTAACCATAAGCGGGTTAAGCCTCCCAGAAGGCCTTGCCGCTGACGGCGCCGGGAACTTATATGTCGCAGATATCGGCACAAATAAGGTTGATAAGATTATGCCATCGGGAGGGTACTACATTAGCGCTGCCTTGCCGGCTGGATTGAGTTTTAACGGCACCACTGGCACCATAACCGGTACGCCAGGTTCGGTAAGTCCGGCAAAAAACTATACGGTTGCTACCTACAATGCGGGCGGCGGCAATTCAGCAACAGTAAACATTCAGGTATTATCTACCAATGCCAATCTCTCCAAACTCGGTTTAAGCCACGGAATCTTAAGTCCGGTTTTTGCAACGGGTGTAATCAGCTATACCGCGAACGTCATAAACGGCGCGTCATCTGTAACTGTGAAACCGACAACCAGCGATCCGGGCGCTACCGTGGTAGTTAACACAACAGACGCGGTAGCATCAGGGACGGCCTCGGCGCCGATTGCTTTAGCCACAGGGCCTAATACCATTACGGTAACGGTAACTGCCCAGGATGGGGTTACTACCAAGACATATACGATAACCGTTACCAGGGCGCCATCGGATAATGCGAATTTAGCTACTATAAAGTTAAACCCGTCGCTAAGCCTCAGCAAGACATCGGAAACAAGCACCGAAGTGGATTATACCGCATCGGCCCGTTATGGCATTAGTACGGTAACGGTAACGCCCACCACAATTGATACAGGCGCAAGAGTAACGGTAAACGGCGCCCCTGTAACCTCAGGGGCAGCATCGGCGGGCATCCCCTTGGCCGTCGGCCAGACGACAATCACCACGGTAGTAACCGCCCAGGATTTGACAACCACCAAAACGTACATCATCACGGTAACCCGGGCGCCATCGGATAATGCCAATATGGGCAGCATCAGGCTGAACCCCCAGTTAGTCCTGACCCAAACATCAGCAACAAGTACCGAAGTAGATTATACGGCGTCGGCTAAAAACGCAATTAATTCGGTAACGGTAACCCCCATACCATGGGATCCAACAGCCACGGTAACTGTTCAAAGCAAGAACGTAACACCCGGCACGCCATCGGATGATATACCCTTAGCTGTGGGCCAGACAATCATCACAACGGTAATAACGGCAGGTGACGGAACGACACAAAAAACCTATGTTGTAACGGTAACCCGCGCCGCGCCATCGCCGGACAATACGGCCTACCAGCCCGTAAGTGTTGACAAACCAACCGAAACACCAACACTTGCTGAAGATGGTATACAGGTACACCAGGGCATATCACCCAACGGGGACGGCATAAACGATTTCTTAACGATCGACAATATCAGCCAGTACCCGGAGAATAAACTATCCATCATGAACCGGAACGGGCAATTGGTTTACGAGGCAAATGGTTATGATAATACTTCAAAAGTATTCGACGGCCACTCAAACCAAAACGGGCAAATGCAGTTGCCGGGGACGTATTTTTACCAGTTGGATTACACGGTAAGCGGTATTACGAAACACAAGACAGGGTTTATAATCCTGAAGTATTGAGGGTAGTTAATTAGAGATTGGAGATTAGAGGTTGGTTGGATTTTCAACCAGTCTCTAATCACCGGTCTCTAATCACCAACTTCTCAGGGCAAACGCATTAAAAATGTTTTTTATAAGATTGTACGCCATGACAGGAGGTGACTTTGACGTGTGGAAGGAATTCCCCAATTATACTGAAACATGTTGAAAATCAGCGCGTTCCGGGCGTGTATTTAAAAAATCAAAATCATGTAATGATTGATTATCAGGTACTTATAAAAATGTGTCAATTTATTTTTAATGGAACATTGTGATAATGAGCGTGTTTCACAATGTTTCACTTTGTTCCGATGTGTAAAATGGAACGCTTCGGAACGCTTGCAGCGCTACCGGTTCTTGCTCTTTAAATGCCCCTTTTTCTCTAAATTAACCTCAATAAGCTTAAAATTATTTTAATGCGTCTGCCCTGACCAACTTCTGATCACCGGGTGCAATTCAAATTGTCGCATAGCCACCAAACGTTCCTACAGAACGTAAAGAATATTTTTTCACTTTCTACCCACCAGACGCCCCGATGGGGCGAAACTTCTGCAATCCTCGTCCCATAGGGACGGTTGGTGGGTAGAAAAATTAAATATTGGTTTTAGCGTTCCGTCGGAACGCCTGGTTAACAAAGCGACAATTTGAATTGCACCGTGATCACCAGCCTCTTTTTTCCATAAAAAAATTATCTTTATGCGTAATAATGCGCAGCAGGGTTGCTATTTACGTAATTGTACTTTTACTTGTAGTATTACAAGCTAACGGCCAGGGTTTTGACGTTATTAAAACAACGCCGAAAGCAGACCGGAGCGCAAAGGCTTATGCTATTTTCTCTGCCGGATATTTTCATGCCGATTCAATTTCAGCGTTTCGTGCGTTGGCCCAGCTTAATAATATTGCCATAAAATTGCAGGACACTTCGCTGCAATTGGGTGTATATCGTTTAAAGGCCGATTATTATTACGCAAAATACGGATATAACCTCGTTAGTTTGGCCTGCTATGATAAAGCCATTGAAATGGCACGGAATTACGGCCTCACTATTGAATTGGGAAATTGCATTTTTGGCAAAGGGGAATATTATAACGAGTGTAAAAAATATGTGCCGGCCTGCGCCAGTTTTTTAAAGGCCTATGATCTGTTTAAAAAAGCAGGCTTCGACAATGTTCCCGGTATTAGCGTCGACCTTATGGTATTGGCCTCGTTTTACTATAAACTGGGCGATTTTGAAACTTCGAAGCGTTTTTTGCTGGAGGCGCTTGCCCATAATCCATCTCAACACGATCAAATAGCGCTAAACAATACTATAGGGATGATCTACCGCAGCAGCGCCACCTACGATCAGGCCTTGTTGTATTTTAATAAAAGCCTTAACCTCGCCAAAAAATATAATAACCCGGAATGGCAGGGCATTGCTACCGGCAACATCGGGTCGGTTTATTTTTTGCAGAAGCAATATGATATAGCGCTCCCTTATGTAAAAACCGATTTTGAGACCTCGTTTAAATATAACGACAACATCAACGCAGCGATTGCGATGCTGCGGCTGGTAACAATGGATATCGACGGAAAAAATTTTGCCGAAGCCGATAAAGGGCTTTCAACCGTTGAAACCTTGATAAAGCCAGACCATATCCATGCATTAAAACAACGTATGGACGACTATGCCTTAAGGGCCGAACTGTACGAACAAACGGGCAAGCCGGCTGAGGCTATTGTTTACCGCAAAAGGTACGAAAGCGCCAGCGATAGCCTGGTAAAAGAGCAAGATGTACTTGCCGTACAAAGGCTTAAACTGAATTACGAGATAGACAAGCAACAATTAGAGGTAGAGCAATTGAATGATAAGGCAAAGGCCGAAGTAACCGCGCGCAACACCCTGGCCGGCGTGTTATTCCTGCTAATGGTTATCTCGATACTGGTTTATAGCCGGCAAAAGCTGCTCATCAAAAAAGATAGGGCCATTGTTGAAAAGCAACAGGTGGCCCTGCAGCTGGAAATATCGCGGGCAGAAGAAGAACGCAACAAAGCCAGGCTTGCCCTGATGGAATATACCGATAACCTGCGGCAAAAAAATGACCTGATAGAGCGTTTTAAGGCCGAACTGGATGGAAGGAGGGGAGAGGCTGATCCGGCCAGGTTGCAGCAGCAGGAAGAAATGTTAAAAGCCCACATCATGACCGATAAGGCCTGGCAGGAATTTAAAAAACTATTCGGCCAGGTACATCAGCTGTTTTTTGATATGGTAAACAACCGTTTCCCAAATCTTACCGAAACCGACCTGCGGCTGATGGCCCTGATGAAACTCAAACTAAGCAAACGCGAAATGGCCGCCATGCTCGGCATCACTGCCGAAGGGGTAAAAAAATCCAAACAGCGCCTTCGGAAAAAGACCGGCGTGGTTGAGGAGGATGGGCTGGAGGATATTGTTGCGGCAATTTAAATGATGTGCAGATGTGCAGATGTGCGGATGTGCAAATGTGCAGATGTGCGGATGTGCAGATGAAGAAATGGACATTACAGGTGCCGGAAGCGGACCAAAATCTCCCCCCCAAGTCGTGCCGAACTTGTTTCGGCACCTTATGCGCTAAGTCGACACGCTACAGGTGACCCCGTGATAGCCCGTTAATATTTCGGTTACCCATCATCGGGCTACTTTTATGATGGGGTGCTGAAACAAGTTCAGCATGACCTTTTTTACTTTCATCCGCACATCCACGCATCTGCACATCCGCACATCGATAAATGTCCCCCCTTTGTCCCCTCCCCTTATCAGGTTGGCCTGATTGAGCCATTCCAATTATAAGTTATTGATTTACAATAAAATAAATTAAAGACCACCCCAGGTACCTTATTTGTCCCGCTATTTGTCCCCCCTCAATATAACGGAATAGCTGTTGCCTCTGCACATCTTCGTTTCATGTTTACGCAGCAAATGAAGCCTTTAAAGAACCCTACTTACAAATTGATATTGATCATACTGCTGTTTGCAGCACTAATCATAGCGGTGATAATTTATTACAACCGACGCATAAAAGTAATAAACGATAAGCTGAAGGATACTTCGGCGATAAGTGCCGGAGAGACTTACGAAGTTTTAAAAACTTCGTAAGTCTTCCCCCCTCTAACGAATGACTAATGACCAATAAGCAATAGCAACATGAAAACACTTTACCCGCAATCATCTGTCAACGTAGTGACAGGTAATTTAAAAAAAAACAATTACCGTGTTATGCATGGTAACATTTACAGCGCTGCTGCCGGTTAAACTATTTGCGCAGGCGCCCACGCTAAGCTACAGCAGCCCGCAAACGTATTACGTAGGTATGCCTGTTACCCCTTTGGCGCCCGTAAGCAACGCTGTGGCGGCACGAAGTTACAACCCGATTGCTGCGTTGCTGGGTTCAGGTTTCCTAAATCCCGCCGGGGTAGCGGTAGATGGCGCCGGCAATGTTTATGTAGCCAGTTACAGCAACTGTCAGGTGACGGAGATACCTGCCGGGAACGGCGCGGAGGTGGAGTTAGCCGTAGACGCCTATTCCCAACAAAAAGGAAGCGTTGCGGTTGACATTTCGGGGAATTTATATGTTTGCGACCCGAGGGATGGTGAAGTAATTAAGATTGCCCCTGGAGGGGGCAGCCGCACGGTTATCGGAACCGGTTTTTCCAGCCCTGTTGCTGTAGCGGTTGATGCCGCTGGCAATGTGTATGTTACCGACTCGAACCCGGGGATTAACTCAGTGATAAAAATACCGGCGGCCGGCGGAGCGTACGTTACCATAGGGTCGGGCTTTAACGACCCCAACGGGGTAGCTGTGGATGCCGCAGGCAACGTATATGTCGCCGACTATGGAAATGGGGCCGTAAAAATGATACCTTCAGGCAGCGCCACGCCGGTAACAATTGGCAGCGGCTACTTCACAGGCCCCTATGGAGTGGCGGTGGATGCATCTGGTAATCTTATTGTGGCCGACATCGGCAGCAATTCGGTAAGCGTTATTCCTGCCGGCAGCAATACACCAATCACAATAGGCACCGGTTTTAACACCCCATATAGCGTGGCGGCAGACGGCGTCGGGAATATTTATGTAGCCAATTACGGCGATACCAACATTAAAGAGATAAAGCCTGTTGGTGGCTATTATATCAACCCCGCGCTACCGGCGGGCCTAAGTTTTAATTGCAATACCGGAATAATAAGCGGAACGCCAACCACCACAAATGCAGCTGCGAATTATACGGTATCCGCTTACAACAGTAATGGCCGCGCCAGCGCAACCATTAACATTCAAGTAACACTTCCGCCGGTACCCACTATCAGCTACAGCAGCCCTCAAATCTATACTGCCGGTGTTGCCATTACCCCCCTGGCGCCCGTAAGCAGTAATGTATCACCATACAATTACAGCACAAGCCCTATAGCACTGGGGGCGGGTTTTTCGAGTCCTTCCGGGGTGGCGATAGATGCAGCCGGTAATTTGTATGTGGGCGATTTTGATAACCACCTGGTAAAAGAAATCATGGCCGGGAGCGGCACGGTAATAACATTAGCTCCAGGTTTTACTTTTAGTTCCCCCAATGGCGTTGCGCTTGACGTTGCGGGCAATTTATATGTCGGCGATTCGGGAGCCAATATGGTATACAAAATACCTGCCGGCGGCGGCACGCCAACCGCCATCGGGTCGGGTTTTTCCACGCCTGACGGAGTAGCCGTAGATGCTGCGGGCAATGTTTACGTGGCCAACCAGGGGAATAATACCGTAACAAAGATACCGGCGGGCAATGGGACACCGGTTGCCATAGGTTCGGGCTTTAACCTGCCATGCGGAGTAGCCGTGGATGCTGCGGGCAATGTATATGTAGCCGACTATGGCAACAATGCTGTAAAGAAGATACCTTCAGGCACCGGCACGCCGGTAATAATCGGTTCCGGCTTCCTTAACCCCTATGGCGTAGCGGTAGACTTGTCGGGTAATATCATAGTAGCCGACCGCGGCAATAACGCTATAAAAATAATTACCCCCGGAAACCCTAATGCGCCCGTCACAATAGGTACCGGCTACAACACCCCCTGTGGCGTGGTGGAAGATGGTGCGGGAAACATTTATGTTGCCGATCTGGGCGATACCAACATTAAAGAGATAAAACCTGTTGGCGGCTATTATATAAACCCCGGGCTACCGGCGGGCCTAAGTTTTAATAACAATACCGGAACAATAGGCGGAACGCCACCCGCCGGACATACCGCTACAAATTATACTGTATCGGCCTATAATATAAGCGGCAACAACCATGCTACGGTTAATATAACGGTGAACGGACCACCGGCTATAAACTATACAAGCCCCGGCGCACCTTACACGGTCGGTACTGCCATTGCTCCGCTGGCGCCGGTTAGCAATGATGTTGCTGCGTATGGTTACAGCACCACCAAGGTACTCCTCGGTTCAAATTTTTTGAGTCCTTCAGGGGTGGCAATCGATGCCGCCGGTAATCTGTACGTGGGCGATTTTAACAACCACCTGGTAAAAGAAATCATGGCCGGGAGCGGCACGGTAGTAACATTAGCCCCGGGCTTCACTTTTAGTTCTCCCAATGGCGTTGCGCTTGATGCTGCGGGCAATTTATATATCGGCGATTCGGGAGCCAATAAAGTATACAAAATACCTGCGGGCGGCGGTACGCCAACCGCCATCGGATCGGGTTTTTCCAACCCTGACGGAGTAGCTGTAGATGCCGAGGGCAATGTTTACGTGGCCAACCAGGGGAATAATACCGTAACAAAGATACCGGGAGGTAATGGGACACCGGTTAGCATAGGTTCGGGCTATAACCTGCCATGTGGTGTAGCCGTGGATGCGGCAGGCAATGTATACGTGGCTGATTATGGCAGCAATTCTGTCAAGAAGATACCCTTGGGCACCGGCACGCCTGTAGCAATCGGTTCTGGCTTCACACATCCATACGGCGTAATGGTGGATGCGTCAGGCAATCTTATTGTAGCCGACCGTGGCAACAACGCAATAAAGGTGATCCCGGCCGGAAGCAATACACCCATCACAATAGGTACCGGATTTACCGCTGTTTGCGGCGTAGCGGAAGACGGTGCAGGAAATATTTATGCAGCCGATTATGGCGATACCAACATTAAGGAGATTAAGCCCGTTGGCGGCTATTATATCAACGCCCTGCCGCCTGGTCTAAGTCTAAACAACAATACCGGAACAATAAGCGGAACACCAAGCGCAGGAACGCTCGCTGCCAGCTATACGGTATCGGCCTATAACAGCTACGGGCTTAACCAGGCTAATGTTAATATTACAGTAAACGGCCCCCCCACTATAAACTACACAAGCCCGGTGCAAAACTATGTTGTGGGTACTGCCATTACCCCGCTGACGCCGGCCGGCAGCAACGTGGCGGCGTATGGTTACAGTACGAATAGGATAACTGTAGGGGCTAATTTTCATTACCCTGCAGGGGTAGCCGTTGATGCCGCCGGCAATGTTTATGTGGCCGATTTTGGTAACCACCAGGTAAAAGAAATCCAGGCCGGCACCGGCACGGTTACAACATTAGCTCCAGGTTTTGCTTTTAGCGCCCCCAATGGCATTGCGCTTGATGCTGCAGGGAATTTATATGTCAGCGATGCGGGCACCCAAAAGGTATACCAGATACCCGCCGCCGGGGGTACGCCAACCCCCATTGGACCTGCTTTTGGCAATCCCGTGGGAGTAGCCGTAGATGCCGCAGGCAATGTTTACGTGGCAGACCAGGACAAAACTACGGTGACCAAGATACCATCGGGTAACGGGGCGCCTATTATTATAGGTTCCGGCTTTAACATGCCCACCGGGGTAGCCGTGGATGCGGCAGGCAATGTATATGTAGCCGACGATGGAAATAATGCTGTCAAGAAGATACCTTTGGGTACCGGCACGCCGGTGATAATCGGTTCCGGATTCACAAACCCCCATGGCGTAGCGGTAGATTTGTCGGGTAATATTATTGTGGCCGACAATAGCAGTAATGCTGTAAAAGTAATCCCGGCCGGGAGCAATGTGCCCATCACAATAGGTACCGGATTTGACCAGCCTTACGCCGTTGTGGAAGATGGTGCGGGAAATATATACGTGGACAGTTTTGGCGAGACCATTATTGAGAAAATTGTGCCGGTTGGCGGCTTCTATGCCAACGTGCTGCCGGCCGGTCTAAGCCTTAATAACAACACCGGAACAATCACCGGAACACCAGCGGCGGCAAAAGCTGCTGCTAATTATACCGTATTTGCCTACAATGGTTTTGGCGGTGCACCGGCCAATGTTAATATTACGGTAAACCTTCCGCCATTACCCACTATCAGCTACAGCAGCCCTCAAATCTATACTGCCAGTGTTGCCATCACCGCCCTGGCGCCCGTAAGCAATAATGTATCGCCGTATGGTTACAGCACAACCCCTATAGCACTGGGGTCTGGTTTTTCGAATCCTTCCGCGGTGGCGGTAGATGCAGCCGGCAACATTTATATGACAGACCAAGGCAGCAACCTGGTACAAAAGATATCGGCATCGAATGGCTCGGTTACAACGCTGGCGCCAGGCTATACATTTAGCATTCCGAATGGTGTGGCGATTGATGCTGCGGGCAACTTGTATATTGCCGACACGGGGCATGATAAATTAATAGAAATACCGGCTGGCGGGGGAACGCCGGTAAGCATCGGTTCGGGTTTTATTTCCCCCTACGGCGTTGCCGTTGATGCGGCGGGCAACTTGTATGTGGCCAACTTTGGAAATAATACGGTGACCATGATACCCGCCGGCAATGGGATACCGGTATCTATAGGTTCCGGATATAACCAGCCTTCCGGGGTAGCGGTAGACGGTGCGGGAAATGTTTACGTAGCCAATTATGGCAATAATACTATTGAGAAAGTACCTGCTGATGGCAGCGCTCCGACGCAAATTGGCACAGGCTTTCTTAATCCCCAGGGCCTGGCGGTAGATTTGTCGGGTAATATTATTGTAGCGGACCGCGGCAACAATGCTGTAAAAGTAATTCCTGCCGGGAGTAATACGACAGTCACAATAGGTACCGGCTACGACGTTCCCAGCGCTGTGGTGGTAGATGGTGCAGGAAACATTTACGTTGCCGATTACGGCGATACCAATATTAAAGAGATAAAGCCTGTGGGTGGCTATTATATCAACGCGCTGCCGGCCGGGCTAAGTTTTAATGGCAATACCGGAACAATAAGCGGAACACCAACCGCAGGACATGCCGCGACAAATTATACCGTATCGGCCTATGATTTAGGCGGCGCTGGCCAGGCTAATGTTAATATTGCGGTAAATCTTCCGCCGGTACCCACTATCAGCTACAGTAGCCCTCAAAGCTATCCCGCCGGTGTTGCCATTACCCCCCTGGCGCCCGTAAGCAATAATGTATCGCCGTATGGTTACAGCACCACTAAGATAAGCCTGGGGGCTAACTTTTTGAGTCCTTCGGGGGTAGCAATCGATGCCGCCGGTAACCTGTACGTGGGCGATTTTGATCACCACCTGGTAAAAGAAATCATGGCCGGGAGCGGCACGGTAGTAACATTAGCCCCGGGTTTCACTTTTAGTTCCCCCAATGGCGTTGCGCTTGATGCTGCGGGCAATTTATATGTCGGCGATTCGGGAGCCAATATGGTATACAAAATATCTGCGGGCGGCGGCACACCGACTGCCATTGGATCGGGTTTTTCCACTCCTGACGGGGTAGCCGTAGATGCTGCGGGCAATGTTTACGTGGCCAACCAGGGGAACAATACCGTGACAGAGATACCGGGAGGTAATGGGACACCGGTTAGCATAGGTTCGGGCTATAACCTGCCATGTGGTGTAGCGGTGGATGCCGCAGGCAATGTATATGTAGCCGATTATGGCAGCAATACTGTCAAGAAGATACCCTTGGGCACCGGCACGCCCGTGGTAATCGGTTCCGGCTTTTCACATCCTTATGGCGTAATGGTAGATGGGGCAGGTAATATTATCGTAGCCGACCGTGGCAACAATGCAATAAAAGTGATCCCGGCCGGGAGCAATACGCCTGTCACAATAGGTACTGGGTTTACCGCTGTTTGCGGCGTGGCGGAAGACGGTGCAGGAAATATTTATGCAGCCGATTTAGGCGATACCAACATTAAGGAGATTAAGCCCGTAGGCGGCTTCTTTATCAACGCCACCCTGCCGCCCGGTCTAAGTCTTAATAACAATACCGGAACAATAAGCGGAACACCAACCGGAGGACATGCCGCGACAAATTATACCATATCGGCCTATGATATAGGCGGCGCCGGCCAGGCCAACGTTAATATTAGGGTAACCCTTCCGCCCACTATTATTAAGTCCCTTAACACCTCCACCGGATCCAATGCGTTTTCAAATGCTGCGTCGGTTAACTACAGCGTTATTTTCGGCGCCACGGAAGGGGGGGTAACAGCAGCGAATTTTACCCTGACTACCAACGGCGTTACCGGAGCAACTATCGGCGTGCCGACAAGTACCGACAATATCACCTGGAACGTTCCTGTTAATACCGGCACCGGCAGTGGAACGGTGATATTAAACCTGGCTAATTCAACAGGGTTGTTTGCCCCTATAACGACAACTTTGCCCTTTGCAGGGCAAACTTATATGATTGATAAAACCCCGCCAACCATCAATGTCGGTCCACCATCAGTAACTTCAATAGCCGGGGGCGCCGGCTCGGTGACCTACAGCGTAACTTATGCCGATGCAAATTTTAATACAAGTACGCTTGTGCCCGGTAATATCACACTCAACCAAACGGGTACGGCAAGCGGCACAGTTGGCTTATCGGGCTCGGGGACTTCGTACACGGTTGCCATTTCGGGCATAACAGGCAACGGTACGTTGGGTATTTCAATTGCAGCAGGCACAGCCAGTGACAAGGCCGGGAATACGTCGACGGCATCAGCGTCGACGGCCTTCAATGTTGTAACACCCATCATTTCAACAACTGGTACACCTACGGCATTGAGCACAACATCCGGTACGGCATCATCTTCAACCAGTTTTAATGTATCCGGTTCAAACATGCAGGCTGGCATTATAGTTGTCCGGCCAGCAGGTTTTGAAGTGAGCGCCGATAATTCTACTTTCAGCACTTCGGTAACCATAGGCTCATCCGGTACTATTCCTTCAACACCCGTTTATGTCAGGCTGGCCGCAGCGGATGCTGTTAATAACTATTCGGGTAATGTTTTATTGGGCAGCAACGGTGCAGCAAGTATAAATGTTTTCATACCATCAAGTGTGGTTTCAACGCCTCCAGGCACTATCAACTCCATTACGGCAGGCAGCGCCTGGTCAAACGCCGGCACCATACAGTTTACGGTAACGTTCGGGGAGACAATAACCGGGTTAAGTGCCAGTAATTTTTCATTAACCACAACCGGTACCATCAGCGGCGCAAGTATTAGTTCGGTAAGTTCGGGAACAAACTCCTATACGGTAACGGTTAATACAGGTACAGGCAACGGCACTATCGGCTTAAACCTGGCCAATGCTGCAGGTGTAACGCCAGGTATAGGCACCACCTTACCTTTTGCGGGAGGGACGACTGCTATCGATAAAACACCGCCGACAATCACTGTCGGTTCACCATCGGTAAGTTCAATAGCTGACGGCGCCGGTTCGGTGACCTACAGCGTAACTTATGCCGATGCAAATTTTAATACAAGCACTTTAGTCATCGGGAATATCACACTTAACCAAATGGGTACAGCCAGCGGTACAGTTGAATTATCAGGCTCGGGAACTTCGTACACGGTTACTATTTCAGGCATAACCGGCTACGGTACATTAGGTATTTCAATTGCTACAGGCACAGCCAGCGACAAGGCCGGGAATACGGCGCCGGCATCGGGGGCATCGGCAGCCTTCAATGTTGTAACGCCTTCAATTACAGTAACAGACCCGCCCAGGGCATTGAGCACCATTGCCGGTACAGCATCGTCCTCAACCAGTTTTAATGTACTCGGTTCAAATATGGAGGCCGGCATCCTGGTGACCCCTCCGCCCGGAGGCGGATTTGAAGTAAGCGCCGATAATTCTGCGTTCAGCAGTACGGTAACAGTAGGCTCATCCGGTACTATTTCTTCAACACCGGTTTATGTCAGGCTGAAGGCGTCAGACGGGGTTGGCAGCTATTCGGGCAATATTGTTTTGAGCAGTACCGGCGCCACTTCCCTAAATATAAACATGCCATCCAGCACGGTAGCTGCACCAAGTACTACCATCAGCTCGCTTGCAGCCGTTAGCAGCACTATAACCAATGCGTCTTCGGTACAATATACCGCTACATTTGCTGCATCGGTAAGCGGGGTATCCACCAGCGACTTTACTTTGATCACCCCCGGCAGCGTTAGCGGAGCGAGTGTAAGCACTGTATCCGGCTCAGGAACCACATGGACGATTACAGTTAATACCGGTAGCGGCAATGGCGCCATTCAATTGGTGATGAACAGCGCTTCCGGCTTAAACCCGTCCATTACCAATCTGCCTTTCAATGGCGCTGCCTATACCATCGACAAAACTCCGCCATCGGTAACGGTCAGCGCGCCATCGGTAACTTCCATCGTCCCCGGCGGGGCCGGAACAGTTACTTATACCGTTACTTACGCCGATGCCAACTTTAATGCCAGCAAGCTGACCACTGCAGGCATTACACTGAACAAAACAGGGACAGCAAATGGAACCGTAGTTGTAGCCGGCTCAGGTACCGGTTATACCGTTACTATTACCGGCATTGTCGGTGCCGGTACTTTAGGCATTTCGGTGGGTGCAGGTTATTCCAGTGACCTTCCCGGTAATAAAGATGCAGGGGCTGGGCCGTCGGCAACGTTTGGTGTCGGGTCTGCCAATGATAACCTTTCTTTGCTGAAAATGAGCAATGGCACATTAAGCCCGGTGTTTGCCGCCGCCCCTACCAGTTACACAGCCGCTGTACCAAATACCGTAAGCTCATTAACGGTCACCCCGACAACTGCCGACCCAACGGCAACGGTAAAAGTAAACGGCGATGCGGTAACATCAGGTACCGCATCGGCGGCCATTGCTTTAACAGTAGGTCCAAACACGATTACAACGGTAGTAAAGGCGCAGGACGGCGTGACCACCAAAACCTATTCGGTTACGGTAACCCGTGCCCTGCCCGCCAATGCCAAACTGGCCAAACTGGGGCCGAATGTCAGCGGGTTAAGCCCTGCTTTTTCAGGCAGCGTTACCGGCTATACTTTAAAGGTAAGCAATGCCACCGCGTCGATGACATTGACGCCCGTCAGCAGCGACGCCAATGCAACGATAAAGGTAAATGGAACAACCGTAACGTCAGGAACAACAACCGCTCCGATTGCGCTGGCGGAAGGTGTACCGACGGTAATCACCACGGTAGTAACCGCACAGGACGGCAAGACCAAAAAAACGTACACCCTAACAGTAACCCGGGCTCCCTCAACCAATGCCACCCTATCCAAACTCGGGCCAGGTATTGGCGGGTTAACCCCGTCCTTTAGCCCCACAACTACCAGCTATACCATAAGTGCCGGCAATGCAACCGCATCGATAACCCTAACACCTGTCAGCAGCGATGCCAATGCAACCATAAAAGTAAACGGCGCGACTGTAACATCGGGCACCGTCACTACTCCGATTGCGCTGGCCGAAGGCGCCCAGACGGTGATCAACGCGGTAGTAATCGCGCAGGATGGCACAACGACTAAAACCTACACCCTAACGGTAACGCGGGCGCCCTCAACCGTTGCCACCCTGTCGAAACTCGGGCCGAGTATCGGCGGGTTAACGCCGGCCTTTAGCCCCGCCACCACCAGCTATACCATAAGTACGGGCAATGCCACCGCATCGATGACCTTAAAGCCCGTCAGCAGCGACGCCAATGCAACCATACAAGTAAACCGAAAATTCGTAACATCAGGAACACCGACCGCTCCGATTGCGCTGGCTGAAGGCGCCCAGACCGTGATCAGCATCATCGTCCGGGCGCAGAATGGCTTTACCAGCAAGACCTATGATGTAACAGTAACCAGGGCTCCGTCAACCAATGCCGGACTGTCCGACCTGGGGCCAAGTATCATCGGCTTAACGCCGGCCTTTTCAAGCAGCACTACCAGCTATACCATAAGTGCGGCGAATACCACGGCATCGATGACCTTAAAGCCGGTCAGCAGCGATGCCAATGCAACGATAACGGTGAACGGTACGGCGGTACTTTCAGACACTACGTCCGGGCCTATTGCATTGGCCGTAGGCCCCAACACGATTACCACGGTGGTAACCGCCCAGGATGGCACCACCACTAAAACCTACACCCTGACGGTAACCCGGGCATCAGGCGGCGCCGATGGTTATGTCCCGATAGCTATCGGGACTGGTATCAGCGTAACCATCCCGATAGCTATCGGGACAACCGAAACACCAACGCTGGCTGATGACGGCATACAAGTACACCAGGGTGTATCCCCCAATGGAGATGGCATCAACGATTTCCTCCAAATCGACAACATCAACCAATACCCGGATAATAAGCTAATGATCATGAACCGGAACGGGCAGCTGGTCTATGAAACCCAGGGATATGATAATAGTTCAAAAGTATTCGACGGGCATTCAAACAAAAACGGGCAGATGCAATTGCCGGGCACTTATTTCTACCAATTAGATTATTCCGTAAACGGCATCACCAAACATAAAACAGGCTTTTTGGTGCTGAAGTATTGATGGTAGTTTATTGCTAAAAGGGGACATTTTATAGCGAAATGTTGGGGGGGTCATTTTTGACCCCCCCCCAACATTTTTTCACTTTAAGTAAACGGGGTTTACCTGATGATAAAAAGGCAACCATGCAATTTGAACAAAGTATCACTTTAACCAAAAATGGCCTAAAAGCGTTCATTTTTGAACATTAATAAACACCAAAATGAACAAACTGTCTATCCCTGGAAAAAGCTGAAACTTATGTTGGAAACACCAACAAAGGCGGAAAAGCTATTCCGAAATATTGCATCAGTCGAAGGGTATTGAAAATAATCCGAAAAAGATTAATTGATTTTAATAACGACGATTTAGTTTCCCCCAATAGAGTTTTTGGAGCTGCATGATGACACCGGAAATCCCATGGGCACACAACTAACAGTCCGGATAAAACGAAAATTCACCACTCCCTCAATTTGATTTAATAAATCAACCAACCCTTTCACTCCCTTTTTCCCACCCTTCACTAAATGGCGTCGGGCAGAAGTTCGATAAACGCCTATCTTTTCCCTATGGATTTTTTGGGGGGATACTGATGATGCCTCTTGTAATACTACCCGGCATTTTTTGGAATGAGATTGTCGATTGCATACCTCCGGAGAAATACAAAAATAAAAAACAATCCGGGAAAAGGCGTAAGTAAGAACGGCTGTTTAGGCGCCATTCCCGCTTAGTGCAACTAAATAAAATAAAAAACACAAAAGTGCCTACTGTAAATAGTTTATTCTTCATTCAATCAAAACCAACAACATGAAAAAGTACCTGTCTGCAATTATTTTTTTATTCCTCCTGGTAAGTTCAAAAAGTCTTTTCGGGCAGGGACCCGCCATCAGCTACAGCACCCCGCAAGTGTACGTAACGGGAACCGCAATTGCACCGCTTGTGCCAATAAACACGCGCAACCCCGTTGGTACACAAAGTTTTCGCCACTCCGGTAACGTTGGTTCCGGCTTTATTAATCCGGTTGGTGCGGCTGCGGATGCAAACGGCAATGTATATATCGCAGATGCCGGCACCTCAATTACAGAAATACCTGTTGGCGGCGGCAGCCCCATTGCTTTAGGCTCGGGCTTTAATACCCCGGCAGGCGTGGCGGTCGATGGGTACGGTAACGTATTTGTCGCTGATGCGGGCAATAACGCGGTAAAGGAGATACCTGCGGCTGGGGGCGCCGTGATTACGTTAGGATCAGGCTTTAATGCTCCTGCTGGTGTGGCGGTTGATGCTGCAGGCAACGTGTATGTGGCGGATGCCGGTAACAACGCGGTTAAAAAGATACCTGCCAGCGGCGGCTCCCCTGTTACGTTAGGATCGGGTTTTAGTTCGCCGCAGGGTGTATGTGTGGATGGCTCGGGCAATGTTTATGTCGCTGATATTGGTAACTTATCGATAAAGGAGATACCTGTTGGCGGCGGCAACCCCATTACCTTGCCGGGCGCATGGTACGCTAACGGTATAGCGATAGATGCTGCGGGCAATCTTTATGTAGCGGTTTCAGTGAGCAAAGAGGTTTTCGAAATACCCGTAGGCGGCGGTGCATCGTTTGGAATAAATTCTGACTTTACGGACCCACTATACGCAAACGGCATAGCCATAGATGGTCTCGGCAACATATTTGTCGCTATTGAAGGAAGCGATTTGGTTAAAAAAATAGCGCCTTATGGCGGCTATTACATAAGCCCATTTTTGCCGGCAGGGCTAAGTTTTGATAGCAATACGGGTATCCTCAGTGGCATCCCAACCACAGCAAGCCCATCCGCAAATTATAGAATTGCGGCTTATAACAGCGCCGGGGAGAGCAACGCATCGGTAAATATAACTGTTAAACCGCTGCCCCCCACAATCAGTTATGCAAGCCCCGACATCTTCTCCACAGGCCATGAAATTGCTCTCCTGTATCCGATAAGCAGCGGGGTGGCAGCGCCCGGGTATAGCAGCACCCCACTTGATATAGGTGCAGGTTTTGGCGGCCCAAGCACGGTCGCGGTAGATGCAGCCGGCAACGTGTTTGTGACCGATCCAGTCAATAATGTCGTATATAAGGTACCCGTAGCGGGCGGGGTCCCGGTTGCCATAGGTTCAGGCATCAACGGCCCCAGTGGCGTAGCGTTAGATAACGCCGGTAATGTGTATGTGGCTGATTTTTACAATAACGCGATAAAGGAAATCCTGGCGACAGACGGCTCCACGGTTGCTATAGGCGCCGGCTTTAATCAGCCGCGCGGAGTAGCAACAGATGCTACCGGCAATGTATATGTTGCTGACGCGGGAAACAATGCGGTGAAAAAGATACCTGCAGGCGGAGGCGCCCCGGTTATCATGGGCTCCGGATTTCTTAATCCGAGCGGAATAGCCGTGGATGGCGCAGGCAATGTGTATGTAGCCGACTATGGTCACGACGTGGTAAAGGAGATCCCGGTGGGCGGGGGCGCTCCGGTTACCATAGGTTCGGGTTTTGGAAGTGCCAGCGGGGTAGCTGTTGATGCCTCGGGCAATGTATATGTCGCCGATTTTACCGGAAATGCTATAACGAAGATACCTGTTGGCGGTGGCGCATCTGTTACCATAGGATCCGGGTTTAAAAGTCCGAATGGCGTGGCAATAGACGGCTTGGGTAATATATTTGTGGCAGATTATGGCAATAGCCTGGTAAAAGAATTTAAGCCGGTTGGTGGGTATTACCTTAGCCGCATGCTGCCTGCAGGCCTAAGTCTTGATGGCGCTACCGGCATTATCAGTGGGCCTCTAAATGCGTTAAGCCCGGCAACAAATTACCTGGTCACCGGATACAATGCGGGCGGCAGCGCTTCGGCCACGGTAAATATTACCGTAGTGGTAAATGTCGATCTTTTCAGCCTTACAACTAGCAGCGGCACGCTTTCGCCCGCGTTTGAAAGCGCCACAACCAGTTATACCGCAAGCGTTGCCAATACCGTAAACTCGATAACAGTAACTGCGGTCCGCAGTGATCCCAATGGAGAGACAATAATTAATAATAACAACGGAACTATAAACCAACCAACCACTGTAAATTTAAATGTAGGCATAAATATTATCACCGTCGTCGTATATGGGCGGGATCCAAGCTTCACCCAAACCTATACCATTACCGTCATCCGCGCGCCATCAGCAAATGATAACTTGTCGACCCTGGGCCAAAGCACAGGCCCGTTAATCCCGGCCTTTTCAGGGGGCACCACCAGCTATGCCTCAAGTGTAAGTAATGCCACTGCATCCATGACCCTGAAGCCGGTAAGCAGCGATGCCAATGCAACTATAAAAGTAAACGGTACAGTCGTAGCATCCGGTACAGTTACTGCGCCGATAGCGCTGGCAGTAGGCCCCAACACCATCACCACGGTAGTAACGGCACAGAACGGCACAACCGTCAAAACCTATACGTTAACAGTAACCCGAATCGGGTCAAACAACGCCAACCTGACTAAGTTGGGACCAGGTATCGGTGGGTTAACGCCGTCCTTTTCATCGGGCACCATTAACTATACCATAAGTACCGGCAACGCCACGGCAACGATGACCTTAACGCCCGTCGCCAGCGATGCCAATGCAACGATAAAAGTAAACGGAACGACTGTAACATCGGGCACGGTCACCGCCCCGATTGCGCTGCCCGAAGGTGGCCAGACAGTGATTAACACGGTAGTAACGGCACAGGACGGCACAACGACCAAAACTTATATCTTGACAGTAACCCGCGCGGCATCCATCAATGCAGGCCTGTCAGCATTAAAGCTGAGCAGTGGCACCTTGACCCCTGTATTCGCGACAGCCACCACCGGCTATGCCGTTAGTGTAGCCAACAGCGTTTCAACCATAACCATCACCCCCACAACTACCGACGCTAATGCAACGGTAAAAGTAAATGGCACGAGCTTAACATCAGGCACGGTCACCGCTCCGATTACGCTGGCCGAAGGCGGTCAAACGGTAATCAATACGGTAGTAACCGCTCAGGACGGGAGCACCACCAAAACGTATACGGTAACAGTAACCCGGGCGCCCTCAACCAATGCCAGCCTGTCCAAGCTGGGGCCAAGCATCATCGGGTTAACGCCAGCCTTTTCAAGCAGCACCACCAGCTATACCATAAGTACGGGTAATGCTACGGCATCGATGAAATTAACACCCGTCAGCATTGATGCCAATGCCACTATAAAGGTGAACGGCACAGCGGTAGCATCAGGAACGACAACCGCTCCGATAGCACTAGCGGTCGGTCCCAACACCATCACCACGGTAGTAACCTCACAAAATGGAGCAACCACCAAAACCTATACCCTAACGGTAACACGGGCGTCAGGCGGGGCCGACGGTTATGTCCCGATAGCGATCGGGCCCGGCATCAGCGTAACCATCCCGATAGCTATCGGGACAACCGAAACACCAACACTGGCGGAAGATGGCACACAAGTACACCAGGGCCTATCCCCCAACGGAGATGGTATAAACGACTTTTTACAAATCGACAACATTAGCCAATACCCGGATAACAAACTGATGATCATGAACCGGAACGGGCAGTTGATCTACGAGGCAAACGGATATGACAACAGTTCAAAAGTGTTTGATGGGCACTCAAACAAAAACGGGCAAATGCAGTTGCCGGGGACTTACTTCTACCAGTTGGACTACACGGCAAATGGTATCACCAAACACAAAACCGGTTTTATTGTGCTGAAGTATTGATTGGTCTATAGTCGAATGGTCCATAGTCTTAGGTGAAGATTCTTTTACCATGGACTATGGACCATCGACCATGGTCTAATCGATGGCTCAATAGCGTTAGGTGAAGATTCTTTTTACCATGGACTAGGGAGACCATCGACCATGGTCTAATCGATTAACTAATCTCTAACCTCTGGTCTCCAATCGCTAACCGCATACCCCAAAGATGTTATAGACACCTCTGCTTATTTTCTTTACTTTTAATGCGGTAGATTACTGAAGCATCATCCGCTCGCGTTTGCTTCAGGCAGTTTAATTTTTTTTGACAAATAATAACCCGCATCATGAAATATTTAAGCCGTTGTACAGGGAAGGCCTCAAAAAAAAAGCCGTCCAAATCACAATTTTATAAGTACCTGTTTTTGGGGCTTTTAACAGTTTTTATATTTACGGCGTTTACTGCCAAAGGTCAGCGCCCCACCGCGACAATAACCTTCACATCAAACAATGCGAACCCGGCTTATGCCACAACCGGCAACACAGTTTCGGTGAGCCTAATCTCAACAAGCGGAAATTTGCAGTCCGTAAGGGGCACCATCGGTTCACAATTCCTGTATTTACCAAGCATTGAAGACAGCCAGGTTAACTGGGGCGGGACAGTCACTTTAAACGCCTCCACACTGCAGGGGCCGGTAGGGTATGACTTTATCCTCACCGATGAAGCCGGCAATACCAACGAGCTCGTTTCCAACAGCTCAACCCCCGGACTGGTTATTTTTGATAATATCAACCCGGTATTCAGTACCAGCCAGCCATCGGTGACAGGCACGAATTCGTCGTCGACGCAAACTTACACGGCAACATGGACGGACACTAACCTAAATCCGTCGACGGCATCGTATGCGAAAAGCAATGTACAGGTAAATGCAACCGGGACGGTGGCTGTCGGCAATGTCGCCCTAAATAATTTGGCCGGCGGTGTTTCAACCATTACGCTTAGCAATATTACCGGCGACGGGACTGTCAGCATAGCGCTCCCTTCAAGAACCGCGAAAGATTATGCCGGAAATTCTACGACCGCCAGCTTTACTTCCAATACTCTGGTGGTTGATAACACGCCGCCCACGGCGAAGATCAGCGCGCCCTCGGTTGACAGCGTGGGGAATGATGGGACAGCCTCGGTTAACTATACCGTTACTTATGCCGACGCCAATTTTAATACCAGCAGCCTTACGGCATCGGGCATCACGCTGAATACTACGGGCAATGCAACAGGAACGGTAAATGTAACCGGATCGGGCCTTGTTTACACCGTAACCATATCAAACATAACCGGCTTAGGGTACATGGGTATTTCATTAGCGGGCGGTCACGCTACGGATATTGCCGGCAATACCGACCCGGGCGCAGGCCCATCGGGAACCTTCATAGTGGGTTCGGTCACTGCGACCGTAAGCCGTACAGGGCTAATTGTAACCAACCAAACCACGCTGAACTACCTGGTAACATTTTCGGCCCCGGTAACCGGCCTTACGGCAAGCAATTTCAACGTAACATCATCGTTCCCCAATGCCGCAATTACAAATATTACCCCGGTGCCCGGCAGTTCCAATACGCAATACGGGATTGAAATATCCAGCGATTCTTCGCCTATTGACGGCATCGACTCCTTAACCCTGGTTAATGATGTCGGACTGTCGGTAAGGCTCTCCGGTCTGCCGGTCGGGGGGGCAGCTTATCGTATTCTGTTAAGCCCTTTCACCGTTAACGCAACAGGAGTGGCGGACCAGAACGGCGATACTACCGGTTATATCAAGGCGGGTACGCAGGTGCGTGTTTTTTTGTCGTCTAACCGCCCCGTCAGGAACATAAATGGAAGTATTGCCGGCGCCTCAGCCAGTGCTAATTTCTCGACGAACGAATTAGATAACATACAGGCGAGAGCTACGTTAAGCGACCCGGACCAGGCGAATGACCCGGTAACCTATTCCCTTGAATTGCAGGACCAATTCGGTAACACCGTAATGCTTAATGGCGGCTCGGGGCTTACTTATGATTCGCGGGCCCCCACCCAAACGGTTTCCTATCTCACGCCGATAAGCCAAACGATAACCTCGGGGGGCGAAGTTTTTTATAGTGTAAGATTTTTCGATGAGAACCTCGATGTCGCCAACTGCAGCCTTACGCCCGCCAATATATTAATCCATACTATCGGGTCGGTCTCAGTCGGCAAAGTAAGTGTAAATGAGGCAGGCAACGATTCGGAGGACGCTTCTTATATTGTTGAGCTCGACCAGGTGCAGGGCTTTGGGGCTGTTAGTATCTCAACGGTGGGTACCGCAATCGACTTTGCCGGCAATGTGGCTGACATTAGCCAGTTTTTGCCATCAATCGATGTAAAGTTTACGCCGCCCCAATGTGGCATAAGCGCCCCGTCGGCAGCCAGCGTTAGTGATAATGGAGCCGCTTCGGTGAGTTACACGGTAAGCTATTCGTCCGCAACCTTTGCCCGCAGTAACCTGACCACGGCGGGCATCACGCTTAATACTACCGGTACTGCCACCGGTACAGTCGGCGTTACCGGATCGGGTACTTCCTATACCGTTACCATAACCAACATTACGGGAGTGGGCACACTGGGTATTTCAGTAGCCGGTGGATATGCCCTCGACACAAAGGGCAATAACGATTTCGGCGGGGGGCCTTCGGCAACGTTTAGCGTATTATCAACAGATGCGACCCTATCAAACTTAACATTAAATGCCGGCACGCTGAAGCCTTCGTTCAGCCCCGGTGTAACGGCTTATACCTGTAACCTGGCAAACAGCGTACAATCGGTAACCATAGTGCCCGGCATGAACGATCCGGCTGCAACTGTACTGGTAAACGGAACAGCGGTGGCCACGGGAACAGCGTCCGGCGCAATCGCACTGAATGTTGGCGCCAATTCAATTTATGTGGCAGTAACGGCACAGGACGGCGTGACAAAAAAAACCTATACCATAACAGTAACCCGTGCGGCATCCAATAACGCTAACCTGGCCAAACTGGGGCCAAATGTCAGCGGGGTAACGCCGGCCTTTTCAGGCGGCGCCACCAGCTACACCTTAAGTGTAAGCAATGCCACCGCATCGATTACACTGACCCCCGTCAGCAGCGATGCCAACGCCACCATAAAGATAAACGGATCCGTAGTAACATCGGGAAGCAAGACTACACCGATCGCATTAGCCGAAGGCGCTCAAACGGTGATCACTACAGTCGTGACCGCACAGAATGGCACGACTACCAAAACCTATACCCTAACCGTAACCCGTGCGCCCTCAGCCATTGCCGCCCTGGCCAAACTGGGACCAGGTATCGGCGGGTTAACGCCGGCCTTCAGTCCCACCACTGCCAGCTACACCATAAGTACCGGCAATGCCACCGCATCGATGACCTTAACCCCCGTCAGCAGTGATGCCAACGCAACGATAAAAGTAAACGGCACGAGCGTAACATCAGGCACGGTCACCGGTCCGATTGCCCTGACTGAAGGCGGTCAGACGGTGATCAGCACTGTAGTAACAGCACAGGATGGCGCCACCACCAAAACCTATATGGTAACCGTTACCCGGGCGCCCTCAACCAATGCCACCCTGTCCAAACTCGGGCCCAGTATCAGCGGATTAACGCCGGCCTTTAGCTCCACCACCAGTTATACCATAAGTACGGGTAATACCACTGCATCGATGAAATTAACACCTGTCAGCAGTGATGCCAACGCCACTATAAAGGTGAACGGCACAACGGTAGCATCAGGAACGACGACTGCACCAATTACGCTGGCTGTAGGCCCCAATACCATTACTACTGTAGTAACCGCCCAGAACGGGACCACCACCAAGACCTATACCCTTACAGTAACACGGGCATCAGGCGGCGCCGATAGTTATGTCCCGATAGCTATCGGGAAGGGCATCAGCGTAACCATCCCGATAGCTATCGGGACAACCGAAACACCAACACTGGCTGACGACGGCATACAAGTACACCAGGGGGTATCACCCAATGGAGACGGGATAAACGATTTCCTCCAAATCGACAACATCAGCCAATACCCGGATAACAAACTAATGATTATGAACCGGAACGGGCAATTGGTGTTTGAAGCCAAAGGTTATGATAACAGTTCAAAAGTATTTGATGGCCACGGTAACAGGAACGGGCAGATGCAATTGCCGGGCACGTATTTTTACCAATTGGATTATTCCGTAAACGGCATTACCAAACATAAAACGGGGTTTATTGTGCTGAAGTATTGATGTTAGTAAACTGGAGACAGGGGGGTGGAGATTAAATTAGGTGGATTTACTAACCTCTAATAATCGAGCTTCTTTCTTTTCCGAAAAAAAAATGAAGTGTTCAAAAAGCTTGGGCTGAAATGGCCTTGCCTACACGACCCTGCGGGTGCCCCGGCTTTTCAACAAACCGCCGATCCACAACAGATGTCAATCATCGTTAATGGTTCATATCATTTTGGACATTAGTTGCACCAGGTAAATTCAGGGCATCGGGTACATTTCCGGGCGACCACGAGGGGCGCCCCCGCAGGAGTTGTTGCCCCTCATGCCCTTGTTGACCAGACTTTAAACAGCTGGTAAAACGACTACGACACACCAACGGCCTTCGAAACGGCATCAAAAATTTTTTGTCAAACCAAAAAACGTTCATTTTGGCGTGGCAATGAACGCTTCCGGAATGCCATCAAAAGCCAAATTTTCATTTTAAAGGTCACCAACAGCTACCAAATTTTCACTCTTTTATCCGGGTCAACCCACATTTTATCGCCTTTTTTAATGTTGAAAGCCGCGTAAAATTCGGGGACATCGGTAAACGGAACATTAACCCGTAAAAATGCCGGGGCGTGTACATCGGTCAGTATCTGGTTGGCCAATACCTCATCGCGCTGGTGGCTCAGCCAGCTTAAGGCATATCCTAAAAAGAAACGCTGCATCGGCGTAAAGCCATTTATCTTTATGCCTTCTTTATACTGTTTGGTTTTTTTGAAGGCATCGATCCCCAAAACAATACCCCCGAGATCGGCAATATTTTCGCCGAGAGTAGCTTTGCCGTTTATGTGCAGGCTATCCAAAACTACGTAGCCGTTAAACTGGTCGACCAGCATTTGGGCGCGTTGTGTAAACTGAACGGAGTCCTGAGGGGTCCACCATTCTTTTAAATTGCCATGCGCATCAAACTGGCGACCTTCATCGTCAAAGCCGTGGGTTATTTCGTGCCCGATCACTGATGCGGCAACGTAGCCATAAGCCATCGCATCGTCCACATCTTCATCTTTTATGCCGGGAATCAGCAATTGTGCAGCCGGCAAGGTGATTTCGTTATTGGATGGGCTGTAGTTGGCATTGTACGTTTGCGGCGTCATGTTCCACTCCTGGTGATTAACAGGTTTGCCCAGTTTGTCAACATTAAAAAGGTATGCCCAATGCCTTGCATGCATCACATTGCCTGCGTACGATTCGCGGCTGATCACCATTGCCGAAAAATCCTTCCATTGATCAGGATACCCAACTTTTGGGTGAATGGCATTTAATTTAGCCAGCGCCTTTTGTTTGGTTTGCGGGCTCATCCAATCCAGTTTCATAATGTGCTCCCGGTAGGCCTGCCGGATAGCTTCAACCTCTGCCACATAACGTTCCTTAGCCTTTTCCGGGAAATATTCTTTCACAAATAACTGGCCTAAAAGTTCGCCCATCAGCCCGTTTTCGGTATCCAGCACCCGCTTCCAGCGCGGCAGCTGTTCTTTTTGGCCGCGCAGTACTTTGCCTGTAAAACGGAAGCTTTCATCGGCTAAGGCGTCGTTCAAATAGGGGGCATAGGAAGTAAGCAGCTTTAGCCGCAAATAAGCTTTCCAATCATCAACACCAAATTTGGTCAATGCCCGGTCAACAGCCCGGTAATATTCGGGCTGGCCCACGATCACTGAATCAACCGGCTTTAATTCCAAGGTCTTAAACAGCATAACCCAGTCAATATCCGGCGTCAGGTTATTTAATTGCGCCACGGTTATTTTGTTATAATTTTTATACGGGTCGCGCAGGGCCTCCAGCTTCCGGCTGCTATCCGCCAGAAACTTTTCGATCTCAAACGCGGCCTTTGCGCCGGCCGCCGACTTTGCGTCATCCCATCCGGACAAATGAAGCATTGCCGGCAGGTATTTATCGCTGTAATCGTTGCGGATTTTGGCGGTGCGGGCATCGGTCTTAAAGTAATAGTCGCGGTTGGGAAGCCCTAAACCCGTTTGCCCAAGCTGTACCATCATTTTCGAGCTATTTTTATCATCCTGCCCAACACGCATGCCTATGATGTTGCGGCTGCCGGTTGTGGTTAATACCGCTGCCGCATTTAAAATGTCTTTTGCGTTATTGGCGGCATCAATCAAATTAAGTTGCCCTTTTAACGGCGAGATACCGGCTTTTTCAATATCTACGGTGTCCAACCCGGAGTAATAAAAATCACCGATCTTTTGTGTGGCCGAGCCTTTGGGCGCATCGGCCTTTAGTGCATCCTCATTTATCTTTTTAAGGCGGTCGCGTATTTCTTCCGTTACTTCGTTGCCTATGCCCCAACTGGAATATGCCGGCGGGATGGGGTTGTTCTTCAACCAGGTGCCATTGGCGTACATAAAAAAATCAGCGCCCGGGCTTACCGTTGGGTCGATATTTTTATAAATCGGGTCATTGGGCTTATCGAGCCGGGATTGGGTTTGATACGCGCATAAGGCAAAGGCCAATACCGCCGCAGTATAAATAGCAGGTTTTGTTATATTATTTTTCATACGTTCTTATAACTAGACAATAGAAGATTTTACCACAGAGAACGCGGAGAGGAAGACGCAGAGGGCCGCAGAGCTTTAATAGTTTATTATTTTTCCGCTGTGGCTCTCTGTGCCTTCTTTGTGCCCTCCGTGGTTAAAAATTTAATTTAATTCATTGACGTTGCTTTAATATTTCCCGATAACTAAAAACGAGCAGAATTTTACCACAGAGAACGCGGAGAGGAAGATACAGAGGGCCGCAAAGAATGGTTTATTGTTTCTTCTCTGTGGTTCTCTGTGGTTCTCCGTGCCTTCTTTGTGCCCTCCGTGGTTAAAAATTTAATGCGTTTAACGAAATAATACAGCCTCTAATTTACCAAATTTTCACCCTTTTATCCGGATCAAGCCACATTTTATCTCCTTTTTTGATATGGAAGGCCTCGTAAAATTCAGGCACGTCGGTAAACGGCCCGTTCACCCGCATAAAGCCGGGCGCATGCTCGTTGGTCAGTATCTGGCTCATTAAGGCCTCCTTCCTGTCCTGCCCCAGCCAGCCCAGAGCATAACCCAGAAAGAACCGCTGCATTGGCGTTAAGCCATTGATGGGTTTTCCTTCTTTATATTGTTCTGTCTTTTCAAATGCGGTTAAACCGATCACAATTCCGCCCAGGTCGGCAATGTTTTCGCCAAGGGTGGCCTTACCATTAACATGCAGTCCGTAAATGGTGTAAGTGTTAAACTGGTCCACCAGCATTTGCGCCCGCTGTGTAAATTTAACCGAATCCCCTGGCAGCCACCAGCCTTTCAGATTACCTTTTGCATCAAATTGCCGGCCTTCATCATCAAAACCATGGGTCATCTCATGGCCTATTGTCGAGGCTGCCGCATAGCCATAAACCACGGCATCGTCCATATCTTCGTCCTTTACGCCCGGCACCAGGAACTGCGCCGCAGGCAGCACAATTTCGTTATTCGATGGGTTATAATAGGCATTATAGGTTTGCGGCGTAATGTCCCATTCGGTTCGGTCGACAGGTTTGCCCAGCTTGTTTGCGTCGAAGTGATGCCAAAAATTATTGGCGCGCATCACATTCAGGCAGTAGGGGCCCTTATCGATCGTAAGCGTAGAAAAATCTTTCCAATGATCAGGGTAACCAACCTTAGGCATCACTTTCGACAATTTGTAATAGGCCTTTTGTTTGGTTTGTCCGCTCATCCAATCCAGTTTTTCAATGTGCTCTTTAAACGACGCACGCATCGCCTCCACCATATCTACATACCGCTGCTTCGTCTTTTCAGAGAAATATTCCTTCACAAACAACTGTCCCAGCACCTCTCCCATTAACTCGTTTTCGTTATCGATCACTCGTTTCCACCGGGGCAGTTGTTCCTGGCTGCCGGATAACACGGTGCCATAAAACCTGAAATTCTCCTGGTCAAAAGGTTTGCTTAAACAAGAGCCGAATGCGGTTACCAGGTTTTTCAAAAGGTAATTTTTCCAGTCGTTTATCGTATAGATGCGCAGCGCCTTATCCAATGCCCGGTAATATTCGGGCTGGCCTACAATTACCGTATCCACATGTTTATAGTCCATCTCATCAAACGCACGCAGCCAGTCAATAGTAGGCGTAAGCTTCCGCAGGCCGGCCAAAGGCATTTTATTGTAATTATGGTAAGGGTCGCGCAGGTCTTCCAGTTTCCGCGAGCTGTCCGCCAAAAACTGCTCAAGGCTGTAGGTTTTTTGTGTCGCTGCAACAGTTTCGCCGGCGCTTAAACCCGCAAGCTTGTAAACTATCGGTAAATGTGTTTTTTGGTAATCAGTCCGGATGGCAACGCTGTGTGCATCCGTATTAAAATAGTAGTCGCGGTTGGGCAGCCCGATACCGCCCTGGTACAATTGCAGTAAATTCTTATCGCTATTTTTAGCATCCTGTCCAACACCGGCAGAAATTGGGGTTTCAACGCCGATAGTTTGCAAATGTGCAAATTCATCAACCAGGCTGGTGATGTCATTAACCGCCTCAAGTCTCGTAATTTCTGATTTGAGCGGATCAAGCCCCTGCTTTTCAATGCTGACGGTGTCCATACCGCTGAAATAAAAATCGCCGATCTTTTGGGTATTGGTCCCTTTTGCAGCATTTGCTTGCTCCGCTTCCAGGTTGATTTTTTTTAGCCGGTCGCGCAGATCCTCTTCAACCACATTCCCTATGCCCCACGCAGGATAAGCTGCTGGAATAGGGTTCTTTTTAAGCCAGGCGCCGTTGGCATACCTGAAAAAATCGTTGCCGGGCTTTACCGTTGTGTCCAGGTTTTTATAGATCACATCGTTGGCGGCATAAATTTTTGATTTATTATTACACGAGGTGATCAGCAAGGCGCAGGCAGCGCTCGCAAAAACAAACAGTAAAAAAACTTTTTTTGTCATCTTTTTATTTTTATGTAGATAAATAAATACAAGCCTTGTATGAAATAACAGACAAGCATCCGCTTGTTAACCGATCTTTTCGTCTTCCGGAATCTCGAAAAAAAAAATCTTAATCAAATTTTAGCCGGTTTTAGAAAATGGTTTTTCGACGTTCAATTTGCTTTCGGAATGGCTGACATCCACTAGCCAACAAAGTGTTTACGATACACCATTTATTATATAACACTCTAATAATCAATAATTAATAAATTTATTTTGATTAGCACTCATTACACTATCCCCTCAGGCGCTGTAAATGTAAAGCTTTCGGTTTATTTTTCTACAACCCCGGTAATACTATTTTTTTGGAACGGACCGGCACCGCCAATAGCAAGAAAAAATTTATGGCTTAACATTTGATATAATTTACGCGGCCCTGCAAATAATCTGTGAAAAAATAAAAACATCTACCTGTGTAAAAACATTGTTTTTGAATTCTCAGACGCCCAAGCTGAGGTTTTTTGTTCTTTGTTTTGGGTTTAATCAATAGTTTAAATTAATTAGGGGAAAGGGAGCTTCCAAAAGGCTCTCTT
>Ga0206935_10071_pt1 | contig 37149 bp, 33 predicted proteins | sample Alteio_BWOrgHeat_13_FD_152924 | JGI IMG/M metagenome (GOLD analysis project Ga0206935, IMG submission 152924) | Enriched cells from forest soil in Barre Woods Harvard Forest LTER site, Petersham, Massachusetts, United States -... | ecosystem: Environmental > Terrestrial > Soil > Temperate forest >...
CAGCGAAGGACTGATCTTTCTGCCTTACCTGACCGGCGAACGTGCGCCAATATGGGACAGCGAAAGCTGCGGTACTTTTTTTGGCGTCAAATTGCAGCATACCCGCAACCATTTCTCAAGGGCTGTGCTGGAGGGCATCTGTTTCGCATTGAAAGACGTACTCGATGCGGTTCAGGAAAACTCGACCCCTATCACGCAAATAAATATCAGCGGCGGTTTTGTTAAAAGTGACGTATGGGTACAAACCCTTGCCGACATTACGGGCAAGAAACTCGCGATTGTGCAACCGGAAGATGCGTCCGCTGTTGGCGCAGCCCTGATGGCCATGAAAGCAGCGGGTTTAATAAACGAATATCCTACCACAACTTCCGCGCAACAGGTTTTTAATCCTGATGACTCCGTTTTCGGGGTTTATGAAAAAAATTTTAAGATTTACCGGCAACTTTATGTTGACCTGAAAGCCAGCATGCATCGGGTCGCTGATATCGAGGATTAGTCTATTTCCCTGAACATGATATAGGCGTCTATATAACCCAAACGGATATGCCGGAACCCACCGGGGATAGTCCCGATGATGCGGAAACCAAATTTTTTCCATAACTCAACCGCTTTGGTATTGGTACTTACCACAATGTTGTACTGCATACCCTTATAACCAAGCTCTTTAGCTACTGATAGCGAATGTTCGCACATTTTCCCGCCTATGCCCTGCCCCCTTGCTGCGGGGTGCACCATATACCCGCAGTTTGCAATATGGGCGCCCAAACCCGGCTGATTTGGTTTAATGAAATATGTGCCGAGTATCTCCCCATCAGCAACGGCGACATAAGTACGCACCGGCGCCCCAAACCATAAATTTAAAAACGTTTCTTTTGAAGTGCCCGGGGCAAACGCATAGGTATCGCCATCTTTTACTACGCTTTCAAAAATTTCCCATATGGCGTCAACGTCCGCCGCCGCCGCTTCCCTGATCGTCATCATGAATGTTTTGATTACCTGATAAGCGTAATATAGCCGGACTCCACAACTTTGGTATTGTAATAGGTGTTAGTTCCGTTAAATATCCAGTAATAAGTCCCCGGTGGTAAAGGATCGCCGTTGTATTTTCCGTCCCAGTTAAAATCCTCCGCCAAGGTTTGAAATACCATTTGGCCGTATCGGTTATATATCCTGACTGAATTGAATTTTCCATATCCGGTGATCGAAATGGAAAAGTAATCGTTTATCCCGTCGTTATTTGGCGTAAAGGCATTCACCGCTTTTATCACCGGCGGGGGTGGTGGCGTGACGGCAACATATACCTGTTTTACAGTGATACAGCCTGTACTACTGGTAGCTCTGATATAATAAGTGCCGGTATGGGCTACATGCTGGTAATCAGGGACAGGGTCGCTCGTTTCATTATCCGAAAAATAACTATAAGTATTGTTGCTGTCGTGTGTGAAAGTTTTTGAAAGATCGACCGTCGTTGGGAAAATAACGGGCGCCGGGTTGGTTACGGTTAATTGGGGGTTACCGATGATAACCTGTACCGGAGCTACGCCGCTACAGCCTTTTTTGCTTACAGCTTTAATATAGTACGTGCCGCTGGTGGTTATGCTATTGGGTTTATACACGTAACTGAGGCCGAAAGTGTCGGTCGAATAGGTAAGCGTAAGGTCACTGCTGCTGCCGGCCGTTACCGAAGCCGCGGTTAGGTCGACGGCGCCGTCAGCGCAGGCCCTTAGCGTATCTTTCGTCTTAAAAACAAAACCTGCGTCATTTTTACTTACTACCGTGTAAAGGGTATCCACGCACCCCAGCCCAAAAAATGGCGTTACTACAACGGCATATTTGGTGCCATCCGGCGGCGGAGGTGAAATATTGATGGCCTCCCCTCCGTCCAGCTTTGTTGACAGATCCGCTGTGTACCATTGGTAAGTTCCAAAGCCCCCGGGCGCAACCAATGTTACCGAAGTTTGGTCTGTACAATACACATTCCCCGTTACCGGGGAGTTGCAGTTCTCATTAACATCCAGGTAAGCGTAGCCAAAATGGCGCCCCAGGGTACAGTCGTTGGTGGTAAACTCCAGGCGCATTTGTTTGCCTGCATACCCCCGCAAGTGTAAAGTAGACGGGGCCCAGTCTTTATAAAATACCGTATCACCGGCTGGCGAAGGTTTAAACCCGGGCAAATCAGCCGACGCGATAAAATCAAAGGAAGCACAGTCTACATAGGTATTATCGGTTACGTCGAAAGTTTTTACGGTGAACCTTGGTTGCTGGTAACTTAAGTGCGGGGGGTTTTGAAGCACGACTGCATAGTAAAAGATCATATCAAATTCATTCGCGCCGGCCGGGACGTTAAAAGTATAGGATACGCGTTCAGCGCCTCTGCCGGTCTCCTGGTTCCCCAGCCGGATACAATATGAACCACCCCAGGGACACAAGGTTGGAAAATTGCCCCATGGGTCAAGTTGAGGATAGTAGTTGCTGTCTATCAGGGTTTGGCGGTCATTTATCGCATTAGTTGGTAAAAGCTGGGGATTGCCCTGGGCATCTACCGACCCGGTATCGCATGCCCAGCCAGTGAAGCCTCCATTTTCAAAACCAATGTTTGGCGGCGGACAATAAACCTGTTGGGCATAAGAAACAGCCACACGCGATACAAGCAAAATGATTATTAGGGAGATTGTTCTCATCAATCATTAAAATACGTTAGTTTATGACCGGGCGTTGTTTGGGGGCCGTAATATTTTTAACGCAATATATGCAATTACTTCTATTGTGAACCAGTATTTTCCATGCGAAAATTGATCAAAATTGGCCCATCAGATTAGTGTTACAACGAAAATACTATATTTAAGCAATTATGAGCTTCATGTTCTTAACCTTCAATTTCAAGATTAATGACTGAGAAAAACATCAACCGCCGAAAAGCGCTTCAATTTATTGGCGTGGCTGCGGCCGGAACAGCCCTGGCCCGCAAGGTGGACGGTCAGCCTATTAAAACCCCGTCTCCTGCTGGTCTGAAATTCACCTACTGCCTCAACATGTCGACCATCCGCGGGCAAAACCTTGGGTTTATGAAGGAACTGAAGACAGCAGCGGCGGCGGGCTTTCGTTCTGTGGAGATATGGATGGATTCAATGCAGCAATACCTGCAAAGCGGCGGCTCAATAAAAGAAGTTAAAATATTGCTGAACGATTTGGGTTTAAAAGTTGAAGATTGCATCAGTTTTAATAAATGGGTCGTAGACGACCCGGGCATAAGACAGCAAGGGATTGAGAATATGAAAAGAGAGATGGATATCCTTGCTCAAATTGGCTGCAAACGGATCGCCGCTACGGGGATGGGTACAACGGACAACGATGTACCAGGTTTAGACGTGATTGCCTCGCGGTACGGTACAATCCTCGATATCGGCGGTTCATTCGGCGTAGTACCACAGATCGAAATGTGGGGTTTCCAAAAAAACATGCATGACGTCGCCGAGGTATTGTACATTGCGATGAAAAGCCGCCGTCCATCGGCCAGAATTTTATTGGATGTATTCCACCTCTACCGGGGCAATACCTCGCTGGAAACGCTTTCACTAATGGACCCCAATGCGGTTGAGATGTTTCATATGAATGATTATCCGCCCGGATTTCCCTATCAAACCATCATCGATGCCGACCGGATCTATCCCGGCGACGGCATAGCTCCTATCAAACAAACATTAAGCATACTGCTTAAAAACCGGAACACGCCGTTAGTACTTTCAACCGAGCTGTTTAATAAAGCCTATTATCAGCAGGATGCGTTAACTGTAGCGCAAACTTCTTTAGCGAAAATGAAAACAATTACAGCCGCTGTTCAGGGCGCATTGTAAAAAGGTGTAACTTACTGCCGGTCAGGGTAAAAGTGTGCAAAAAAGAAATTTTTTGCGAAATAATTATTTATCTTCGGTTACTTTATGTTAAAAACAATTAAACCTTAAACCAATGGACAGCATAACTTTTAAAGACACGAATGCGACAGTCAGTACAACGTACTGGCTTCCCGAGAATAACGACGATGTAATGAGCCTGGTAACCCAGGCGGCCACGAAGGGCCAAATCATCTGCATGCGCGGGGCGGCACATTCATTCCCTATCATAGGCGACCTGGAAGATGCATCAGCCCCTTCAACTACCAATAGGTCTTCAAAGCCCTATTTGTACGTTATGTTGTCAAAAATGTACGGAATAAATGTGCTGGATCCGGACACGGTTTGGGTGCAGGCCGGGTGTCACCTCGGGTACGATCCGTTTGATCCGACCGGTATTTCCACCTTAGAAAATTCCCTGTGTTATCAGCTGGATAACCTGGGTACTGCTAATGCTCCGGCTCCTTATAATGCAAAGCCGTATTCGCCAAAGTCGTTACCCGACCTCGGCGGGATCACCCACCAAACGGTGGGCGGTTTTTTGTCGACATCTTCATCCGGCGGGTCGACAACTTATTCGTTCGAAGATGCTTTAATGGGTATCGACTTTATTACCTGGGACGGACAGAAAGCATGTCTGAAAAGCTTTAAGCGGCCCCACCCCGCTAAACCCAACCCGGATGACCCTTTTTACGGCGCCGGCGTTGCAACAATGGGTTTATTCGGGATAATTGTTTCCGCAACTTTTCGCCTTTCGCCGCAATACTATATTGTAGGCTCGGAAACTATCGAATATGCTGATATGTGTTCGCTGATCGACCTGTTCGGCGCAAATAACGGTTTACCCAATTTGGAAACTTTTTGCAAAAACACCGAATATACCCGGTTATTTTGGTGGCCGCAGCATAATCCATTAGGTTCTGATTTGGCAAGGTCGGTAGTTTGGCAGGCAAAAAGGGTAACAACATTGGTGGAGGCGCAGGAATATGCCAATTTAGCTTTTGACAAACAGAACCCACCGCCGGACACCCGGCCGGGTGACGGCTTAAAACCATACGAGGAAGTTCCGTATATCATTAACAGCCCCATACCTGCTACGCTGGCTGCTGATTTGCTGTTTACATTCATCGGGAGGTGGCCGAACTGGCTGCTTAACCTTTTAGGCGATACTGATTTATATCAGGACATTAAAGGAAAAGTTGAACTCGCTTATGCACCCTTTATATTTCCGGGCATATTGGACCTTTTTGTGACTGTTGACAAACCAACAAACCAAAACGGCGGGCCCCAGCTATTTGCTGACAGGTGGTATACCGGCCTCCCGATGGACAACCAAATGAGCGACAGGCTGATGCCCATCTGGTTTACAGAATTATGGATAAAAATTGACCAAACGCAGGCGGTAATGACCGCGCTTAAAGCATTTTATGATAAGCAGGAAACGACGGTCGACTTCAGTTTCAACGTTGAAATATACGCCGCCAAAAGCAATGAGTTCTGGCTCAGTCCATCGTACAACCAGGACGTTATCCGTATCGATGTATTATGGTTTGCAAACAACCTCGATAACCCCGTTTTATTTTACCAAAACTTTTGGGATTTGCTGGCTCCATTCAATTATCGCCCGCATTGGGCTAAATACCAGCCGGATGTAGTGAACTTAACGACTACAGACAGCAATAACCAAACTACTACAATCGCAATTCCCGGGTCTGAATATTTGGCAAGTCAATATACCAAATGGGATGACTGGATGGCGTTAAGAGCGCAAATGGACCCCGACCAAATATTTGTAAACGATTATTGGCGCAAACGCATGGACATTAAACCATTATAATGAACCTTAACCGGGCTTCACAATTAAATTAAAAAAATGATACAACCAGATTCAAATGGTTTATACCATCCGGCAAACGAAAGCGACATTATCGACCTGGTAAATGTTGCCATACAAAATAAAGCGCAGGTGCGCGTAAGGGGCGCTGCGCAATCTGTCAACAGCGGGGTATTTACCGATGGTTATACCGGCGCTGCAGGCGGTAAAAATATTAATATGGAACTGGACATGCTGCGCCAGGTAACGCCTGATAGGGCGACGATGCAGGTTACGGTTGGCGGCGGGTGTAACCTGGGGGTCGACCCATATGATCCGTCGGGCACCTCACAGGCGAACGAAGCCAATAATTTATTTTTTCAGCTTAACAAACTGGGTTGGGCTATCCAGAACGTTCCGAATGCAACCCATCAAACCATCGCGGGGTTTATCTCCACCGGCTCCTGCGGCGGAAGCATGCAGCATTCTTTTGATGAATGCATCGTGTCAGTCCGGATGATAGACGGGACAGGCAAAGTACAGGTTTTTACAAAGTCAGCCGACCTGGATGATCCTTTTTACGGCGTTGTAGTATCAATGGGCCTGCTTGGCATTATAACGCAGGTAACGCTGCAGTGTGTGCCTGCCTTTAATATCATCGGGTCGCAAAACACCTCGCTTGCTACGGCAACCGAATTTCAATTTTTTGGACCGGGCAGTTCAACACAACCCTCGTTTCAGCAGTTTTTAATGGATACTGAATTTGCGGGTATTATTTGGTGGCCTTTTGAAACTTTAAAAAGAGCAATTGTGTGGCAGGCACGTACGATGACGGCGTCTGATTATAATCAACAAACCGGGTATCCGCCTAATTTTACGCCAAAACCTTACGAATCTTTATTTTATTTGAAAAAGTTGAAAAACCCGGTCGCAGACCAGCTCCCGATAGAAGCAGCCTTTTCAGCCGGGTTCAAACTTATAGCTACCTGGCCGGATTGGCTGGTGAGTATTTTGGGCCCCGAAAAGGCGGCCATGGCCGAACCTATTATCGAACAAATTTTTCCTTATATTTATCCACTGCTTACTGATATTAGCTTTCCGTGCAATACGGCCGCCAACCCGCCACAGCAATTTTGGGATGCCTGGTTGGGCAGTTTGCCTATGGATGAGTTTGAAAACAGCAATAACTTATTCGATTTGGCCTATACAGAAATGTGGATACCCATTGAGAAAACCGAAGCGACGATTAATGCGATGGAAAACCTTTATAATACAGCGGGTTATTCGGCAACCGGTTTTTATGATACCGTGATACTGGCAGCTAAAAGCAGTGACTTTTGGTTAAGCCCCGGTTATAACCAGGCCTCTGTCCGGATCAATATGATGTGGTTTAACAAAAACATCGGCGATCCGGTGGCATTCTTTCAGCAATTCTGGAGCCTCATGGACAGCCAAAACATTCCCTTCAGGCCTCATTGGGCTAAATCCCTTCCGGCGATGGGTGCGGCATATATGACTGCTAAATATCCGAAGTGGGGCCAATGGCAAGCGTTAAGAGCCAAAATGGATCCCAACAATATATTTTTAACTGACTACTGGAGCTCACAGCTGGGCATATAGCTGTAAATAGCTGATTTTTATGGATGCAAGTATAGAAATTAAGACTGTTAAAAAAAGACCTTTTTACGCTATGCTATCCGCATCGATCTCTAAATTATGGGATCACATTATCAATATTGGGTTAACTCCCGGCGCTTCTCAGTTTGATAAAAAACGCGTACACCTCATCAACGGTATATGCTCATGGGCAACCCTTACCTACATTGGTTATGTCATTGTGTTTTGGAATATCAGCCAGGCGAAGTTCGTTTTTTACGAGAGCCTGGTCGGCCTTTTTGCTAATGTTTTCCCAATCGTTTTAAACCACTACAGAAAGTTCAATTTATCCTGTCATTTCTTTAATGTCTTCAACCTGTTCTTATATTTATTTTTAGCGGTTATGGAAGGCGGCCGGGACGGCGCGGAATACATTTTTGTGCCTTTGTGCGTATCTTCCATGCTTTTCTTCAAATCCCGGTACATCATATTTGTTTACTTTATGGCTAACTGCCTGTTCTTTGCAATTGCCAAGATCAGTCATTCGTTAATGGCGCCAGTTTTTACCTGGTACGGGCAGCCGCACCAGGTGATCGCAAACTGGTGCTCGATGTTTGTCTTCCTTTTTTTGATCATTTTTTATTTTAAGTCGGAAAATGAGCAACAGGAAAAATTACTCGAAACGAAAAACATAACGCTCTCCGACGAGAAACAAAAATCGGATAACCTGCTGATGAACATCCTCCCCTACGAAACTGCCGAAGAACTGAAACACACCGGTACGGCAAAATCCCGCAGCTTTAGCATGGTAACGGTGATGTTTACTGATTTCAGGAATTTCACAGCCGCTGCTGAAGTCGTTCACCCGGAAAAGCTGGTCAATGAGATACATTGTTACTTTACCATGTTTGACCAGGTTATGAGCAAGTATAATATCGAAAAAATAAAAACCATTGGCGACTCCTATATGTGCGCAGGCGGACTGCCCGAAGAAAATGACACCAACCCGGCAGATGTTGTAAGGGCCGCCCTGGAAATACAGGAATTTATGGCCCAAATGAAACTTGAGAAAGAAAGCGCAAATGAATTGTTTTTTGAATGCAGGCTCGGCATTCATACCGGGCCTGTAATTGCGGGTATAGTCGGTACAAAAAAGTTCGCCTACGATATTTGGGGTGATACAGTGAACGTAGCGTCCCGGATGGAGAGCGGTGGGCAGGTTGGAAAAGTAAATATCTCAGGAAGCACTTATGATCTGGTTAAAGACATTTTTGAATGCGAATACCGCGGAAAAATAGCCGCAAAAAACAAGGGCGAAGTCGACATGTATTTTGTTAACGGGCTGCTCTCCCGGTCGGTTCCTGTTTAATATACCATGCTGGCTTAAACATATTAACGCGTTGCTGAACAGTGACACAAACTCATAGCTTTATCTTTTTTTATTTCCATTGAATAATTTTACCCGGTTTGTTTATTTTTATAACGCACATGGAAACCAATAACGTGTCGGCAACAATACCTGATCTTATCCCCGGCACGGAAACCGGTGAATTAAAAGTAATGCACTTAAAACGTTACTGGAATAAAATTTTACTAAAAAAACAGGGTAAGCTGAAGCCGGACAGTCACCGGGAAGAGTTCCAAACCGATGTTATGCTGCTGAGCGCCCTGGGCCTGGGTTTACATCAAACACTCCAATATCTTTATATGCAGGGCAATTCTTTCGAGCAGTTTGAGAAGTGGATAATTGATACCACGGGCAGCCCTGACCCCGAGAAGATCGCCCGGTTTAATGCGCTTTTTACCGATGAAAAAAATATCCCTGACGAGACGAACGAGCCAGATGTGCTGGGGCCTGCGGACCACAAATTTTGGGAGGAAAATGGATATGTCATCATCCGGAATGCGGTCCCTAACGAAGATTGCGAGCTGGCCATACAGGCGATCTGTGATTTTTTAGCGATTGACCGCTACGATGCGTCAACGTGGTATAACGAACACCCGGCAAAAGCAGGTATAATGGTGCAAATGTTTCAACACCCGGTATTCGAAAAAAACCGTAATGCCTGGCGGATCCGCAAGGCCTACCAGGAATTGTGGAAACGCAAGGACGTGTGGGTGAATACCGATCGGGTAGGGTTTAATCCGCCACAAACAGAGTCTTTTAATTTTTACGGACCTTTTTTACATTGGGATGTAAGCCTGCAGCTTCCTATCCCTTTTGGCACCCAGGGCATACTCTACCTGGCCGATACTGCCGAAAATCAGGGCGCTTTTACGTTGATTCCGGGGTTTCAAAACCGGATTGCAGATTGGCTTGGCAGCCTTCCAGAAGGCGCAAATCCCCGTCAGCAGGATCTTTATGCACTGGGACCCAAACCAATCGCTGCCAATGCCGGCGATTTCATCCTGTGGCACCAGGCTTTGCCGCATGGCAGCAGCCCCAATACATCTGCATTGCCCAGGTTTGTCCAATACATCAATTATGAACCTGCCGATTACAAAGCAGCGGATAATTGGATTTAATTTATTCAACTGTATTGCCCGGTATCAGCTCTTCCAGCAATCTTTTCCATTCTTTATTAAAGATCAGCCGCAAAGGGATACATTTGCAGCAAATACTTTGCATGCGCACGATTGTACTCTGTTTGTCTTTTTTATGCACCACCTTAACCCTCTCAGCTCAAAAAAGATTCATTGTAAGCGGCACCATTGAAGACCGGTCAAGCGGTGAAAGACTCATCGGCGCCACCGTAAAAATCAAAGAACCTGGTAACGGCGGCACAACTACCAATACCTACGGTTTCTATTCCCTGTCGCTTCCTCCCGGTAATTTTACGCTCGTTTATTCTTATGTCGGCTATGACACTGTTGAAAAAGTTGTCCCGGCAACCAGCGACCAGGTAATAGACATCAGGCTCAACCCGCAAAAAGAACTGAACGAGGTGGTTATCAAATCAAATAAACCCAATAATGACAATGTGGCGTCACCACAAATGGGTGAAGACAAGCTGAACATGGCCCAGGCAAACAGTGTGCCCGTACTGCTGGGGGAAAAAGATATTTTAAAAACGATAACCCTGCTGCCCGGAATTCAATCTGCGGGCGAAGGCAATACCGGTTATTACGTACGGGGCGGCGCGAGTGATCAGAACCTGATCCTGCTGGACGAGGCTACGGTATACAATGCGTCTCATTTTTTTGGTTTTTTTTCAACTTTTAATTCCGATGCCATAAAGGATGTGAGCATTTTTAAAGGCGGGATGCCTGCCGAATACGGGGGCCGTTTATCATCGGTTTTAGATGTAAAAATGCTCGATGGAAATAACAAGGATTATAACGTTGAAGGCGGCATAGGCCTGATTTCCTCACGGTTAAAAATCGAGGGGCCGATTGTAAAAGACAAAGGTTCTTTTATGATCAGCGCCCGCCGCACGTATATAGATCTTTTTCTGCACGCCTCGTCCGATTCTACCTTAAAAGGCAGCTCGCTTTATTTTTATGATATAAATGCGAAAGCTAATTATCATTTCGACGATAAAAACACCTTGTACATTTCGGGATATTTTGGAAAGGATGTATTGGAACTAAAAAACATATTTGGCACTTTGTGGGGAAATTCAACCGGCACCATCAGGTTTAACCACATTTTTAACAATCGCTTATTTTCAAATACTTCGCTGGTATATAGTAATTACAACTACACGATAGAAGATTTGCAAAGCGCCAACTATTTTAAAGCGGCATCCCAAATTAATGATGTAAATTTTAAAGAGGATCTGCAATACTCCCTATCAAACGTTCATACCTTAAAGTTCGGCTTGAATGTACTGCATCACACCATTGCGCCGGGCACCATCACCACTGATGCGGCATCCAGCTTTAATGACGTTAGCGTTGAGGAAAGATATGGTTATGAAAATGCCGCCTATGTCAGTGATGAGTGGCGGCTAAACAGCAAGGTTACTTTTCTTTACGGGTTCAGGCTAAGCAGCTTGTTTTTGCTTGGTCCCGGAACATTCAAAACCTATGATCCAGCCGGCAATGTATTAACATCGGCAACTTATTCATCAGGCGCCCTGGTAAAAGATTATTTTAACCTGGAGCCCCGCTTTACGGCAAGTTATTTACTAAACGACGAAAGTTCGGTTAAGGCATCCTATAACCGGAACACCCAAAACATTCACCTGCTGAATAATTCAACCAGCAGCACACCGGCCGATCTTTATGTAATGAGCAGCAATAACATTAAGCCCGAGATTTCCGACCAGGTGTCAACGGGTTATTTCAGGAATTTCAGTGAGAACACCTATGAGTTTTCGGCTGAGATATACTATAAATGGCTTCAAAATCAAATAGACTATAAGGATGGGGCGCAATTGATCGTTAATCCTGATGTAGAATCATTGTTAACCTACGGATCGGGCAGGGCTTACGGTATGGAGCTTTTTTTTAAGAAAAAATATGGCAAGTTTAACGGCTGGGTCGGTTATACCCTGTCGCGTACCGAACTTAAATTTGCGGCTATCAACGACGGTAATTATTTCCCGGCGACCCAGGACCGCACGAACGATCTTTCAGTGGTAGGCATTTACCAGTTGAACGATCGTTGGTCTTTCTCAAGCGATTTTATTTACGCAACCGGGAATGCAGTAACGTTTCCAACCGGCAAATATGTGATCGGCGGATTAACCACTTTTTCTTATTCGCAACGGAACGGGTACCGCATGCCGTCATCCCACAGGTTGGATATCGGGGCAACGCTGGAAGGAAAGAAACACAAAAAATACCACTCCAGCTGGACTTTTGGCATTTACAATGTTTATGCGCACCGCGACCCCTACCTGATCACGTTTCAAGACAGCAAAACGGTACCAAACACCACCGAGGCGGTCGAGACGAGCATTTTTGCTACAAGGATACCTTCTGTCACCTGGAATTTTAAATTTTAATCTGAGCAGAATGAGAACATATAAATTTTACCTGGCATTTTTAACGATGGTATTAATGTTTACCGCTTGCACTAAGGTAATCGATCTTAAGTTAGGCAATGACAGCGGCAAACTGGTTATTGAAGGAAACATTACCGATGTAAACGGCCCGCAATATATCGTACTAAGCCGCAACGTGCCTTTTACCAGCACCAACACCTATCCTCCGGTTAGCGGCGCCACCGTTACCGTAAGCGATGATCAAAACAATACTTATGCATTTACTGAAGGACCTGCCGGTACATATTCGTCGGCCCAATTCCAGGGTAATTACGGCAGTAATTACAAAATGACGGTGCAGACCGGCGGAACCACCTATACGGCCAATTCGCGCATGCCATCGTTGGTGCCCCTCGATTCGATTACCGACAAAAAGGCTGATTTTAACAGCAGCAATAATCGCCGCGAAATAACGGTACATTACCATGACCCACCGGGGGTGCACAATCAGTATAGATTTATCATGTGGGTAAATGGGGAACAGGTAAGCACAATATTTGCGTTTAATGATGAATTTTCAGATGGCCGCTATGTAAACGGCGATCTTGTGGAAACTATCCTAAATATTTATCCCGGAGATACGGTAAAAGTGGAGATGCAATGTATCGACATGCCCGTGTATACTTATTGGTTTACGCTGATGGAACAAAATTTCGGCGGCCCTGATGGCGGTGTCGCCCCGTCAAACCCGCCGACAAATATAAGCCCTGCCTCCCTTGGTTACTTTAGTGCGCACACAACACAAACCAAAGTCATTATAGTCGAATAAAACACCTATTGAAAATGAAAGGCCCGGCATGCAGCTTACTGGTTCGGAAATTCCAGCTTGAAAATAGTTCCGATCCCGACTTTACTCTGAACACTTATTTTTCCTCCCAGGTTTTCTACCTGCATTTTAACCAAAAAAAGGCCCATTCCCTTTCCCTCAACACTGGTGTCAAATCGTCTGTATAGGCCAAAAAGGTTCTTAAGATTCTCCTCCCCAATTCCTCTGCCGTTATCTTTAAACATTATTTCCAGCTTGTCATCTTTTTCAACAGCAGATATGCTTATGAACGGATCGAGCCCTGGCTGCCGGTACCTGATGCCATTTATGATCAGGTTGTAAAATATATTGTGCAGATAGCTTTTGATCGTAAAGATTTTTTCGGCCCCATAAAAGTCGGTTTTTATAGTAGCGTGCTCTTCGCTTATCAAAAGGGAAAGACGCTGTGTGATGTCATCAACCAGCGACTGAAACACCACGGGCTCGATTCTTTTGTGCATGCTGCCGTGTACGCGCAGAATATTATTGAGATCGAGGGTGATTTGGTCGAGCATATTTATGGAGGTACCAAGCGCCGTTAAAACGTCTTCTCTTTCCGTAAGGTTAAAGTCAAAGGTGTTGAGCATGTTCGATAGTCCCATTATATTGGCTACCGGCGCCCGTAAATTGTGTGACACGATATAAGTGAATTGCTCGAGGTCCTTATAACGCTGTACCAGGTCGGCGGTCATCGTCTCACGCTCTATCTCGGTCATCTTTCGCGTTGTGACGTCCTTGAATGCAAGTATAAAACCAATATTTTCCTTTTTTTCGTTGGCGATCCCGGCCCAGGTCACCTCATACCATTTGGCCGAACCGTCCATTAACTGGTAACTGGTTTCATAACTAACGCGCTCGTTGTTTAATACCCGGCGAATAGCCTCTTTAACGTTAGGTATTTTATCTTTTGGAAAGTAGCCAAAAGCATTGGTGCCCGCCTTTAACTTTTTACCAAATTGCTCGAGGCATAATTCGCTTGCCTTTGAATTGAACGAAACCACCTGGTTTTTAACGTTACACAACACATAGGCAATTTCGGTATTCTTAAAAATCGTTTCAAGGTTGGCTTCTGATTGAAGCTTCAGTTCTTCGGCCAATTTGCGTTCAGTAATATCGATATGCAACACTACAGCCCCTTTTCGCCTTTTATCTTTTAAGGGCGCTACTATTATCTGGTACCAAACTTTCTTGCGTTTTTCGTAAAAAGAGTACTCCAATGAAAACTCCTCGATGACGCCTGAGATCACATCCCTTATGCCCTTTGCGATCTGTTTGCCCGACAATTCATCAACCCCGGTGGCCTTTTCAGATATGGCGGCATAACTAAAGTCGATGCCATACCTGGGCACACCAAGGTTATTTTTTATGGTAAACTTTCGCCACGACTCATTTGCGGCTACTATTTTACCCGCTTCATTCAACAATACAATGTGCGGCGGCAAGGCATTTAATATAGCCGACTGCCGTTCGCCGGCGGCCTGCAGCTCTTCTATATTATTTTGAATTTCAATCTGGGCCAGCTTTTGTTTGGTGACATCCTGGTTAAACCCCGCAATATACTCGGGGAGCCCGTTTTCATCCGCTTCTGTTTCAAACTGGGCCAGAATATATCTCCGGCTGCCGTCTTTATTAACGATGGCGAAATCAATTCCTGCCTGGCCGGCGATCATCGTGTTTTTAAAAATGTCTTTTACCGCGACTTTATCATCGTCTATAATGTACTCGATGAAGGAGCTAACAGATGGTTCGACCTCTCCCCTTTCATATCCGAGCAACGGATAGGTACCCATTGACCAGTCCATTAACCCCGATTTAACATTATACCTCCATGTTCCGAACCCGGCTATTGATTCCGCTTTTTTAAATAAAGCCTCACTGGCCACTACTTTGTTTAAATAGATTTGCCGTTCGGTATCCGAATGAAATTTCTCGAGCGCATTCAACACTGCATTAGGCAAGCGTTGAAGACGGTCCTTAAGCACATAATCTGAGGCCCCTTCTTTCATTACATTCACCGCAAATTCTTCCGAGACTGTAGCGGTTATTAAAATAAAAGGGACATCAACACCTGTGTCCTTCATGATCTTTAACGCCTCAAGCGAATTAAAGCTGGGAAGCGAATGATCGGAAAGAATTATGTCTGGGTTGAAGTTTAACAACGCCTCGATATACTCGTCCTTTTTATCGACCGTAACTTTTTCAAAGTCAATCCCCGATTTTCTTAGCGTTCGCTCGACAAGCTCAGCATCGGAGGGGACATCTTCTATATGTAGTATTTTTAAACGTCTATTCATGGGGCAAATAAATTAATCGCTTGCCTGGTTAATAATCAGCCAATAGCAGCCAAGTTCAGACACCGCTTTGGCAAAACCTTCAAAATCGACCGGTTTTACTACGTAACTGTTAACCCCAAGGTTGTAGCTGGTGATTATATCCTGTTCTTCTTTAGACGAGGTCATGATCACGACCGGAATGGTCCTGGTTGCTTCGTTAGATTTCAGCTGCCGTAAAACCTCAATGCCGTCAACCTTGGGCATCTTAATGTCGAGCAAAATAACTTTGGGCTTGTTTTCTACCGCCCGGCCTGCAAAAATACCCCTTGCAAAAATAAAATCAAGTGCTTCGGCTCCATCTTTAACGTGTATTAGCCGGTTTGCCAAATTGACTTTTCTGAGGGAACGTATCGTCATTTCGGCATCGTGAGGATTGTCCTCGACTAATAAAATCTCAACGCTGTTATTATTCATATATTTAAAATTTGGGCAGGCTGAAATAAAACGTGGCGCCGGCGTTCTCCTTACCCTCTGCCCACACCTCGCCGTTGTGTTTCTCAATTATTCTTTTTACCAGGGCAAGGCCAACGCCTGAACCTTCGAAATCTTCCTGCGAATGCAGCCGCTGAAACACACCAAACAACTTGCTGCCATAGGCCATGTCAAAGCCCGCGCCGTTGTCCTTTACATAGTAAACCGTCTTATCTTTTGCATCCTCCGCACCGATCTCAATCAAGGGAGCGGCTTTTTTTGAAGAGTATTTAATTGCGTTCCCCACCAGGTTTACCATTACCTGCTTCATCATTACCTCGTCTCCAACTGCCGGCGGTAAGACACCTATATTGATTTGATATTTATCTGCCTGTTCGTGCTGCAACAAATCCCTCACCACGGTTTCGGCAAGAAATTGCATATCTACGGCCGCCTGCGTCAACTCTTTTTTGCTCATCCTGGAAAATGCAAGCAGATCGTCTATCAGCTGCCCCATCATTTTGGCGTTGTCGATGATGTTTTTTACGATCCGTTTTCCCTCGGAGTCTAACTCCCCTTCATAGTCCTCCTTCAGCATTACCGAGTAACCGTTAATTGCTCTCAGCGGCGTCCTTAAATCATGAGAGACAGAATAGGAGAACGCTTCGAGCTCTTTATTAACAGTGGCTAATTGCGCTGTACGTTCCTCCACCCTGTTTTCCAGCTCGTGATGGCTTAAGGATACCTGGCCGATCATAATGTTGAAAGCGTTTGCCAACCTGCCAATTTCGTCGCGCTGGTATTGGTCGATCGGGACTGTTTGTGAATAGTTACCCTGCGAAATTGCCGTCGCTAACTTAATTAACTCATCTAAGGGCCTGGTTATGCTCCTGCTCATCATCCATGCAGCTATTATGCCTATGACGATGATTACAATACCGATAATAATTATCCAGTCGACAAAACGTCCAAGATCATTTAACATGTTTTTTTCAGATACCGCAACCCCAAATAACAAAGCTGTATGCGCAATTGGCTGTAAATCAACAATCATGGCGTTACCATCGGCATCTTTGTAATCAACCATACCCGGCTTTTGGCCGGGTTTAAACGGCGGCGAGACAGGTTGGATAAAATCGGTCCACAGGCTGCCGTCCCGGTTCCCCGCAAAGAAACTGGAACCCATTCCAACAAACTGCGAAAACGCCGCCACAGCCTTTGAAGTGGTCAGGATAGATTTCCATGCTATCGTATAGCCTAACACATGGCCGTTTTCAGAGACTTCAGAGATCAACGGGTAATATGCGTTGGCCTTTACCGGGTACAACCTGGTTATCCTGGCCGAATCGGGGTTTAGGTTTGCCGACGCGATAACTTCCTTCATATCCAGGCCGGATGCTATATTATTTTTACCGATGGAACTCAGCGGTTTTAGGTTACTGTCCAACAGTTCGGCCAATACCCATGTACTATCGGTTTTTAACTTATTAAGCTCACCAAGGGCCTCCGTTTGTGACATTTTTCCACCGGATTTGAGAAATTGAATAACCGAAGGTTGTTTCGATACGGACGTTGAATTACTTATGTAAAGGGCTGTTACCTGGCTAAATGACGTATTCATTTGGGCCGTTATTGAATGAAGCCTGTCGCGGCCAATGGTTAGGTCGGCTTTCCTTAAGCTGTAATAATTGGCGAAACCGTAAATTGCGATGCAAACTAGTAGCAGCGAGCAGATAAGCAAGGGCAGCCGTTGTTTTATGGACAAACGACCCAAAAAGAAAGAATTGGATATGGTCTTCATTTACAACTATTTATTTATCGGTTCAGGATAAACTAAAATCAAACGATGCATCGGTGCTGATCAGGGCGGGTAAAATATTCAGGCCACCAGTCGGTCACGAAACATTGATTATATTATCGGGGTATTGGCAACTAAATTTATGAATTGTTTTTTATTAATTTCAAGTTAAAGATTGGTTTAGCATTTCAAATTTAAAAGTTTATAGGTTGAACACAAAGCGTTAACCAGCGTTCGTAGGTTTATATATGCTACCCGGCTACAAGCCCTTAAAAACAAGAATAAATATCCTCATTGGGAATATCACCGTCGGCACATTAACTTTCTTAAAAGTAAAAAAGTTTATTGCAAATACTGTTATGTAATCTAATTTTTACTTTCCGGATGTTGGAATGACACTCAAAGGTGGAAAAGGTTGCAAATGTATCAGGAGTCAGTCCCACCGTTCAAAATTTTTGCAAGTTCAGGAACAGATCGCCTATCCGTTCAAAGGTGGCGCTGGCTTATCCATCGGTACGACAAATACCGGAACAGGTGAGTGATGAATAAGGGATTCTGCGATGTTTCCACTAAATAATTTACTAAGCCCTGTGCGACCGTGGGTACCCGCAACCACCAGGCTTGCACCCCAATCCCCGATCGTTTTAATTATCGTGGTTAAAATCTCTCCTACAGGCACCTGTATTTTAGTGTCGACGAGGCTTGCATATTCTTTTTCCATCTGTTGAAGGAAATCTGTTGTTTTTGTTTTAATTGCCAGCAGGGCATCATCCGGAAAAATGCCCGCATCGGGGTTCCCTGCTGCCGATTCCGGTTCAATGACACTTAGCAGCATTACTTTCGCCCCTATATCCCTTGCCAGGTTATACCCGTATTGAACAGCCCTGATGGATGGGATACTGTTGTCGGTGACGATCAATATCTTTTCAATCTTCATTACCTAAATATTTTTTGCAACCAGGATACCGGTATAGGTTGCCAAAAAACCGAAAAAAAGACTAGCAAAAGTGTAAGTCAGAAAAGTTAATATTTGTTTGTTTTCGATCAGTTGCATATTCTCGAGCGAAAAAGACGAAAACGTTGTGTAACCTCCGCACAATCCCGTCACCAGTAATAAACGCCAGTTCAAAGAATCCGGGCCAAAACGGCCTTCAGTGAAATAGAATACAAAAAAGCCAATGAGCAGGCAGCCTGTAATATTTACGATCAGCGTACCAAAAAAAGGGTAACCGGGTAAAAAGTTACTGCTTATCCAGCGGCTCATCAAATAACGGCATAAACTGCCAATACCCCCGCCAACAAAGACTAAGATCCAGATTTTCATTCGTAAAGTTTTAAATAATTTGCCTGCATAACGTTAATAACAGCTTTAATTAAGCTTATTGTCGCAGGCGTCATCAGTCCACCTAAGCAGCGGGCGGTTTTTAAAAGGAAGACACCATTTCCCGTTGCTAAGGTAAAACTTATAATTAAAAATAGGGAACAACAGCTATTTTATTTGGCGTTACCCATAGCGTACTCAATGCCACCAAGCAAGTGACCTAAATATAAAGGGTCGGAATAAGATTCATCCGTATGACCCAGCGCGGTATAAAATGCCCTGCCACCATCATATTCATGGTACCAGCTCATGGGATGGTTATCGCCGTTGTTGCCGCCTGTATAAGTTTTCTCATCAATCGTGATCAGTACATGCAGGTTTGGCGCTATCCATTTAAAGTTATACCATTCGTCCTTGCGTGACCATTCCTTTGGCAAACCCTTGGTAGCCGGAAAGTTAGGATCGACAATGTGAAGCGTCGCTACCTGTTGCACGCTTGGGTGGTTGCGAAAATACGCACCAACCAAATTGCCGTACCAAGCCCAGTCATATTCGGTATCAGTAGCGGAGTGTACGCCGACAAAGCCACCGCCCGAACGGATGTACTTTTCAAACTCCGCCTGCTGGGCATCATTTAAAACGTCGCCGGTTGTACTTAAGAATATTACAGCGGCGTATTGTTTAAGGTTATCATAAATGAATTTCGTAGCATCGGTGGTGGTATCCACATCAAAATTATGCTCTTGCCCGAGTTTAATAATCGCCGGTATGCCCACTGCGATTGATGCATGATGAAACCCTGCTGTTTTGCAAAAGATCAACACTTTTTGCTTTGCAGAAACGCTTAAGGAGAATATCATTAAAGCGCTTAACATAAGTAGTTTATTTTTCATATTTGGTTCATTTGTTCACTGGTTCATTAGACGACCCCAAGACTTACGAAGTTTAACTCGGGGTTGTTTATTTTTTATTGGCCTCGTTGAGGGCTGCGCCGTTTAAAAACTTCGTAAGTCTGCCGGAGCAAACTTTTACCTTTCAGCTTTCACCTTTCACCTCAACCAAGATTCCCCTTCTTCAATTCATCCACAGCAAAATTAGCCGCCCTTGCCGTCAACGCCATATAAGTTAACGATGGATTCTGACAAGCCGACGAAACCATACTTGCCCCATCGGTAACAAAAACATTTTTCGCATCCCAAACCTGGTTATGCTCATTTAGTACCGACGTTTTCGGGTCACGGCCCATGCGGGCGGTGCCCATTTCATGGATGCCGTCTCCTACCGCATGCCCGCGGTCCCAGGTATTTATGTTTTTAACGCCTGCGGCTTCCAGCATTTCTTTTGCTTCTTTTACAATGTCCACACGCATCTTCCGCTCGTTGTCCTTTATTTCGGCGTCCATCGCTAATATAGGTAAGCCCCACTTGTCCTTGCGGTTTGGATCAAGCGTTATCTTATTTTCGTGATATGGCAACAACTCGCCAAAACCACCGATGCCAACCGACCACTCCCCCGGCTCCGTAAGCGCATCTTTAAAGGCACCGCCTACGTTCAATTCGGCAACGTTCTTGCTCCATCCCTCACGGCTTGCACCGCCCTGGTAACCAAAACCACGCATATAATCGCGTTTGTCTCCAAAAAGATTTGCAAAGCGAACCACGTATACGCCATTTGGCCTTCTTCCAAAGTAATATTTATCGTCATAGCCTTCCATTATGCCGGCAGCGCCAAGGTTATAATGGTGATCCATGATGTTGTGGCCCAATTCGCCGCTGCTGCTGCCTAAACCCCCCGGCCATATTTCAGTTGCCGAATTCATTAATACCCATGCACTGTTCAGTGTTGAAGCATTCAGGAAAACGATTTTTGCATGATACTGATAAGTTTGATGCGTTTCCGCGTCGATGATCTCTACGCCTGTCGCCTTTTGGGTATCCTTGTCATAAAGTATTTTGTGTACGATGGAATATGGCCTCACCTTTAAATTCCCGGTAGCCATGGCTGCCGGCAAGGTTGACGACTGGGTGCTGAAATACCCGCCAAACGGGCACCCTTCCCAGCACCGGTTGCGAAAATGGCATGCCTGGCGATTCGGAATCGCTTCGGTAAGGTTAGCGCTCCGGCCGATGATCATGTGCCGGGTATTGTTATAATGCTTTTTAATGCGCCCGGATACATCTTTCTCCACGCAGTTCATGTCCATCGGCTTTAAAAAGTGTCCGTCCGGTAGTTGAGGCAAACCTTCTTTAGAACCGTTTACGCCGGCAAACTTTTCGACATGATCATACCAGGGTTCAAGGTCTTTATAGCGTATGGGCCAATCAACTGCCCAGCCATCTTTTAAATTCGCTTCAAAATCAAAATCACTCCAGCGGTAACTCTGGCGTCCCCATAAAATGGAGCGGCCACCCAATTGGTATGATCGCCACCAGTTAAAAGGCTTTATTTCGGTATACGGAGCATCCTGCTCGTTGGCCCAATAATCCATTATCGGTTCGGTGGCGCCCCATCCCCTGGATATTACCGGGCGTACTTTGCGCTGATCCTGCGTTACGTCGCCCCGGTGTTCAAATTCCCACGGATCTTTTGCGGCAGACTTATAATCCTTCAGGTGCTCAAAGTTGCGCCCCCTTTCCAGCATAATGGTTTTAAGGCCGCGTTCGGTAAGCTCTTTCGCTGCCCAGCCGCCGCTGATGCCCGAGCCGATCACAATTGCGTCGTAGGTATAATCTGCCTTAGCCTTGTTGTTTACATTAACAGTATCTGCCGACATGGTGCTTTTGGTTTGAATTTGCTAATTGGTAACACAATGATATAAATTTAAACCAAGGATAACAACCGTTTAATTGTGTTAAAAACGGTTAATGGTACGGCATGGTGCGTCCGCCGATTAAAGATAAAAAATAAATGTGACGAGGGTTACTTTTTTTAACCACCAAAATCACTTGTTAACCTGCTAATACGCTGTACTTTCACGTGTTGATTAAATAAACCCAAACCATCCGGATAAAACAAATTTGTTTATGATAAAGCTCCCCATCAAATTAAATCTGGTTTTAGCGGCAGCCAGCCTTTTGGTTGTTTTCGTTATCGATATAATTACCCCTACCGAATTTGTAGCCGATATTTTGTATTTATGCTGTATCGTGCTCGTGTTTAAGAACAATACCCGGGTAATTATCGGTTTTAGTGCGGTTGCCTGCCTGCTGATTATTACCGATTTGCTTTTTTTCGAAATTAGCTTGAGACTCAGCTTAGCCCATCTGGTCAACCGTTTTATGTCAATAGTTGCCATTGTTATTACTTCTTATATAGCCATACTTTACAGGAATTTAAACCAGGCAAGTATGAACAAGGAACGGCAACACTTAAAGGCGCTTGAAGAGATATTGTTTATCACGTCGCATCGGGTGAGAAAACCGGTTGCCAATGTAATGGGGCTGATTGACGTTATCACCAATAAGGACGGCGCTTTACCGGCACGTGACCTAAGTGAAAGTTATCGATATCTTCGCTCCTCAGCCAATGAACTTGACAATATCATTAAAGAGTTAAACACGTTCATCGAGCAAACTGAACAACTGAGCAATCTAAATGACGTGACCAGGCCGAAACCTGCACTTTTAGCCGAACGCCACCCGGTAGAATATTCAAAAAATGGCGCATTAATGCTGGTCGTAAATTAATTATTCCGTTCCAGGTTCCTGCAAAAGGCTAGTGGGTAGCAGGATGAAGTTATAAGAATTGGCCTTAAACCTCAAATTTTAGTAATTTGCGAGTCCATTAGTATAACATGAGCATAAGCAATTATGGCCTGCAGGATATTAAAAAAGAATTGCAGCACCTGTCGTCGCTGCAAATAGCTGAATTATGCCTGCGCCTTGCCCGCTATAAAAAGGAAAATAAGGAACTGCTGGCTTACCTGTTGTTTGAAGCCAACGACGAAACCGCTTTTATTGAGAAAGTTAAGGGCGAGATCGGTTTTATGTTCAGCCAGCTGCCGTCGCAGAACTATAATGCCGCCAAAAGTTCCCGTAAAATATTACGCCTGATCAGTAAATACACCAAGTTTATCGGCTCGAAGGAGGCGGAGATTGAAATGTTGTTGAACTTTTGCCAAAACTATGTCCAATACACCGATAGACGGATGGCCTACAAACCGTTACGGTTGCTGCTGACCCGCCAGATACTGAAAATACAGGGGTTGATAGGGAAGTTGCATGAGGACCTTCAATATGATTTCGTCGAAGCTTATAACCATTTGCTGGAAGATGCTGAAAAGAAATTCCCCTGGTTTTACAAGGCTGAATATGAGCTGTAAAACCTCACCCTGCCCTATCCAAAGGAGAGGGTTTAAAAATGGAAAAAAATCAAAAAGTCCTCTCCTTTGGAGAGGATGAGTGAAGGCTCCGCCGTTTAAGTGAGGCTAAATATAAGTTGTAACATTTGTGGGCTTTGCACATCTAAAATTAAAAATTAACTGATAGTGACAGAAAAGGAAGTTGCTTTTAAGAAGGTTTACGAAGCCAATTCGAAAAAGATCTACCATTTGTGCTACGGTTATACCGGCGACGATGATGCTGCGAGCGACCTTTTACAGGAAACCTTTTTAAAAGTTTGGCAAAACCTGGATAAATTCCGTAACCAGGCCATGATCTCTACCTGGATCTATCGCATTGCCGTAAATACCTGTTTAACCTACCTCCGGTCGGAGAAAAGGCAGGCCAAGGACGAACTGACACCGCTAATTGCTGAGAATAAGAAAGAAGAACTGTCCGAGAAAAACGAACAGGTGGCTTTGCTTTATAAGTGTATATCCAGGTTGGAAGAATCGGAAAGAATTATCATAACCATGGTACTTGATGAAGTACCATACCCCGAGATCGCTGAGATTTCGGGCATATCGGAAGGGAACCTGAGGGTGAAAATACATCGCATTAAACAGAAATTGACAGAATTGTACAACCACTATGAAAGAGTTTGAGCACCTGGTGTCGGTTTGGCAGGGACAGCCAAAACCCGACAAGCTTTCAGTGGATGATGCGCTGAAACAAGTAAAAAAAGGCATCCGCGGCATCACCAGCAAGTTGTACTGGGGCATTGTGGCCATGATCGGCCTTATCGCCTGCGCATTTATCATTACCTTCTTTTTTGCATTCCGCTCACCCGCAACAACCATAGGTATCGTAATTATTTTAGTGGCCATGATGCTATACTTGTCCTTCATCGTACGTCATTATCATATTTTAAACAAACACGATCTGACCCAAAACCCCACCGAATACCTGAATACGCTGAAGGAATACCAGCGTAACCGTGCCCGCGTAACCGGCTGGTTTTACTATATCTTTATGATGCTGATCAGCGCCGGGCTGGCCCTGTATTTTGTTGAGATACTGGAAGATGCACCCCTCTACTTCAAGCTTATCATTTACGGTTCAACCGCCATTTGGTTCCTGTTCATCACCCTGTACCTGAAGCCAAGGATGTTTAAAAACGAGGAAGAAAAGCTGAATTTGATGATCGACAGGCTGATACGGCTGCAGGAGCAGTTTGATTGATGTGCAAATGCGGGAATGTGCAGATTTTTAAGAAATATATTGACATTTGCATCCCGCACACGCGGGACATATTTGCACATCCGCACATCATCATGGTTACCATAAAAAAAGTTGAAACATCCGAACTGGACACCTTGCTCCAATACAGCAAAAAAACCTTTTATGAATTTTTTGCCCACTTGAATGATCCGGATCATTTCGAAGCCTACGTTGCTGTTGCCTTTGCACCGGAAAAGATGCTTTCGGAGCTAACCAATCCTGATTCTGCGTTTTATTTTGCTATTAATGACGGTGATATCGCCGGCTATATAAAATTGAACTTTAACAGTACCCAAAACGAATTTAAGGACGAAAACAGCCTGGAAGTGGAACGCATCTATGTTTCCGGCGAGCATCATGGCAAGCACATTGGCCGGCAAATGTTAAATTTTGCGATAGAAAGAGGTATTCAATTGCAAAAAGATTTCATCTGGCTTGGCGTTTGGGAACATAATCAAAAAGCCATTGGTTTTTATCGCGCCCACGGTTTTGAGGTTTGTGGCAGCCACGATTTTATTTTGGGTGAGGATAGGCAAACGGATTTGCTGATGAAAAAATATCTGAACACGATTTAAGAGATTTAAAAGATTAATTTGATATCGCTTTGCGGGTAATCTTGTCAATTCTTAAAATCTTTTAAATCGTGTTCAGCCGCGCCCACGGTTTCGCGTTTTGCGGCAGCCATGATTTTATTTTGGGAGAGGACAGGCAAACAGACCTGCTGATGAAAAAGAAACTGAACACGATTTATAAGATTTGAAAGATTAATTTGATGCCGCTTTGCAAGTAATCTTGTCAATTCTTAAAATCTTTTAAATCGTGTTCAGACACGCCCACGGTTTCGAGTTTTGCGGCAGTCATGATTTTATTTTGGGTGAAGACAGGCAGAAGGATTTGCTGATGAAAAAATATCTGAACACGATTTAAGAGATTTGAAAGATTAATTTGATATCGCTTTGCAGGTAATCTTGTCAATTCTTAAAATCTTTTAAATCGTGTTCAGACGCCACGGCTTTGAGTTTTGCGGCAGCCACGATTTGAGCCTCATCTTGAAATAGTTAGCTAAATCCCCTGAAAAAAGTCAATACCCGCCTATTGATTCGGGATATAGCTGTATTCGTCAAATTTTCCGGTTGCAAGGATCAGGTTGTTGTTATCCGCTACAATAAAATCGTAGCTTGGCGTACCATACCTGGTACCTATGTTTTCAATGTGTACAAAGTCTTTCGTCCTGAACATTCCGTACAAATTGGTGTGGATAAAGTAATAACCATCGTGTTGTTTGGTTATCCAGCCGGGGTTATACAGGGTGCCGATAAGATCAGGGGTAAAATTAATTTTGGTAGTGGTTTGCCCGTTATCTTTTGATACATAAATCCCTCCCGAAGTATCACTTCGGCCAAGATAAATGTAACCATTGTCATCAATAAATATCGACGAGTAAAATTCAGAAAGGCTATCGGGATTGCTGTTAAGAATAGTCCAGCTTGTACCACCGTCTGTTGATTTGCACAATTCCCCCTCCTCTGACAACACATACAAATCGCCGTTTAGTTGCTGCGTTAAGTTAACCCACCCCAGCGTGCTGCCGCTATGCGTCGGTTGGGTCTTTTTCCAGGTTTTTCCGTCGTCTGAAGATAAATACATCTCAAAATTACTACTGTAAGACAATATCCCCCCACGGGTATAGGCGATATCATAAATTTGAATATGATTAGGATCATCCCTAACCACCAAACTCCAGTTGATGCCCTGATCCGTCGAGGAGATCACACCTGCGCTGGTAAGGGCGAATATTTTATCATTGGGGGTAATTACTATTTTCCTCAAAAAGAAATTCGTTAAATGATCGATTGGATACCAGCTTTGTCCATTATCATCCGAATATTTTGGCGTCGTTACCGAATTTGCAATGATGCGGCCCGAATGCAGTTTATAAAAGGTGGGATAGCTGGGATCCCGGCCGCCGCCAAAACCGCAGGCGCATGCCAAATTCCCGATGCCGGAGTTTTTTAATGCGGTTGCGTGCAAGGTCAGCGAGTCCAAATGGTTCCGCGCGGAATCGCAAAGTATCACTGTTAAGTTTTGCACGCCAACATCTGCACTTAAATACCATTGATAATCGCTGCTGCCATCCGGGGCCGTAACCATGTTGACACTATCTTTCGAAATACACCCCGAGCCCTTGAATAAAACAGTGGAGTTGGCAAAAGGCTTACCATCTTTATAGACTTTTAACTGTATTTGATTGGTAAGCGGGTGCCCGACGGTATCTGTTTGGTTATCCCCCTGTAAAACCGTGATTTTATAAACAGGTTTTGTCACCGGGGGAACAACAGGATGCACAGGGGATTGCGGCTGCTTACTACATCCCGCTAAAACAATCAAGGCAATAAATAAGAAGGCACGTCGCTGTAAAAAGGTCATGGCATAAATATACGTAATTGCAACTAACTTGCAATATAATTTGTTTTATTTGCAATAATAACTTTGCGCATATATAATTTGGCTTAGTATAATTATCAAATGAGACACTTATTTCTGTTGCTGTCGATAATTTCAGTTTCGTGCTTTGGGCAATCTAAAAATAACAGCCTGGTTGGAAAGTGGGTTGGTTACTATGATTACGATACTACCCACAGCGCTCATGCCCACACGCCGGTCTATCGTTCGGCTATCATTTTGGTATTTAAAAAAGACCATCACGGTTCTCTTTATGAGACCAACAAAAATGGCAAAAGCATGCTTGCTCCGCTTACTTTCATTTATAAAATATCAAACCAAAACCGCGTCAGCTGGACCTATACGCATACGTGCTATAAGGAAAAGGCCGTAAGTGAATTCAGCATAAAAGGCGGTGTTTTGAGTTTAACACCCTACCCGCCGAAGCTCAGGGAATCGATAGAAACATTTTACCTGGCGACTTATAAAAAACAATAGGAGTAACGCGTTGTCAGAACACGATTTTTAAGATTTAATAGCTTGACAAGATTACTGGCAAAGCTGCATCAAATTAATCTTTTAAATCTTAAAAATCGTGTTCAGACTACCCTCTCATAAACGGGTTAAAATTCCGTGTCCCAATCTCCATCCCCGCAGCCCGGCACACCGTTTTATCGCCAAATTTAAAGTTGATCTTATCCATCGCCTGGTACAGCTTAATGCGCTCCTCATTATCTTCAAAAAGGTTGATCTGGTAGCTGCCGCTGCATAGGCTGCTTAGCCTTACCCCTATTAATCGTACGGGCCGGTGGCTGTTCCAGGCGCGCTTAAGCAGGTTTTTTACACCGGGGATCAGGATGTGCTCAGCGGCGGTAAGCGGTATCTTTTCCTGCTGGGTATGCGTTTCAAAATTGGCATAACGCACTTTAATGGCCATGCAGGAGGCCAGCATGTTTTCGCGGCGCAATTTGGATGACAATTCCTCTGTCATCGACACCAGGATGTTTTCCAATGTTTGCCGGTCGGAAATGTTATGGTGAAAAGTATTTTCTGTCGATATCGATTTCCGGTCCGAATGCGGCACAACATCGCTTGGGTCGATCCCGTTGGCTTTCTCGTGCAGGTGACGGCCGTATTTGCCTAAAATGGTTTCCAAAAAACGGAGGTCAGCTTTCTGCAGGTCGCTTATCTTTTCAATACCATACTGGTACAGCTTCTGGCTGGTGCTTTCGCCAAGGCCGGGGATGGCGTTAATGTTAAGCGGCGCCAGGAAAGCTTTTTCCATGCCATGGGGCACAAACAGCTGCCCGTTTGGCTTGGCCTGGTTGGTGGCAATTTTTGATACCGTTTTACCTGACGACATCCCAAATGATATGGGCAGCCGTGTTTCCCGGATGATCCGCTGCCGTACCTCCGTGGCATGCTGGTAACAGTTGTGAAAGCGGTCCATGCCCGTATAGTCCACATAAAACTCATCCACTGATGTTTTTTGGTACAGCGGCACCGAATCGTGGATGATGTCCGTCACCTCGCGCGAGGCCTCGGCATACAGCTTATGGTTACCGCGCAAAAAAATGGCATGCGGGCACAGCCTGGCCGCCTCCTTGCTGGGCATGGCCGAGTGTATGCCAAATTTACGCGCCTCGTAGCTGCATGATGCCACCACACCCCTTTCAGCCGAGCCGCCGATGATCACCGGCTTGCCGATGAGCGAGGGATCAAATTTCCGCTCCACGGATACGAAGAACGAATCCAGGTCGATATGCATAATGATGCGTTTGGCGCTCATGAAACAAATGTAAAAAAAGTTTTGGGAATTGCTAATATAATTAGTATAATTGAATCGGCTTGTGCTAAGTTTGTTTCATTATAATTTTGTATTTTTACATAACTGATAGATGATATGACGGTTATTGATTTAGAAATAGCATCAAAAAAAGAGGCGTACCTTACCAGGGTAAAAGAGTTGAGGTTAAAAAATTTTAGTAGAAATCTCCCATTTCTTATTCTTTCCGATAAATTACCTGAAGGGCAGGCATACCGTGAGTTTTCTGACGGCCGCATCGAACTACAGGAAATATCTGTGACCGGTTCCAAATATAATTCCACAGTTTTAAGGACGCTTTCTGCTATTGAAGCCGATCTTATCCGCAAGGAATATGGATTATTCTAAACCGACCTTATTTGTTATTTCAGGACCGAACGGAGCAGGCAAGTCAACGCAAATTCAGGTAATGTTGCCTGATGATCTAAAACACATAAACTCATTTGATCGTGACAAAACCCGGTTGGAGTTTGGAGCGATTTTGGCTGGCCAGGGTGTAAGTTCAAAAGATATTACTTTACGATCAACCAGGATGATGGAAGATCGACTGTATCAGGAAATGAAAAAGGCAATCGGCTTAAAAAGTCATTTTGTTTTAGAGACACCTTTATCTCACCCAGACTATTGGCGGTATTTGGATTTATTTGAAAACATGGGTTACCAGATGCAACTAAATTATCTCTGTCTGGATAAAGTTAGGTATTGCGTTTCGCGCGTTGATCAAAGAGTAAAAGAAGGCGGCCATTGCGTTGAGCCTGGCACAATAAAAGGGGTGTATCAAAAGAATCTTGAGTACATAAATGAATATTACAAAACCTTTAATATAATTGAATTATACGATGGGATGGCAATCCCAACATTGCTGGCGCGCATGGAGCACGACCAAATTGTCTATGCGGACACATTGGCATTGAAAAAGGAATGGATAAAAAAAGGTCTTCCGCATATAGCCAAAAAGCTATTTAATTATTTCGGCGATCAAAAAGATTAAGCCTTCTCCGGGCTAAAAGAAAATTGAAAATAAATCTAAATTATTTTTTGGAATTGCTAATATAATTAGCAATTTAGCTATCGCAAAAAATAAGAACGATGAGTTACAAAGATTTCTTGTTGATCATTTCGCCGCCGGATACGGTGAATTATCAGATTGCCAGGTTTAAAAAGGCGTGTGCAAAGCACATTGGTCCGTTCGATGCCCAACATTCAAAAGCGCATATTTCCTTTGGATTGTATGGTGAGGAAATTCAAACGCCCCGACAAAAAACGTTTGTCATGGAGCGTTTTATCGACCTGGTCGCGGAAGATATCAATATTATGGAACCCGTTGAGGTTACCATCAACGGCTTTAACGTTTTCAGCCATGGCAAAAAATCAAGAACCGTTTATGCGGTTATCGAGGCGACGGAAAAAACTACGGCCTGGTTCAATAAAATAAAAGAGATTTTACGAATTGAAGGTAACATAACGCCGCATATCACCATTGCCAAAAGCCTTTCAATTGATAACTTCAATAAATTATGGCCGCATTTTGAGAAGTTGGAGTTTAAACACGAGTTTACACCGGGGTGCATTACGGTATTAACACGGGAGATTGCGGAGAAACCCGGGTATTATTCATTGTATAAGGAAATACCCTTTGCAAGGCGGCAAGGTCATTCGGTGGCCAATCCGTCCTAAACTAAAGATTATTTGACTAGGGACTGCCACGTAGGAGCTACCTATTTGTAGAAAAATCAGATAATTAATAATGCCCTGTAGGGACTACCCCTTGATAAGCGACCCGGCCTACTTGATCGGGGACGCTCAGTGCAAATACGAGATAAAATAGGTAGCCCCGATGGGGCAATATGTTGTGGGTGGGATTTTTCTACAAATAGGTGGCCCCTACAGGGCATAACTACCGTTGCCCGAAGCTATTGAGACACTAGAAATTGTAACCAAGAAAATATGACAGGCTATCAAGATTATCTGGCAATACTTTCTCCACCAGAGAGTATTTGCAATTATGTAAAAGGCTTAAAGAACTTCTCGTCTGAAATTATTGGGGAATATAAAGGCCAGCATTCCAAAGCGCATATCTCCGTTCAATTTCTTCCCCGCAAAAAGCCAGTCTGGATTGAGCCGCTGATGCCCAAGCTGGAGCGCGAACTGCAAACGCTGCCCCCTATTGACCTGGAGATAAACGGCTTTGCTTTTTTTGATCAGCAGGAGTTTCAAACCATATACGCCAGGCTGAACAGCACACCCGCAACCAAACTTTGGTTTAAGCTATTGCGCAGGTTTTTTAATACGCCGCCTTTTGAGCCGCATATTACCATTGCCCGCAACATCCCGCACGAGGATTTTAAAATACTATGGCCCCGTTTTAAGGACCAGCCTTTTAACGCCCGCTTTAGAGTGAATGAGCTGACGATTTTGCGCCGCGAAACCATCGGGCACAATAAAACCTATATGGTGTACAAGGAAATGCCTTTTAACCGCCGGCTGGATTTTGATACGTTTATCCGGGCTAAACTAAAACCGCCCGCACCAATGATAAACCGCAGCGATGAACAGCAAATAAGCCTATTTTAACCATTTATAATGCATTTTATGCCAATTGCTGGTATTTGGCTGTCGCGATAGCTAAATTAGCCTGCAAACCACTTATAGCCGCTTTAGCGCGATGAAAAAAAGAAAATACGTACGCTTTGGGATCATCTTCCTGCTGCCCCTGGTATTTATTTTTTCGCAATGTCTCAATAAAACCAAAACGGCCGACCCAAGGGGCGAAAACTATGCCGGCTCGGCAGCCTGTTTAAAGTGCCATAGCGATATGGCTAAAAACTACCTGCATAGTGCACACTTTTTAACCAGTCGCAATGCTACGGCGGCAACGGTTTCCGGTAGCTTTCAGCCCGATTCAAATACGGTGGTTTATAACGACAGGCAAAAAGTGGTGATGGAAAAACATCCCGGCGGATTGTTCCAGGTGCTGTACACCAGTGGCAAACTCACCACCCGCAAACGTTTCGACCTGATTTTTGGCGCCAACCGCGGCGAAACCTACTTAACCTGGGATGGCCCGGAGGTGAAACAACTGCCGGTCTCTTATTATCTCAGCCTGCACAAATGGGCCAACAGTCCCGGCGGCTATTATGCTGATTCGGTAAACTTTAGCCGGGTGATCCACGAGCGTTGTTTTGAATGTCATGCTTCAAATATTCAGAACCTTAACGGCGTAACGGCGGCCGATATGCAATCAGATTCGCTCGACAAAAGCTCGCTGATCTTAGGCATCGACTGTGAGCGCTGCCACGGCCCCGGCGCTGAGCATGTGAAGTTTCAAATCGAAAACCCCACAGTAAAGCAGGCCAGGTATATTACACGCTTCGCCACCTTGTCGCGCCAGCAAAGAATCGATTTTTGCTCGATGTGCCATTCCGGCAACAGCAACGTGATGACCAAAACCACGTTCGGCTTTAAACCGGGCGATACATTAGCCAATTACACCTCGGGCGCAACCTTTCATGCTTACCGCGATGCGGCAACCGTAGATGTACACGGTAACCAGGTAAAACTGCTGATGAGCAGCAAATGCTACATCAGCAGCAAGATTGAATGTGCCACCTGCCACAGTATGCACGACAATACCGTTAAAACTGCAGCCGGCTATTCAACCTATTGCACCAATTGCCACAGCCCAGCCAACCACAATTTTTGTAAACTGGCCGACCAGGTAGGCCCGGCTATTACAACCAACTGCATCGACTGCCACATGCCAGTCAAGTCGTCAAAAACAATAGTAGTGAACGGAACAAACATGGAGGGCACGCCTCCATTCCTGGCCCGCACGCATTTGATTGCCGTCTATCCCGGAGAAACACAGAAGGTAATGGCTATGCTTTCAGCAAAACAGAAACCTTAACCAACTGACATTCAACATTTCAACCTCACAACATTCCAACATTACAACTCCTCCAACCGATTTTTAACAATTTATTAACCAAAAACAAAGGTTTTTCTATCTTTGCGCCGGGGTAAGTCTTTTACGGCCAGCTCCTCTTGAACTCCCCCAGGGTGGGAACGCAGCAAGGGTAGAGAGTTGAGCGGCGCGATAGAAGTAGCTTACCCTTTTTTGTGCCTTAATTTTCCTATCCGATAGTTACGATTAACATTAGATTTGGATATCTTTAGGTATTATTCAATGAGCAACACACCTTTCACGCTTATTTTATCTCTGATAGCCCTGTTTATTAGTACAGCAAGCCATGCACAATCTGAAATAAACGACAATATAGTGTCGTCTGTCCATAGGTTCACTTTAAATGTTGGCATTAGATCAGTTGTGCCGTTTCACAATCGCTTTCTTTGTCTCGATGACAAGGGAAGCTTATTCTTGGTGAGTCAAAATTCGAGTCAAATAGATTCATCGATTAAAAAATCCGCATTGAGCCTTGACTTTCAGGAAATTCGAGTTATTGATGATACTATAGTCGGGGTGGAAAGGTTTCAAAGTTATTTTTTTGATGAAATGACAAAAACGTGGAAGCAATATAAATTCAAAAAAAGCATTTACCCCGGCGATCTGATATTTCAGGACAACGAATATTATATTTCCAGCACCTGTTCAGGAGAATGGGGCGGCACGATCTACTTTACTAATAAAAAGACAGGCAAAGCATACGAAAGTATATGTACATGCGCCGTCAACGTCATAAAAGTACCCAAATACTACAATGTCACGGCTTCACTGGCGCATATGTCGGGATTTGCAACCATCTTCAATGTCAGAAATCCAACAAAACTGAAGGTGTATCGGGCGCCAAAAACTCCTCTGGGATCGAAGTCGGCAAAATTCGTGGCGATTGGCAGTAACGAAAGCAATTCATGGACGGGAGTTGAAAAACTTGCAGATACAATTGGGGCAACCTGCGCGGGTAGCTTTAAATATAAAAACGCGTTACTATACCTGGTCGAGCATGAATCATTTCGGGAGCCCCCATCCATTTGGATAGATAGTATTCATAATCGCAAACTGGTTAAGCTTTACAACTTGACTCATTTTGGAATACTTGGAACAGATGACGACTGTTACAGTTATAACGGCGTAACCATTACTGCTTTTGATAATAAACAATTTTCGGGCTTTATTTACATTGCCGACAATAAACTGGAGTTATATATCTTTGACCGATTTAAAAAATAATGCTCGATATCCTCATCATTGGCGGCGGCCCTATCGGTATAGCCTGTGGACTTGCGGCTCAAAAAGCCGGTTTGAACTATGTTATTGTCGAAAAAGGCTGCCTCGTAAACTCGCTTTATAACTACCCGTCTACAATGACCTTTTTTTCCACTTCGGAAAAGCTGGAGATTGGCGGGATACCTTTTGTTACCATCAGCAACAAGCCGGTCCGCGCCGAAGCATTGGAATATTACCGCAGGGTAGCCACATCAAATAACCTCAATATTAATTTATTCGAAGAGGTTATCGACGTAAAAAAAGAAAATGATCACTTCGTTATCACGTCAGCAAAAACAACTTACGCTGCAAAACGGGTGATACTATCTACCGGATTTTATGATATAGCAATGCCATTAAACATCCCGGGCGAAGATTTGCCGAAAGTGCGGCATTACTACAAAGACCCGCATTTTTATGCTATGCAAAAGGTTGTGGTGGTAGGCTCAAGCAATTCGGCAATTGATGCGGCGCTGGAAACCTACCGCAAAGGCGCGGAGGTGACTTTGGTGATCCGCGATGCAGAAGTAAGCCACAGGGTAAAATATTGGGTAAGGCCCGATATTTTAAACCGGATAAAAGAAGGCAGCATAAAGGCCTGTTTTAATTCGAATTTAAAGGCGATCAGGCAGGATGAGGTGGATATTCAAACCCCGGACGGTGTGATCACCATCCCCAATGATTTTGTTATGGCGATGACCGGCTATCGCCCTAACTTTGAATTCCTTAAAAAGCTGGGCATTCATCTAACTGAAGATAAGTTTATCCCCCACTACAACCACCAAACCATGGAAACCAACGTACCGGGCCTATACCTTGCCGGCGTTGTTTGCGGCGGACTGGATACCCATTTATGGTTTATCGAGAACTCCCGGATACATGCGGAGATGATTATAACGGATATCGTTGGTAGGAGTTGAAAAGTTGTAATGTTGGAAAGTTGTAATGTTATAGAAGTTAAGGAATCTGTTCGGACTCGAAAATGGCCATCCGTATCAAAAATCAAAACATTGCAACATTACAACTTTTCAACATTGCAACAATAAAACAATTCAATTTTTCCCTTGCATAAATAAAAATTAATGCGGTCTTTTGCACGCGAATTAAAATACCAAAGCATAAAAGAAAAAAATGAAACAACAAAGCTTAAATAAGCCCACAGCCAGAGCGTTTTTCGCTCCTGTTGCCGCTGCTTTGATTTCAGTCGTTTTTGTATTTTCTCCATCCCGACGAAGGCCCTATATGCCGAGGGTTTGATGTTCCCTCCAAATCCAACCTGTAGAGACGCAATATTTTGCGTCTTATCCCCTGATAAGCATCATTTTATTGTTAACGCCGTAAAAGGCAAACCATTAACGGTAATTTTCTATTTCAATGACCATACAAGATTTTGATATAATAGTTGCAAGTGCACAGCACATTGATTATGCCCAGCAAATCTGCGACGAAATGGCTGAGTCGGCCAAAGCGCGGGGTACCGGCATTGCACAACGCTCGCCTGAGTATGTGGCGGACAAAATGCTGGAAGGTAAAGCGGTCATCGCCTTTCATAAGGACGGTACCTGGGCCGGGTTTTGTTATATCGAGACCTGGAGCCACGGCGATTTTGTGGCCAATTCGGGCCTCATCGTTAACCCAATATTCCGGAAGGCCGGTTTAGCGAAAGCGATAAAGGAACGTATTTTCAAATTATCACGCACTAAATACCCAAATGCCAAGATATTCGGGTTAACCACAGGTTTGGCCGTTATGAAGATCAACTCCGAATTAGGCTATGAGCCGGTAACCTATTCGGAACTTACCCAGGATGAAGAATTTTGGGCCGGCTGCAAAAGCTGCGTCAACTACGATATTTTGATGAGCAAAGGCCGGAAAAATTGTATGTGCACCGCCATGTTGTTTGATCCGGCGGAAAAAGCAAAGGAACTGGAGGAGAAATCAAAGGAAATGGTGCGCAAAGCGAATTTGTTTGGGCGAATCGAGAAGGTGCTTAAGAGCTTTAGCCAGGATTTAAAATTTTTATCAACGTAGAGGCGCAATATTTTGCGTCTCCTGTAGTGCATTCCGAACGTGCGAAGGATACGCAGCAAAGCGCGCTTCAACACAAATATTTCCGGAGACGCAAAATATTGCGTCTCGACAAAAAATACATCAATGAAAAAAAAGGTTGTTTTAGCATACAGTGGTGGTCTGGATACTTCTTTCTGCTGCATCTATTTAACCCAGGATTTGGGGTACGAAGTACATTCAGTGATTGTTAATACTGGCGGCTTCAGTGAAGAGGAATTGAATGGCGTGGAAGAACGCGCGTATAAAATGGGCGTTACGTCGCACCATGTGGTAGACGAGACGGAGAATTTTTATAATACCTGCATCCGCTTCCTTATTTATGGTAATGTTTTAAAAAACAATACCTATCCCCTTTCGGTTAGCGCCGAACGTGTTAGCCAGGCAACAGCCATCGCTAATTACGCCAGGGAAATAGGCGCCGAATTTGTTGCTCACGGCAGCACCGGCGCGGGTAACGACCAGGTAAGGTTTGATATGATCTTTAACATCCTGGTACCCGAAGTGCAGATCATGTGCTGATTCGATGCCAACTACCTGGAAACGATACGGATGCAGCTGCACGAACACTTTGCCGCTTACATTATGCTGGGTGTCGGTTAAAAACGCTTCGATATTGCGCATGATCGGATCATGAAACTGGCCCTCATGCAGCCAGTTGCCATAAAAGGAGGAAAGCTGGTCTTTCCACGAAAGCTGCCACTTGGTCAGCACGTGTTTCTCCAATGTATGATGCGCCTTTATAATGATCATGGGCGCAGCAGCTTCAAAACCAACCCGGCCCTTTATACCTATGATCGTGTCCCCTACGTGAATATCCCGGCCAATCCCGTAAGGCTGGGCAATAGCCTGCAGAGCCTGTATCGCTTTAGTCGGATGGCTAAATTTTACGCCATCGATGCCCCAAAGCTCACCTTTCTCAAATTCAAGTTCAATATTTGTTGCTTCAGTTGAGGAAACCTGGGTTGGCCACGCTTCTTCGGGCAATCCCAAATTTGAGGTCAGCGTCTCTTTGCCACCTACTGATGTGCCC
>Ga0206935_10067_pt2 | contig 35665 bp, 11 predicted proteins | sample Alteio_BWOrgHeat_13_FD_152924 | JGI IMG/M metagenome (GOLD analysis project Ga0206935, IMG submission 152924) | Enriched cells from forest soil in Barre Woods Harvard Forest LTER site, Petersham, Massachusetts, United States -... | ecosystem: Environmental > Terrestrial > Soil > Temperate forest >...
TGATCTTGTACTTCTCGGTGATGGCGCGGGCCACTTCGATGCGGTTGGCGGACGTGGCCACCTCGAACACATACTTGTTCAGGTGGGCGTTCAACGCCGACGCCTTTTCGGTGATGCGGAAGCTCTTCAGGACGTGGATGGGCTCTTTCATGGTCGCGGCAAAGTAAAAGGTTGGGATTATCCGTTGGCGTGGGCCAGGATCTTTTCGAAGGCTGCTTCACTGATGATGGCGTTTTTGCAGCGGGCCAGATCAAGGGCGTTGATTGAAGCGGCGTCGACCATCAGCACGCGGGCGAGGTTGTGGGCCGCCATCTGGGCGTTCTTTTCAAAGGCTTCGTCCACCAGCAGAATTTTGCCCTTGGGGTGGATGCGGCTCAGTACCTGGTTGATGATCTTGGTCTTGGGCTTGTCCGTGGTAATTTTCTCAATGATGCTCAATTCGCCATCGGTAACTTTATCAAAAAGGGCGCGTTGGAAGGCGAGCTGGCGGACCTTCTGGTTGATCGTGTGCGACCAATCGCGGGGGCGGGGACCGAATACAACGGCACCCTTGACCCAGATCGGGCTGCGGCGGGAACCGTGGCGGGCCTGGCCGGTGCCTTTTTGGCGCCAAGGCTTCTTGCCGGTACCTTTGACTTCGCCGAAATCCTTGGTCTTCGATGTACCTTGGCGGGCGTTGGCTTGGTAGGCGACGAGGGTCTCTTTCAGGGCTTGGACGCCCTTCTTGCCTTCAAATTCGCGTATCGCAAAGTCCTTTTCCTGGGCCTTCGCGCCATCGGGGCTGTAAACTTTGAGCTTCATGGTCAGATAATAGGTTGGTGGCGCGAGCCAGAGGGTTATTTCTTGGCCGGGGTGGAGATGCGGGCCTTCTTGGCCTGGCGGACGACGACGTAGTCGCCATTGGCTCCGGCGATGCTGCCCTTAATAAGAATCAAGTTCTTGTCCTCGATGATCTTAACGACAGTCATGTTCTGGGTCGTCCGGCGAATCTGGCCCATGTGACCGGGCATCCGCTTACCTTTGAAAACGTGGCCGGGAGTCTGGCGCATGCCGATGGAGCCGGGGCGACGGTGCATCATGTGACCGTGCGTGGCAGGCTGGCCATCCATATTGTGGCGTTTGACGACGCCTTGGAAGCCGCGACCCTTGCTGATGCCGATGACGTCAACCATGCCGCCTTCGGCGAACTTGTTGACAGTCAATACGTCACCGATTTTGAACTCCGGCGCGCTGGCCGTGCGAAATTCGCTTAACTGGGTAACGGGTTCCTTGACGCCGGCCTTTTTGAGGTGGCCGAGCTCGGGAGCGCTCATGCGGCTCTCTTTTTGGACCCAGAAACCGATCTGGACGGCGTTATAGCCATCATTGTCAACCGTTTTGATCTGGGTGACCGGGCAGGGGCCCGCTTGGACTACAGTGACGGGAACTAAGCAGTTCGCAGCGTCATACACTTGGGTCATGCCCACTTTTTTGCCGAGGAGGATAAGGCTCATATTGCTAAGTGGCAGGAGGACAGCATCTTCCGGCGAAAGCCGGGCGGTGATGGCCGTATTGCATTCCGGCGGATGCCGGAAACCTGCGTTAGGCTGTTAGAGAAAGATATGTGGAGAGTGGTGGTTCGGGCCTGAAAAGGATGATAAAAATCGGAGCCGGCTTCCGGTGCTAGAGGCCAAAGACCCGTTTATTAAACGGTGCTTTATCCACGGAGGCTGCTATCCAATTTCGTCGCCCGACCCGAGAGGGCGACTGGTTTGTACTGAGGGACTGCGCAAGGAACAGAGGAAAAAGGTTGAATAAGGAGAAAAATCGGGAGGTCGTCAAGCGCTTTTCGGAAGTATTTTGGAGTACCAGCAAATCACCTCTGTATTATTTGCCAACCAGTAACGTTTCACGGCCTGATAATACACACCGATATCGCACTTCCGGCAAGTCTGCGCCACCCAGCGCAATCGTTTTCCGGCCGCCATCGAGGCTAAGGCCCATGGCCTCATAAAATCTTTGCGCTGAATGATTGGTTTCCAAGACCCAGAGGGTGAGGGTGGTTAAGCCACTGGTCCTTGCTTCCTTCATCGCACGTTCGCAAAGTTTTCGACCGGCGCCTTGGCGCCAATACCGAGGCGAGATATTTATCGCAGCAATTTCGCCGACGATCTTTTTATCGGCATCAGGATCACGCGAGGGCATGAGGCAGCAAAATCCAGCAATATCATTTTTTATTTCGATTAGGAAAGTCGTTATATCGCCTGCCTGCAAATGCTCCGTCCAGAACTTGGTTGAGAACATGGAATCCAGGCCATCGAGCACCGAATCCGGCATTTGCCCGCGATAAGTTCCGCGCCAGGTCTCGGTATGCACGCGCGCAATGGCAGCGGCGTCACCCAGGGTGGCCAAACGGATAATCACAACACCAACCTGCCTATGCCTGCGACAATGGGTAGGCAACCCCTTTACACCGTAATCTGAATATCCACGCCGGCCGGGAGGTTGAGCTTCTTCAGCTCGTCCACGGTCTGAGCGGTGGGTTCCACGATGTCGATGATGCGCTTGTGCGTGCGCAGCTCGAATTGCTCCATGGACTTTTTGTCGACGTGCGGCGAGCGGTTCACGGAAAGTTTCTCGATGCGCACGGGGAGCGGCACGGGGCCGGCCACACGGGCGCCTGACCGCTTGGCGGTCTCGACGATTTCAAGCGCCGACTGATCGATAATACGATAGTCGAAGCCCTTCAGTTTGATGCGGATGCGCTGGCTGGCCATGGTGGAAAGGTAAGTTTCGGGTTTTAGAGGGAGGGAAGCGAGGAAAAAATACGCCAGCATTCTTCGGCGGGCCCGCAGGCGGCCCAAACCTCAAGAAAGTCAAACTGGGAAAGAACGTGGAACTAAAAGTGTTTTAGTGCTTGGTGTTCTAGTGCTTGGTGTTAATGGATAATGGAAAATTGAAAATGGAAAATTAAGAAAGGATTTTTTCGGCGAAATTTCATTTCTTAATTCTGCATTATTAATTCTTAAATCGTTCTCGCGGCCGTCTTGGTGGACGACTCGACAATCTTCGTCAACATGCTGGCGGGCACCTGTTCGAAGTGCGAGGGCTCCATCGTATACGAAGCGCGGCCCTTGGAGAGCGAGCGCACGTCGGTGGAGTAGCCGAACATGGTTTCGAGCGGCACGTTGGCGTTGATGTAGAAGAGGCCGTTCTTGGTCTCCATGCCCTGGATCTGGCCACGGCGGCGGTTGAGGTCACCCATGATGTCGCCCTGGTATTCTTCGGGCGTGACAACTTCGACCTTCATGATTGGTTCGAGCAAAATGGGCGCGCAGTTCTTCATGGCGTCTTTGAAGGCGAAAATACCCGCCATCTTAAACGCCATTTCATTCGAGTCCACTTCGTGGAAGGAGCCGAACACCAGCTGCACCTTGAAGTCGATAACCGGGTAACCGGCAATGACGCCATTGTGCGCGGCTTCGTGGAAGCCTTCGATCGTGGGCTTGATGAATTCCTTCGGGATGGTGCCGCCGACGATTTCGTTGAGGATTTCGTTGCCCTTGCCCGTGCCGTTGGGCGACAGGATGATTTCCGCGTGACCATACTGGCCGCGGCCACCCGACTGGCGGATGAATTTGCCCACGCCCTTGGAGGACTTGGTGATCGTCTCGCGATACGCGATTTGCGGGCGGCCGGCTTCGGCATCAACCTTGAACTCGCGGAAGAGGCGGTCACGGATGATTTCCAGGTGCAACTCACCCATGCCGGCGATGATGGTCTGGCCCGTCTCACTGTTGGTGGAAAGTTTAAACGTCGGGTCTTCTTCAGCCAGGCGCTGCAAGCCGATGGAGAGCTTTTCCTGGTCGATCTTGGTTTTCGGCTCGATGGACATCGAGATAACCGGCTCGGGGAAGGTCGGGGGCTCGAGGCGCAGTTCGAGGTCTTCGTCGCACAGCGTATCGCCGGTGACGACGTCCTTGGCTCCTACGACAGCGCAGATGTCGCCGGAATAAATGGCGTCGACGTCCACGCGCTCATCCGCCTTCAAGAACAGCAGGCGCGAGATGCGTTCGCTGCGACGGGTGCGGGGGTTGTACATCGTGTCGCCCTTCTTGAGCGTGCCGGAGTACAGGCGGAAAAATACGAGACGGCCGACAAATTGGTCGGTCCACAGCTTGAACACGAGACCGATGGGCTTGCCCTTGTCGTCGGGGGTGACTTCCGTGGTGGTTTCGTCTTCACGGTGCGCGGTCATTGGGCGCGCTTCGAGCGGGTTGGGCAGGTAATTGACCACACCGTCGAGCACCATCTGGATGCCCTTGTTCTTGAGCGCGCTGCCAGGGATGACGCCAACAAAATTTTCCGTGAGGGTGGCTTTGCGGATCACCCGGCGCAATTCTTCAATGCTAAGCTCTTTGCCTTCGAGGAACTTCTCCGCGAGGGCGTCGTCAAAGTCGGCCAGGCCTTCAATGAGTTTTTCGCGCCATTCTTCGGCTTCCGCCTGGTGGCTTTCCGGGATGGGTTTTTCGAAAAAGCGTACGCCGCTGACGTCCGTGGTGTCGTATTCGCAAAGGACCATCTTCACCAGGTCGATGACGCCCTTGAAGGTGTCCGCTGCGCCGTAGGGAATAAAGAGGGGATGGGCATTGCCGCGCAGCTTGGTGCGGATGTCGTCGAGAGCTTTAAAGAAGTTCGCGCCGGTACGATCCATCTTGTTGACGTAGGCGATGCGGCAGACCTTGTACTTGTTCATCTGGCGCCAGACGGTCTCGGACTGGGGCTGCACGCCGGCAACGGCGCAGAATACGGCGATGGCGCCGTCCAGCACGCGCAAGGAGCGCTCGACCTCGGCCGTGAAGTCCACGTGGCCGGGGGTGTCGATGATGTTAATGGTGTGCGCGATGCCGTTGTAGGGACCTTCCTTGGTCGTCCAACCGGCGGAAATAGCGGCGGCGGTGATGGTGATGCCACGCTCGCGTTCCTGCTCCATCCAGTCGGTCGTGGTATTGCCCTCGTGCACGTCGCCCATCTTGTGAATGACGCCTGCGTAGAAGAGCACGCGCTCGGTCGTGGTGGTCTTGCCGGCGTCAATGTGCGCAGCGATGCCGATATTCCGGGTGTATTCCAGCGGAAAGCGGCGATTCGGCGAATTCTTGGACGAAAGGGCGGGCAGGGTGGCGGTGTCGGACATGGCGAAAGGAGAAAGAGTTTAGAACGGAAGTGACAAAATTACCGGACGCTTAGCTGGCTGCTGGAAGGTCTGGAAACTCTGCCTGAAAAGCGGCGAAACTACCAGCGCAGGTGGGCGAAGGCGCGATTGGCCTGGGCCATGCGGTGCACGTCTTCGCGTTTCTTCACCACGGTGCCGGTGTTGTTGTACGCGTCGACGATTTCGGCGGCGAGTGCTTCACGCATCGGCATGCCTTTGCGGGCCAGGGCGGCGTCAACCATCCAGCGGAAAGCGAGGCTCTGCTGGCGTTCAAAGGTGATTTCCACCGGGACCTGGTAGGTGGCGCCACCGACGCGGCGGCTCTTGACTTCCAGCTTCGGGCGGATGTTTTCCAGCGCGCCGAGGAGAAGGTCGATCGGGTCGCCCTTTTCGAGCTTCTCGCTGACTTTTTCAAAGGCGGAATAGACCACGCGTTGGGCGACGGTTTTTTTACCCTCGCGCATGATGGTGCTGATCAGGTGAGTGACCAGGGGACTGTTGAAGCGCGGATCGGCAGGGCGTACGCGTTTGACGGCTTTGCGGCGGCGTGACATGGAGAAAGTTCGTTAAGGCTGGGAGGCAGGGTGGAAATAATACTAGGCGGCGACTTTCTTTTCCTTCGGGCGTTTGACGCCGTACTTGGAGCGGCTGCGACGGCGCTTTTCGACGCCTACGCAGTCGAGCGGGCCACGGACGATGTGATAACGCACACCGGGAAGATCCTTTACGCGGCCACCGCGCACGAGTACAACGCTGTGCTCCTGGAGGTTGTGGCCCTCGTCGGGAATATAGGCGATGACTTCGTAGCCATTGGTCAGGCGCACTTTGGCGACTTTACGAATGGCGGAGTTGGGCTTCTTGGGCGTGCGGGTCATGACCTGCACGCAGACGCCGCGCTTAAACGGGTTGCCTGCCAGGGCCGGGGCCTTGGATTTGAAACGAGGGGCGCGCCGGGGGCGCCGGACGAGCTGATTAATGGTGGGCATGGAGGAAAGTGGATTTGAAAAGGGGAAAAACGAAACACGCTAAACGTTGCTCACGTGCTGGCAAGCCCTATTTTGATTGGCGGTAAAAAATACGGATTCCAAAAGCGCAAAAATTTGGTCAAAAATGTTGAAACTTGCATCTTAACGCCATGTTTATATCTTATTGCCATGACTACTACCCTGCTTAACCCCCTTTTGCGTTTCAAACCCTCCCTGCTTCGGACTGGCGTACTTTTTGCCTCCATTGCTGGCCTGCTCGCCCCGTCCCTGGTTCGGGCAGATGTCACCGTGTCGGTCGATAAAGGACAAAGTTCCACCGCGCGTAAAGCGGCCCCGGCAGCGGCGCCCAGTGGTGGTAGCGGTGGCGGGTATGGAGGCAAGGGAAAGAGCAGCAGCAAGACCGAGTCCGCCAGTGGCAGCACTTTTTATACGATTACGGTAACCAATATGGCTGCCAATCCTGCATCTGGCGTGACGCTGGAGTATCATATCTTCAACAAGACCACGGTCACGGGCGGTCCGGGTCCATCCACGACCTCCTTGGACGACATTACCAATTCAACCACCTTCGATTTGGCGCCCAATGCCAAAAATGTCATTGAGACCAACGATATTCCTTATTCGACGACCACCGTTACCTCGGGTGGCGGTGGTGGTGGTGGTGGGAAAAAGAGTGGCGGTGCCGCCGCACCCGCCACGCAAACCAGCACGGTTACCAGCGTACTTGGTTGGGTCGTTTACGTTAAAAAGGGTGATAAGATCATCCATACTTATCCTTCTAGTGACTCCATTATGGACAAAGTGGCGCAACTAAAGGCCGGGAAGTAGCAGCGGCCAGAGACAGCATCAGCGTCCTTCAATTCTTTAGTCTGACAGGCTGGCATTCTTTGTCCGAGTTTCGGGCTGAGGATTGCGACCTTGCTGTGGTATGCAGAAATTTCCGATTGCGCAGAGATGACTTTGCACAGAGATGACTAATTGAAGCGAATCGCCAGATAGTGGGTGTCTCCATCTGCGGTGGGGGTGGGAGGATGTATTTGCTAATACACTTATTAGCTATCCGTCTTAATCACTTGCCAGCCACAAAGTCTGTGCTATTTTGTCTTACGCGCATGAATACTCCGCGTCACCCATGGGCTGGTCGATTCATCAAGTTGCTGGCCATCGGATTTTACGCGATGGGTGCCACCGCTGGGTACGCTGCATCGCGGGAAATCCCCCTTCTATCCATTGATGTAGACAATGGAGTTACCATAAGTTCGGTATATGCCGGCGCGGGCGCGCCAGCCGCGGCAACTGGCACGGCGAAACCGCCGAAATTGGGCAAGAACACCCTGCAGGACGCAAAAAGTCAGGTCGTTTACACTATCAGTGTTCGGAATTTAAGTAGTTTTCCGGCGAAGAGTCTTTCCCTCGAATACCATTTCTACAACAAAACTGCCGCCAATAATGCCGGGACGACTACCATTACTGTCGATGATGTGACCGGTACGCAAAACCTGGATCTGCCGGTTAATGGCAAAATGGATATCAAGACTACACCGATCAGTCACGACGTGAAGCAGACTTACACGCAGAGCGGCAGTGGCAATGCCGCCAGCGCCGGCACAAAAAAGAAAGGCGGCAGCACGACGCTTTCGTCGGGACAGACTGACGTTACCACAACCCGGGTGATGGGTTATGTCATAGTCGTCAAAACCGGCAGCACGATCATAAAAACACTTTTGTCTAATGATGACATTGTCGACCAGGTCAGGGCCATTCAGGCTAAAATGTCAGCGAGTCAATAAGCAGAGGCGGAAATGTCCCGCGCAATTTTTTCAGGCTTGTTCTGGAAAGCGGAAACGTTATCCTCCGCCTAGTGGCGGCTCTGCGCGCTGCACGGCGCCGCCAATTTTCGCCCCATGCTTTCTGACGACCATCCACTGCCTGAAAATACTGCTGCGGCCGCGGGGCGCTCTGTCCCCAAATGGCCTTTTGTCGTGGCCGATGCCGTTCTAGTTCTGGTGGCATTGGCCATTTCGTCATCATCCACTGTACTCAGCACCGGCCAGTTATTTTTTTGCCTTGGTTCGGTCGGTTTGGGAGCCGCGTTTTTTGTGACGCCGTTTGTCTTCGAGAAGTTTTCATCAAACATTTGGAATTTTATGGCCAACGACTCCGCCAAAACAAAATCACCCAACGCAGATGCCACCATTGGCAATGAATGGCACCGCCAGGCCCAGGCGGCAGCGGAAGCCGTCGAGCATGCAGTGCGCGCCAATGCTGCGCTGGAAAGTTCCGCGCGCCGCTTCGATGCCAGATTTGCCCCATTGGCCGAAGTTCAGCAGAGCCTGACGGCTGTGGCGACCGAGTTACGGGAAGTTGCCAAGACGCGTGAAAGTGCTGTCGCGGGCGAAACCCAGGCGGTCCAACGCGAGTTTGACCGGCTGCGCAAGGAGCAGGCGGAAAAATTCAAGATTACGGAGGAGAAAATTGCCGCATTGGGTGAGACTCTCACCGTTCTGGCCGGGTATCTCAAAACACTTACAGCGCGTCCGGGACCGATGTCTGAGTCTGCTGTTGAAACACCCGTCCGGGTCCGGGCAAAAGCCACAGTTCCGGCGCGGGTTGAAGAACCATCCGCCGTGCCGGTTGCCGAGACTGTCTTGGCCAGGGGTGGCATTGCTGTGATGGAGGCACCCTCCTCAACAGTAGTTGCAGAGCCGGTGCTCGCAGCGGTTGATTCGGTCAGTTCCCCAGTTACTGCTGCACCAGCTTTGGACAATGCTGATGCTGAATCTTTAGGTTCCATATCTTTGGCTGCCGCCGTTGTGGATTCGCCGCTTGCTGCAAAAGCTGAACTTGCGGAAGAACCGTCCATGCTGTCCAAGGCACTTTCCCGCGCACAAAACAGCGGCCAAACCCCGGCAGTGGCAGGCATTATTATGGCCAGGGCTCGCCGTCCGCGCAAATCCAAGCCTCCCATACCCATAGTCGGGAATGTAGATCCCGTTGACGCAGCGGCGCCCATTACAGCTGAACTTGCAACTCCGGCTGCCCCAATTGAGCCGGAGGGTTGGTCGTCTTTGGCGGAGGGGAAGCTGGATTCCATTAGTTCCACCGAGGTCCCGCCAGTCGAGCACCCCCAAGCTCGAGCTGACACTGAAGAAACGCTGGAGGACACCAGTTCCGCTTTTCGCCGTTCGGCGCGTGCTAAAATAGTGGCCCTGCGAGGCGACGAGGAGGAGGCGGCCCGCAAGGACACGCCCGTTGTCTTTACTCCTAACCGAGCCGAAAGTTTGCCAACATTGCCGTCCGATGGTCCGACGCAAGGCGAACTACTGGCCCGCGAGGCTGAAACAATTCGCAAAAAACGCTCCAGCCGCAGTCCCGTTAGCGCCTGTGCACTGACGGCTCGCGTGCTCATTGGCATCGGCAACAAGCCCTTTGTCCGGGGGACCGGTCCTGGCCTCTCCTCCGAAAGGGGCGTACCCATGGAATTTGTCGAGATCGGTCAATGGCGCTGGGTCGCACCCGGTGCGGTCAAAGAACCCATTACTCTGCGCATATTGAAAAACGATGAGGTGCCGGCAGAAGGTGAACCCATCGTGCTTCACCCCGGCCAGATGCTGGAAGTCAGCCCAGTGTTTCCGGCCTAAAACACAGGTTCCTTTGCGGGGAGTAATCTGCTTTTGCGGTAATCAGGGTTGGTGCAATCGGCTCGCTATCAGCGCACTGGCGGGTGGCACGACTCTCCACGTGGAACAATTGGGCCCATCCGAACTTCCAAGAGTAATTCTTTAGGCTTGGTTTTTAGCGACTGAACTAGTAGTGAAAGTTCTTTAAGGTAAGCATCTTAGGGATTTAAAATCGGCGAAACGGATCGCACAAAACCCGACATATGCTTAGCCTATTGCGAAAAGCATTGCGAAAGGGTGGAGATTGAATTAAAAATGATTAATATGTATTAATTAAAATCCAATATATTATTAAATATATTACAAAAACTCACGAATATAATCTTTGCGCCACAAAGTAAAAATTCGTTGAATAATTTGTCTCGAATTTGAGGTAAACGCCCCAAAACGAGCAGAACAGCCAAACAGGGGCCCTGGCTCAGGCATCGGCTGCAAAAAATGTGAATAACTCCACAACTGCCTTGTTTCTCATGGGACAAAAGGCACCAAAAATTGTGAACAAATGTAAAAACCATAATCTTTTCGACGTTATTTTAGGCATTTTCGAGGCCCAAAATCAGCCATGTGAATTAGCAGGCATTTCTCCTCGTAAAAAAAAGTCTGAAAAACCTCATATTTGTGTTGCGACCTACAATTTTTTTACAATAATGGATGGAAGCTGCTCTTATACCCCTCCCCCTCTGCGTAAGCGTTTCCGGTTTTTCATTACGGGACCGTCGCGTTGAGCCCCCTTCTCCCCACCCCACAGTACCCCAACCCCTAATATCGAATATTACGGCTATGAATCGGCAATTTTTTTCAGCGCATTTTGGGATGTTTCCCCTCGGGAATTTGGTATTTTCGCGCAAAAATTTTTGCCGGGTCAATCAGTACCGCAGCGCAATTTCTCCGGCGTCCAACTCAGTTTTCGCCACCCCTTTAAAAACAAAACAACTCGCTGTGGAGCAGGGCGTTTAGTCGCCTAAACTTCCACCGCGAAAATTCAACTGCTCGTTATCCTACCCACATGAAAGTCCCCCCCTCCTCTCGACTTCGCCAGGCCCCGCTCTGGCAAGGGACCATGATCGTCATTTGCGCCCTGTGCGTCACGTTACTGTTACCGCACAGAATGGCCGGGCAGACGTTGACCACGATCACCAAAGCCGACAACTCCGTCAGCCTCGACACGTCAACCGGAACGACCAGTTGGATTGCCAACGCTGTGGCGAGTAACGCCGATGTGGCGATATTCGACAGCACACTGGAATCCTTCAACCAGACCTTGGACGTCGGCGCCGGCGTTTCGCTCGGTGCGATTCAGATTTTGAGCCCACAGGGTTCGATTTTCATCACCCAAACTGCTGGTGGTACGGGACTAACCTTGGGCAATAGCGCGTACTTGGGCGCTTCCGGCAATGGCGCATTCAACACCACCCCCGGTACTTATACCCAAGGGGCCAATGGTAACCTGACGAATGGTGGCGGCATCGACATGAGCGGATCCACCGACAATGTGTTTATTTCGGCCAATGTTATCCTGGCGGATTCCCAGCAGTGGACTTCGGGTGTATCGACCAGCCTGGTCGTCAATGGCACAATCAGTGACGGCGGCAATGGCTTTGGTCTGACCATCAATGGTTCGCCCACCAGCGTGGGTACGGTCGTCTTGGCAGGCAGCAACACGTACACCGGGAACCTGACCATGAACGGTGGCACCTTGATCCTGAATAACAACAACGCGGCTGGCGGCGGTAACTTGGTCATCAACGGCGGCACCTTGAATAATACCAGTGGCGCCATCGTGACCCTGAACAACAACGCTATAATCCAAAACAGCTTCTCCTTTACCGGCGCCGCCAGCCAAAATGATTCGCTCGTCCTGGCCAATGCGGTACAGCTCTCGCCGACGACCATCACCACCGCCACTCTGGGAATAAATCCAGTAGCCAACGGCAATATTACTCTTACTGCCAACACTGCCAATGGCTTTGTCGGTGGCTTGGGTAATGGCATTAGCGTTGTCTTTGTGGCGCCAACTACCAACACCGCCACCCCGACCTTTGTGCTCAACGGCAACGTGATCACGGTCAATCTCGCTGGTTCGTCGGCTGGCGTTATTAATAGTACGGCGGCCAGTATTATTACTGCCATCAATAACACTCCGACCATTTCCGCACTTATTTCTGCCTCCAACACTGGCAGCAGCACTGGTGCTGGCGTGGTAAAAGCACTGGCCGCCACGTCGCTGACGGGTGGCGCAGCGCAGGTAGGCATCGCAGAAGCTGGTTCGGCCAACCTGACTCTTAGTAATGTGACCGGCGTAGGCAACCTGGGCGTTACCTCGAGCAGTTCCGGCAACATTATCTTGGTTGGCAACAACACCTTTGGTACTGATGCCGGTCCGAATGCCTACCTGACGATATCCAGCGGTAACGTAATGTTCGGCAATGGAACTGCCAACGGCACGATTGGCAACTCCACTTTTGCCGGCAACATCACTGACACGGGTTCCACTACCGCGATCAACTTTAATGAAAATGGCACGGGCGCAGCGGCTGGCACGGCCTACCAAATTAACAATTTAATCACAGGTTCGGGCCATATCAACCAACTGGGTGCGAATACCACGATAGTATTGACGCAGAACAACTCAAATTTGAGCGGTACTAATTTGATCGCTGGCAACGCCACTCTGCAATTGGGCAATGGCACGGCAGGGCTGATTGGCAACATTGGCGGCGGCATTACTAATAATGGCAACTTGCTCTTTAATGAAGGTGCGGACGAAACCTACAGCTCAGTCATCACCGGCACGGGTAATGTAACGATTCAAAGCAACAGCTTTACGGCCTCCACCGCGAACTTGACGCAAAATGCCGGCGCGAATGCAAATATCACCTTCTCCGCCAATACAACCAACGACGCCGGTTCCATCGGTAACAATATATCCATCGTCATTAATAAAGGAACTGGCAATAATACGGCTCCAGTTTTTGCGACAGCAGGAAACATCATCGTCATCACCACAGGCACCGACGGTTCCGGCAATAGCATCACCACTTTCGCGGACGTCGCAGCGAATATCACGGGGAACCCTGCCAACGGCATCGCAGCTTTGGCCTCGGTTAGTATCAATGGTAGCGGGCTCCTTGCCCCACTGGCGCAGACCCCGTTGGCTGGCGGCTATAACGCCCAATCTTCCGTATTTTTGGGCGGTAGCACCGCCAGCACGTTTAACGGCGTAACCACCGTTTCTAGCGGCACCCTGGTCCTGGCCAGCAATCTTGCCTTGCAGAATTCCACGCTGAATTTGCCAAATACCGGCGGTAGTTTCATTTTGGCAAATACCAGTATCACGAATTTCACTTTGGGAGGTTTGTCGGGCTCACAAAGTCTGCCGCTGACCACGGGTGGTGGCACTCAATCGCTGACTTTAACGGTTGGAACCAATGGCTCCAATACCACTTTTAGTGGCGTTCTGGCCGGTAATCCGTCGAGTGTGGTAAGTTTGGGCAATTTGACAAAAATTGGCGGCGGTGGAACCAGTTTTGCGAGTACCGCAGGTAGCATCCTGACGCTGTCCGGTGTTAACACCTACAGCGGCAATACCACCGTGCAATCGCTCGCCGCAAACAGCGCTATCGGCAGTAGCACCACATTCCTCGGTGGCCTCATCGACTTTAACACCCTCAATTCATTTGGTGGCGCCACGGCGGCCACCCTTACCAGTTCCGGCGCCACCGGCAACCTAGTGCTCAATGGCGGTGGTGTGCAGTGGGCCTCAACCCCGACTGCAACCGCCAGCTTCACCCAGTCCCTCGGCGTAAACACCAATATCACTTTCACGGCCAACGCCACCACACTGCCTGGCTTGGTGGGCAACAATGTTACGGTGAACTTCGTGGCGGGAGCCAATGGCACGTCGAAGCCTGCTTTTGCGGTCAGTGGCAATACCATCACCGTTACCTTGGCCACCGACAATAGCGGCAATGTGCTCACAACCATGGCGGATATCGCGGCGAATTTCACCGCCAATTCAACCCTGAGCCGACTGGCCTCGGTTACCACCAATGGCACGGCCACGGAAACCGCGTTGAGTGCGACCCCCCTTGCGGGCGGCGCCACCACCGGATACGCCGGAGCGAGTAATCCTTCGGCCTTGGATCAGGGTGATATTACCTTGCGCCTGGCCTCCACTGGAGGCCTCGGCTCGGGCACAGCAGGCACTAACGGAGTGGGCCAACTTTCAAGTAGCAACGACACCTTGGATACCAATGTTAATAATATTACATTGTTTGCGAATCCCCTTGCCTTCACCGGCGGCACGCTCGTCAAGGCCGGAGCAGGCACTTTAACTTTAGCCGATAACACCACTGGTTCACCTGCTGGGTTTGCAATTACTGGCGGCACCTTGCAATTAGGTAACTATGCTTACAATGGTGGTGTGGGTAATGGCACCGCTACTGTTACCATCCCGATTACCGGCGCCGCAGGCACGACCTTGGTCGTTCAGCAGGCAACTTCAACCACGATATCCGGCGTCTTGTCAGGCCAGATGAACTTGGTGGTAAACGGCAACAATCCCGGCTCGATTGGCCAGCTGTTAGCCAATCTGGCAGGTGTAAATAACAATTTATTGTTCCTGCCCAATACCAATAATACAAATCTCAATAATTATAACGCGAGTAACTTCAAAATTGCCATTACGCCGGTTGCCAATACGGCCACCTTGAGTTATTCCACCGCCATCGTCAGTGGCGTTACCACTATTACGATCAGTCCAGTGACGGATGCGTCTAATAATATTTTGACGACTGCCAGCCAGTTGGTCAGTGACTGGACATCCAATGCTACGACATTTACGATCGCCACCGGTCCCTCAACCACCACTACCGCCACACTCGCCTCAATTGCGAACCTTACACTGGGCGAAGACGCGACGGGCAATAGCGGCGGCGGTATTTTGACGACGCTGACGCCAACCGCCTTTAACGGTGTGGTATCGCCGACCAATACGACCCTGACCATCGCCACCAACCTCACCCAGGGTAACAATTCCTTCAACGGTACAACGACCATTAACGGTGGCACCTTGATTGACGCCGTGCAAACCGGCCTGCAAAACTCCACCTTGGTATACAATCAAGGCACATTCAGCTACGGCAGTTTGTCCAATGTAAGCTTGGGACAATTGTCCGGCAACCAAGCCATTTCCCTCACCAATCCCATCACGGGCAGTCCGGTAGCCTTGGTTCTCAAAGGCGTCAACGAAATCGGCACTTACACCGGCACGCTCTTTGGCACCGGCAGTTTGTCTGACACCGCCAAGGGCAACGTGCTGACTCTGACCGCCTTGAATTCATATTCCGGCGGCACCCAGATCAGCAACGGTGGCGAGATTAATTTCAATTCGGGCACAAATTTTGGTTCAGGAAATATTACGCTGCAAGGCGGCATGCTGCAATGGGCAGCCGGTACCACCACGGATATCTCGAGCCAGATTAATGGTCCGTTTGGCGGCTTGACGGCCTATATCACGCCGAACAGCGGCAACAACACCTTCGATACGAATGGCAATAACATCACTTTCGCCACTTCCATGTCGGGTAACGGCAGTATGGTCAAGGAAGGCGCCGGCGTACTGACCTTGACGGTACCGAACACTTACGTTGGCGGCACGGTCATCTACAACGGTACTCTTAATTTCAGCAACTTGAACCAGTTGGGTTCGGGCCTCATCACGCTGGACGGTGGTACCTTGCAGTGGGCCTTGAATTCCCCGACCGATATCAGCGCACAGGTCAACCCGGTTTTGTTTAACAATGCCGCCGGCAACAGCAGCACGCTCGATACCAACGGAAATAACATTGTGCTGAACAACTCCTTCAGCGGCACGGGCGGCTTGGTTATCACCACCAACTCCACTGGCGGTGGCTCGTTGACCCTCGGCGGCAACAACACTTACAACGGAACCACCCAGGTGAGCCCGAACAGCCAGTTAATTCTGGGCAGCTCCTTTGCCTTGCAGAACAGCACGCTGATCTCGAATGTCGGCAATGGCCTGTTAAGCTTCGGCACTTTAAACAACGTTGTCTTGGGCGGTTTGACCGGCACGAACAATATCAATCTTTCCAATTCCAATGGTACGGCCGGGGTGGTGAATCTGGTGGTGGGATTGAACGGGCAGAACACCACGTTTGACGGTAATTTGACCGACACCAACGGTCTCAAAGGTAATTTGACGAAGACCGGCGCGGGCGTGCTAACACTAACCGCAAATAATGCTTTTGGTAACGGCACGGCCAACACCGGCTTTAACGGCAGCACGATCGTGACGAGCGGAAACTTTGGCAACTTTGGCGGTGTGGCCAGCACTCAAGCCAGTGGCGGCCTCATCAACTTTAATGCCATCAATAATTTCGGTACCACGCCGAACATCACGTTAAGCGGCGGCGGCTTGCAATGGGCAGAAGGCACCACCACTGACGTATCGGGCGCTTTCAACAGCAACGGCGGCTTGGGCGCAGGTGTGGATACCCTCGACGTCAACAACAACGATGTCGTCTTGGCTAACGCTCCGCTCGCGGGGACTGGTCAGTTGGTGGTAGCTGGTAACGGCACGCTGACGTTGGTTGGCAATAACACCTATTCAGGCGGTACCCTTGTTAATCGCGACGCCACCAAGCTCTACATTGGCAACGGCGGCTCCACGTCAACCAACGCCGGCAATATCACCAGCGCCACCGGTACGATTGTCAATAACGGCGGCATCGCCTTTAATGAGCCGACCGGCACCACCACAACGATTAACGCGGTGATTTCCGGTACTGGTACCCTTGACGTCAATTCCGGCAAGTTTGCGTCGAACACGACAACTCTTGATAATGGCTCGACCATCACAAACACCGATTTGGTCTTCAAGCCGACGCAAGACGGGATCATCGGCAACGGTTTGGGCAATGGTTATAACATTACCTACACGTTGCCAGAAAACGTGGTGACCAGCGGAAATACGGTAAAGGCTAACAGTGGCTTGGCGTTAAGCATCAATGGCACAAACATCACGGTTACGTTGGCCACGGATGGCAATGGCAACTCCACCACCACAGCGGCCAACCTTATTAGCGCGTTCCAGGCCAACAGCACAATTTCCTCACTGCTCACCGTCGGTTTGGCTGCTGGCGACAATGGCTCGGGCATTTTGCTGGCAACTCCGTCTGCCACCAGCTTTGTTCCCGGCACCACCATCCCGGCTAACTACACGGCCACCACCAGTGGCGGCTCAAACAGCAACTCGGCCGGTAACGTTAATTTGAATGCCGCCAATACCTATACAGGGACGACGACGGTCAGCAACGGTACCCTGACTTTGGGCAACACCTTGGCGCTGCAAAACAGCATGCTGGTCTATAACACATCGCCGGGTACTTTGGCTGGCGCGATCAGTTTCGGCACACTGTCGAACGTTACTTTGGCGGCGTTGAGCGGCAACGGTAATATCACCTTGGGCAATACCCTTAATCAAGGTGTTGCGCTTACGGTCGGCAGTCTGAGCTCCACCTACTCCGGCGTGCTTTCTGATCCGACGAGCGGTGCAGGCTCGCTGCTCAAAAATGGTTCCGGCACCCTGACTCTCAGCGGATTTAATACTTACACCGGCGGTACAACAATTGAAGGCGGCATCATCAATTTCAATACCATCAAAAGTTTTGGTAACGGTGGCGCCAACAGCCTGACCTTGCTCGGTGGCGGCATCCAATGGGCGGCCAATACCACGACGGACATCAGCTCCATCCTGAATCCCGCCATGATTACCGGACCGTTCAACGACATCAATACTTTGGATACGAACGGCAATAACGTCCTGATCAAGATTCTGAGCGGTGGTTCTATTTCGTCCACAGGCTTGGTCGGCACCGCCGGTATTACCAAGGCTGGCGCAGGTGTTTTGACCATCATCGGCAACCAATCCTATCAAGGCCCAACGGTCATTTCCGCCGGTACGCTGCAATTGGGTAACGGCACCTTCAGCGGTGTCCTGCTGAACTCGGGCCTGCTCGATAATACCTCCCTTATTTTCAATCAGGCGGGTGACACCACCTATTCAGCTTTGCTGTCTGGCTCGGGCAATGTGACACAAGCAGGCAGTAACCGCCTGACACTGTCGGGCAATAATACCTTCACAGGTAACACGTTCATCACGGCGGGTACGCTGGTACTCGGCGCTCCGCTCGCTTTGCAATTTAGCAGCCTGGCTTACAACACGACGACAGCTGGCGTACTCAGCTTTGGCACCTTGAATGCCGCAACTTTGGGCGCCTTGAACGGCAATACTAGTTTGGCGTTGAATAACAGCACGGTAGGCGCTGGCAATGGAGTGGCATTAACCGTTGGTGCCAACAATGCCAATTCGGGCTACGATACGGTCACTGGCTCGACGGGCGTCCTCTCCGGCAATGGCTCCTTCATTAAAACCGGTGGTCTCGGAACCTTCACCTTGAACGGCACCAACACTTACACTGGTGGCACCGTACTCAACGCCGGTACTTTGACCTACAGCACCGACAGGAGTTTTGGTACAGGCGCGCTCACGCTGAATAATGGCACACTTAATTTTACCGGTGGTACTGGTAATGCCACAACCGGCGGTGGCACTGCGGACGTCACGGCTCTCAATCCCGCTGGATTGATTTTGGGCAACATCGGTTGCATCACCATTAATTTGAATGCAACGGATACAACTTTTGCCGGCGTAATCAGCGGTAATTTGATTACCGGCACCAGCAGCTCCGGCAACACTGCCATTGGCAACGGCCTGATCATTAATGATGCCACCCACACGCTTCTCTTGAACGCCAATGAAACCTTTAGCGGTAATATCCTCTTGGGCATCAGCACGACTCTTGCTTTTGGCGATGGTACCACTGGCGGAGCCGTCGGAAATATTTCCAACGGCAACATTATCATGACCGATACCATCACGACCACTGGTGGCGCCGGCACGAATCTGTCCAATATCACCTTTAACGTTAATGCCGCGAATCCGGCCGCCTCCAATGCCAATAACGGCGGAGTGGGCACGGGTAATTTTGTCTTTGCTGCGCCAATCAACGGCAACGTAAACGTCAGCACCGCTGGCTCCATCTCCTTGAAGGGCAGCGCCAATATCATCTTTGAGAGCATTGCGGATACTGCCAATGCCACGATGAATATCACGGGCGCTGGCAATGCCGTTCTTGGTTCCCAGTTTACCTTGGAAGACATTAATGTCCAAACGCCGACGACCGGTGGTCTCGGCACTCTGCTGTTTGCGCCCTCCACGATCATTCCCAATCTCGGATCCGGCTTTACCATTGGCGGTCTGTCGGGCGGTAATTTCCTCCCGGGTGTTTCTAATTTTGGCGGCATTAACCTGACCAATGGGTCGGGTGCAGTTCAGTTGAGTGCCGGTTTTAATAACGTCAATACCACTTACAGCGGCAGCATCTCCGGCGTCGGCAACTTCGTCAAAACCGGCACCGGCACGTTGACCTTGACGGCTCCGGCCTCAGCTTTGGCGTTTGGTGGCGGCGTGAACACCCCGGCAGTGACCATTCTGGCGGGCACCTTGGTCTTGGGCAATACGACCCAGCCGACCATGGTTAACGGCACAATTAACGACATCGGCGCCCTCACCTTCAACGGCAGTAATACGAACAGCAACAACAGCACGACCAACGCCGTTCTGACGCAAACCATTGCGACCAATGCCAACATGACTTTCACCGCCAACGTGACCAACTTCCCTGGCATTCTGGGTGACGGTGTTTTCGTTGTATTTACACCGGGCTACGTGCTTTCCACGCAGACGCTGAATCCCGTCGCCAACGGCAATATTTCACTTACGGCCAACACATCCACGCTGCCGGGCGTGATTGGTAATAACGCGACCGTCAGGTTTGTGGCAGGTAGTGGCAATAACGTACCGACGTTTGTAACCGTCGCTGGCAATCTGGCCACCGTCACCTTGGGGACCAATGCGACGGGTGCCATCTCTGCGACTGGCGCGACCGTGGTTACTGCGTTGAACACCGCCGCGGCCAATTTCGTTTCGAGCCCCGGTACCAATAGCAGTCTTACCTTCACGGCCAACACCACTGGCTTTAACGGCACAATTGGCAATGGCGTTACGGTTGCGTTTGTCAAAAACGGCCCCAGCCAGTCGCGGTCGGAAACCATCACGGGTAATGCAATCGTCGTCAATTTGGCCACGGATGCTTTGGGCAATGTCCTCACGACGCCCACCGACATCATCAATGACTTTACCACAGGGCCCAGCTCGACCGCCCTCAAGAACTTGGTCTCGGTCGCCAATACCACGAGCAGCGCCGGAAACACGGTAGTTTCGACATTTGCCGCGGCGAACTTGTCCACGGCTATCGGATTATTCACGGCAGCCAATGTCGGTACTGGCAATGGTACGGAAGTGGCGGTAGGCAACACTTCTCTGGTTAACGGCGTCGGCCTTGCGCCCTTGACGACTCCCCTCGTGAACGTCACCGGCAATACGGCGACCGTCTTGCTGCCGACCAACTCGGCGGGAACTATCACCGGAACAGCGGCCAGCGTGATTACCGCACTGAATAACACGACCCCTGACTTGGTGGTAAACAATGCAGTGAATGCCAACCTTACCTTTGTGGCCAATACCACGAACTTCCCCAATTCTAATGGCAACAACATCACCATCTCCTTTGTCAAAGGTTCGAACAACACTGTGCAGTCAGAGTCAATCACCGGAAATAACATTGTCGTTAATCTGGCGGTGAACGGGACCGGGATAATTACCTCCACGGCCGCCAGTATTATCAGTGATTTCACCGCTGGCACCCCGCTGGGTCTGCAGTTGGCAGGCATGGTCTCGATCTCGAACATCACAGGCAGCTCCGGCTTGGGTAATGTGGCAGCGTTTTCAGCCACCCCGCTGGGCACTCCGGTTACTTTGTTCAGCACCGCGGCCTCGGGCGGCAGCACTGGTACGGTGACTGCGCTCAATGTTGGCCTGACCGGTGGCGGCCCGGCTGACGGCGCCATCGGCACGGCTCCGCTCATTGAAGGTAATGTTATTTTCGGTGTGGGCGGCAATGTGAACAAGCAAAACTCGGCCAGCACCGTGATATTTACGGGTGCCAACACGTATAACGGCACCACTTCCGTGCTCGCCGGTACTTTGCAAATTGGTGATGGCGTGACCGCTGGCAATAACAGCGCATTGGCTGGCACGACGATTATTGGCTCCGGCGGCAACCTGAACTTTATGCAAGTAGGCAATGTGACCTTCAGCCAAAACCTCACCTACCTCGTCACCAGCGGCACCACCAACGCAACCAGCGTGGGCAATATTATCCTGGGCAATATCGCCGGTTCGGGCAGCACCGGACCAGGCAGTACGGCCAATTATATCTTCAATGGCACGAATAATTTCTTCTACGGCAGTCTCTTCCTTGACGGCGGCACCCTCACCATCACCACGCCGACGGCGCTGCAGTTTGCCAACCTCACCTACAACACGGGCAACGGCACGATCTACACGGGCAGAAACACGCAGATAATCAATGGCGCCCCTGTCTCAACCCCGGCATTGTCCTCGTTGCTGCTGGGTGGCCTGAATGGCAACCAGACCTTGGATATTTCCAATATCACCTTCAGCGTAGGCGGCAGCCCCATTACCGGCGGCCAGGGTGGCACGGGATCCCAGCAAAATCCTGACACCAGCGTTTACAGCGGCTTTTTGACCAGCAATACCGGCGTGGGCAATTTGGTCAAAACTGGCAGCGGCAATTTCACCTTGGTCGGCCCCAACACTTACAACGGCTCCACCACGGTAAATTCGGTAAACAATACTGGCTGGCTGATACTGGGTAATGGTGCGACGAATGGTAGTATTCTCGCCAACGCCACGATTAACACGGCGGTCAACTCCACCGTGTGGGTTAACGGTACGGCGGGCACATCGATCTTTAATGACCAGATGATTGGTGGCGGCAATTTGGCCACGGGCGGTAATGCGAACCAGACAGTGGTTGTCCTTAATGCGGTGCAAAACGGCGTGGCAGCGCCAAATACCAACACCGGCCCGACCTCAATCCTGGCCGGCACGCTGCAAATCGGCTCGAACACCACGTCAACGGCCAACCTGACCACGGGAACTGGAACTTCTGGCATTTTGATCACTGCCAACGTCACTGCCCCGACCCCCATGACTGGGTTGAATGGCGACAACATTATCGTAGCTTATGTGGTTTCTGGGAATAGTACCCCGATGAGCGTGACCACCTCGGGCAATCTCATCACTGTTCATCTGGCCACCACCTCAGTAGGTGCAATAGATCCCGTCATTGACACGGCCACAAATGTTGCCGCCAATATCACAGCCAGCCCCACCGCGAAATTGCTGGTAACTGCGGCACCCACCGGCAGTGGTGCGGGTGCGGTCAGTGCCCAAGTCCCAATTTTGCTGACTGGCGGCTCCAGCCCCAGCGACGGCCAGATTCTCGGCACCATCGCTGACGGTGGTAATTTGGTCTTCGATCGCAATGTGGCATTTACGCAGACCCAGTCAATTACCGGTGCGTCCGGCAATGTCTTCATCGTGCAGGATGGTCTTAACACGCTGCCGGTGACGTTTGCGGGCACCAATACCTACGGCGGCAGCACGGCCATCGCAGGCAACACTGTTTTGGTGGATGTCGGCAATCTCTCCCTGCAAAACACCACCTTGGTGATGCAAACGGGCAATGCCACTTCCAATGGCACGCTGCTATTTGGCAATTCGTCAGTAAACTTGACCAACACCACCATCGGGGCACTGAACGGCAGCGTTAATCTGTCGTTGACCAATCAATTTGCACCGGGCTTTGGCGTAGCGCTGACGACGGGCACCGCAACTGCATCCAACGCCTATTCCGGCAATATCACCGGTTTGGGCAGCATCACCAAAATCGGCGCCACAACCACTCAAACTTACAGTGGCAATCTGGATGTCGCCGGCGGCGTGAACATTTTGGGCGGCACCCTGGTCCTCTCCGGCGCGCAATCCAACTTCACCGGCAACATGACGCTGGGTAACTTGTCGTCCTCGGGCACCGCGAGCTTCACAACCAACGCGAGCTTGATCGGCAATGGCACGGTAGCCGGATCCAACAACTTCGTCGTATTGAATGGCAGCACGCTGATCTTCGCGGCGGCCGGTATCGACCCGACCGGCGGCAATATCACCGCGGTTATTCCGCGCGTGCAGTTGGCCCAAGGCACCAGCACCTTCAACACCGGCACATTCAGCAACACCATCACCGGCAACATCGGCGGCCCAGGCAATTTGACCACCACAGGTAGCGGCAGCGGCGTCCTGACCTTGGCGGGTGCGAACACCTTCAGCGGCAATACCACGATTTCGGCTGGCACACTGAACCTCGGCAATAACCTTGCCTTGCAAAACTCCACCTTGCTTTACACCTCGGGCCTACTGACCTTTGCCACGGGCGTGACCAGCCCACAAATCGGTGGTCTTAGCGGCAATGTGAACTTGGCCCTCAAGACTCCCACTGGAGCTAATTTCGTGACAGCCAACATTGGCAACGACGGCGCGAGCACCACCTACGGCGGCATCATTAGCGGTAATACAACCACGGGTGCGGTCAATGGCAGCCTGATTAAGAGCGGAGCCGGCATCCTGACCTTGAATGCCACCAATACTTACAATGGCACGACGACAGTGCAGGGCGGCTTGATTAACTTCCTGACGATGGCGCAGTTCGGTTCAAACGTCAGCGCTGACTCGATTATCCTCTCCGGTAATCAAGGCCAGGGTGGCGGTCTCCAATGGGGTGGGGCGGTCAATACGCTCGATCTGTCCCGGAACATTGTGCTTAACGGCGGCTCTACCGGCCTCGACATCATCGACACGAATTCCAACAACGTCAATTTCTCGTTTACACCTCTGACTGGCTCAGGCGAATTGGTAAAGGCTGGCGGCGGCACGCTGACTTTGACCGGGAATGGATTAGTAGCAGGGTCAGGGAATGAAGCATACAACGGCGTTTACAGCGGCCCTGCCAATTCGACCTTTGTCGGTTCCACCACGATCATCACTGGCGGTACATTGCAATTGGGCAATGGCACGGGCAATGTCGTCACGGTTAATGGCAATATCACGGACAACGCCTTCCTGACCTACAACGAAAACGGTTCCACGACGCTGAGCAACAACATCACCGGTTTGGGCAATGTAAGCTTCGTTGGCACGAATACCACGACCTTGAGTGGAACCAACTCCTACACTGGCACGACAAATATTCTCAGCACCGCCACATTGCTCCTCAACAACCCCCAGGCGCTGGGCGGCTCGACCTTGATTTATATTACCAATGCCGGTGCGCAAAACACGGGCACGCTGGGCTTTATCACCGCAGGCCTCACCGGCAACGCGGTGGCCTTGGGCGGCTTGAGCGGTAATTTGAACTTCCGCATGGATATCGACCCGACCCATCCAATGGCATTGACCTTGGGCAGCAATAACCAGTCCACCACGTATAGCGGCAATCTCACCGGCAACGGCAGTCTGACCAAAGTAGGCACGGGCTTCCTGACTTTGACGGGCGTTAACCCCTACAATGGCAGCACCCGCATCAACGGTGGTGAAATCATCATCAATAGCACGAGCGAGTTGGGCAATATTGCGGGCGGCAGCACTTCTAACATCACCCTGGCGGGTGGTGGTATCCAATGGGCAGCGGGCTTCTCGACCAACATTTCGAGCCGCATCATCGGTGACGGCGTACACGGTGGTTTGTTGACGGGCAACGACACCTTGGACACGAACGTGAACAATGTGGCCGCAGGCGGGTTGAACGGTAACGGCACGCTGGTCAAAGCGGGCACGGGTATCTTGACGCTGCAATCAGCCGATAACTATTCCGGCGGCACCATTGTTAAAGCCGGCTTGATCGACTTTAACCTGCTGTCAGAATTCGGCAATACGACAGGTATCACGCTGGCCGGCGGCGGTCTCCAATGGGCGAGCGGCGTGGGCCAGTTGGATGTCTCTAGCCTGATCACGAATCTGGCTGCGGGTAATGAGACTTTGGACACAAACGGCAACAGCGAAAATATTACCTCCACCTTGAATGGCACGGGCACGCTGGTCAAAGCGGGCAGCGGCAACCTGTACATCACCACGACGGAAAACTACACGGGTGGCACGATAATCAATTCCGGATTCTTGCTGTTGGGCAACAACACCGTTGGCTTTGACGGCCAGATGAAACAGCCCCAGCCAGCTTTCAGCAATGTGATCGACAATGCCGACTTGGTGTTTGACGAACACGCGGCCAGCACGTTCGCCGGCGCTATTTCCGGTACGGGCAATATTACCCAGCTTACCAGCACCAACCTGACCTTGACCGGTGCGAACACCTTCAATGGTACGACCAATATCTTGGCCGGCACCCTCATCCTGGGCAACTCACTCGCCTTGCAAAACAGCACGCTGGTTTACAATCCGACCAGCGGTAACCTGAGCTTTGGCAGCATTGGCAACGTCACCTTGGGTGGCTTGAGTGGCAATGTCGCCGGCGTTGGCAAAGATATTGAATTGAATCTCGTCCACTTGGACAACACCACGCCGGTGAACTTGACGGTCGGCGCCAACAATCAGGACTCGAGCTACTACGGTAATCTGACTGGTGGCGGCTCACTCTCCAAGGTTGGCAATGGTACCCTGACCCTCGGTGGCAACAATCAGTTCCTGGGCTCGACGAGCGTCACTGGTGGTACGCTGAACCTGGCCAGCTCAACTGCTCTTTCGTTGAACAGCAACGTATTCAATAATGCCGATATCAATAACGGCAGTGGCAGCACCTACACCGTTCCGGGCCGACAGAGCTTGTCTGGCGCGGTACAGTTCACCGGCGGCGATTTCCTTTTCACCAATATTACCACGTTGGTCGGCAATACGACGATAATCTTGGCTGGCAACCACTCCATTACTGACTCCGGACTGAGCACCAGCGGTAATCAGGGCCTTACCCAGAGCGGCACAACTGGCGAGACCTTCTCACTGAATGGCAATGGCACCTTTAACCTCACGGGCACCGCCAACTTCACGTCTGGCATTGCGGCACCGCACTTCATCATGACCGGACCGAATGTTAACATGGTTATCGGCTCCGGCGGCAATGTCGTTGCCAACATGACTGGCAACACGGCTACAGCCAATATTTCGATTGGCACAGCGACAGGCGATAACGCAACCTTGACCCTCAGCGGCAATGGCACCACCGGCAATGGCACCTTTACAACAAACACGGAAGTGGCCTTGACGGACATGGGTATTAGCTTGGGCACGGATACGGCCACGTTGAATATTTCAGGAGTCAACACCGTCTTTACGGCGAACGACTTGTGGGTGGGTAAGGGCACGACCACCGATGACAACACCGACGCCATCACCGCCTTGGTCAATCAAACCAATGGCATTGTTAACCTGACCGGCACGAACACGGGCGGATCCAGTTCCTCGATCAACGGCTCGCTGGAATTAGGTGATAGTATCGCGTTGAACTTTGGTGAATCCACCGCCACGTACAAGTTGAGCGGCGGCACTTTAATCGTGCGTAATATTTCCGGCGCCAATTCCGGCCTCGCCGGTATTCTTGATTTTGACTTTAACGGCGGTACGCTGGTGGCCAGCGCCAACAGCACGAACTTTATCTCGGGCCTGAACGGCACGCTGGTACAGAGCGGCGGTGCCATCATCAATACGAACGGGTTCAATATTACGATCTCGGCGAATTTGACCCACGATTTCTCCATTGGCCAACCTGCGGTTGACAATGGCTTGACGGTCGAGGGCTCCGGCTCCTTGACCTTTGGGGTGAACAACATCAATACCTACACCGGCAACACCACCCTGGCCGGCGGTATCCTGAATGTGTCGGCTGACACCGCCTTGGGTCAGAATATTTCGTCCTACATCAACTTCACTGGCAACGCGACCTTGCAGGCTGGCGCACCATTCGCGCTGACGCAGAATCGTACAATTCAAATCAGCAACAGCCAGACGGGCACCATCGACGTTCAGGGCAACGTGGTTAGCTACGGCGGCCACATCACGGGCCCGGGCTCATTTGCCTTGAATGGCACCAGCACCGGATTATTGAACTTGTTCGGCGCCAGCAACTATACCGGCAACACCATTATTAATGGCGGCGAACTCTTCCTGAACTACGCATTCCCCGGCGCTCCCACGAATCAGATGATCAGCGCCAGTTCCACCTTGGATTTGAACGGGCCTGCCTCCTTGGTCATGCAAGGTGTTTCACTCGGCCTTACCAATACACAGGCCTTCAAGGGTACGGTTATCGGTGGCGGCACTGGCATCGGCAATGTCACCATTCTCGGTACTAACGCAACGACTGGTCCGACGGTTGTAATGAACTTTGGTAATCTGAGTCGTACCACGGGTGGCGTGGTCGATTTGACCGCCGGTGCCTTTAGCTCAAGCGGAGTCACTGCTTCACTCTTTGACAATATCGGCGCCAGCACGAATATCACGTTTGCAGCCAACACCACCAATGATTCAGGTGCCTCCGGCAACAAGGTTTCCGTCGCGTTTGTCAAATCTTACAACCCGGCTGCTCTGGCAGAGAACCTGGGCACCAATGCCAATCTCGTTATTACTGCCAACGCCACCAACTATCCTGGCGCGATCGGCAATAATGTTACGGTTGTCTTTGTCAACCCCAACGCCAACAATCAGGCACTCAGCGAGTTTGTTTCAGGCAATGTTGTTACGGTCAATCTGGCAACCAATAGCACCGGAGCCATCATCAGCACGCCCGCCAGCATCATCGCTGATATTAATACGCCAGGCAATCCGGCCGCTTCCTTGATCTCGGTTTCGAATGCAGTCGGCAGCAATGGCTCGGGCAATGTGACCGCCCTTAGCCCCACCTCGCTCGCTGGTGGTCTCGGCACTGCGCCCACTGCCGCCACGACCTTTACGGTCAATGGCAGTAACATCACGGTAAACCTCGCCGCTAACGCGACGGGTACCGTTACCACGACGGTTAGTGATATTGTCGGCAATTTCACTACGAATGGCACACTCAGCGCCTTGGTGGGAACAGTTACAAGCAATGGTGCGGGCAACGTCACCGCATTTAACCCAACCGGATTGTCGGGCGGTACCAACAACCTGATCCTCGGCAGCAAAACACTCACGTTCCAGGCCAATAACGACGGAAACAACACCAACGCCATCCATGGCGCCAAGGGACTCATCGAGTCGGCTGATGGCACTCCGTTTGTATTGGTAACCAACCCGGCCACGGGCAGCGTCGACTGGGGTGCATTTAATGGCACCAGCACAACTTCACCCATTGTCACCATGGGCAGCCTGTCGATTGCTAACGGTGGTTACAACCAGCCCATCAACGACTTTGCCCCGTTCAACGGAACTTCTGTAGTACTGACCCCAAGTTTCACCGGAGCATCGCTTGCCAGCAGTATTATCCTGCATGCCCTGACAGTTAATTCCTCCGTTACAGGCGACTCCGTGACGATTGGCAGCGGTAATACGCTCTTTATCGGAGGCATCTTGCTTCAGCCGCAGACTTATGCAGTCACCCAGAATCTCAGCATTGGCGGTGGTGGTACCATCACTTCCCTGGCCCCCAACGGTGATATTATCATCTCGAACAACGATGTGTTGGGCTTATCCAACAATCGCATCATAATTAATGCCTCGACCATTGTGAATAACGGGGCCGGCAACACCAATCTGGTCATTGACGGCCCGGGCTATGTAGAGATGACGAACAATCTTAACACTGGTGGCATCGCATTCTCTGGCAATACCTACTTGAATCAGGGCACCTTGGAAATCGACCATGATACCAATAACGTAGGCACCATGCTGCAGAACAGCTTGCTTTACATGAATGGTGGCTCAATAGCGGGTTCATCGAACTTTACCACTGGCGGCTTGGCTGGCGTGGGGCCGTTGGTTTTGAGCGGCATTATTAATTTGGAAGTCGCTAATAATCCCGGCGCGACTGCCAATAGCAGCCTGGCCACCTTCAGCGGTAATTTGATTGGCACTGGCACGATTAACTTGATCAACGGTACGGAGACGTTTACCGGCGTTGCGGGCAATATTACGACGGTCAACGGAATTGCGTCAGGCTCAGGTTTCACCAGCAGCGTGGTGTTGACTGGCGGCACTCTGCGGGTGGGCAATGCGGCGGTGTTCAGTAACGGTTCAGTGCTTCCGACCTTTGAATTGATTGCCAATGGTTCGGCTAGCATCGACAACGCGCTTGCCTCCAACCTCACCCTCAATGCCATGCAGACCGTATTGGCCGGAAACCTGACCTATGTCGGTGCCTCATCGAACTTGAGTTTGGGTTCAGGCCCGGTCGGCCTGCCGTTTGACTCCAGCAATGGCAATGTTAACGACGACTCGGTAATTACTGTCGCAGCCAATACGCTGACCATTGGTGGCGCGTTTGCCAATACTACTTCGACCGGCACCGGCAACAATATCTCCTATAACATCAACGGTGCAGGTACGGTTTCGAACAACCTCACGAAGGCTGGAAGCGGCAACTTGGTGATAACGGCCAATAACAGCGCCAATTTCACGGGCGATTGGAAGATTTTGGGCGGCAATTTGACGGTTGGTGCAGATAATAATCTCGGTACTGCGCCGGCCACGGTCGGTTCCACGGGCAATATCATTCTGGCTGGCTATAACGGCCTGAATTTGGCCACCGCCGGCTACTTGAATACCACAGCCAGCTTTACGCTCAATGCCCTGCGCAACATTTACCTCGGTGATGGCATCACGGGCACCCTTGGCGGCGGTATTTTTGTGAACAGCAATGTGACCACCACGTACGGCGGCACCATCGCCAATACCAATGGATCTTCGGCTGATTCGTTCATTGCCAATAGCGGCTCTTCGCTTGACCGGTTTATCAAGAGTGGTCCTGGCCAGCTCAATTTGACGCTCTCCAATGGGCTCCCGAGCACCTACACGGGTGGCACCATCCTCAATGGCGGCACATTGGACATCAATGTAAACAGCGGTTCGGCAGTCACCGCAGATAACGCGCTTGGTAATCCGGCTGGCGGCATTACCTTTGCCTCCAATACCACGCTCCTGGCTGGCAATACCACGAGCCTTGCTGCGACGCGCACGACAAACATTGGCAGTGGAGTTGTGGCCACGTTCAACACCAATACGTTGACGACGAGCTCGACCGGTGCCGTGCTCACCAGCCCGCAATTGCTGACAATTGCAGGCAGCATTAATGGTTCGGGTGGCTCAGTGGTGGAAATCGGTACGGGCACGCTGACCCTGTCTGGCAGCAATAGCTACACCGGTGGATTTACCTTGAACAGCGGCACTCTAAATCTTGGCAACTTTACCGCACTTGGCACCGGGCTGTTTACGATTAACGGCACCACCGCGGTCATCGACAATGTGAGCGGCGCAGATTTCACCTTGCAGTCGAATAACGCGGTGGCCCTTAACAGCAACTTTGTCTACCTGGGTTCAGCGTCGAATCTGAGCTTCGGCAATGGTGCGGTCACTCTGGGGGCGACGCCCACGATCACCGTGAGCAACGACACCCTGACCATCAATGGCAACATCAGCGGTTCTGGTTTTGGTATCACCAAGGCCGGCGCGGGTTCCTTGGTCTTAGGTGGCACCAACACCTATAATGGTATAACGTCTTTGACCGCTGGCACGCTCACGCTCGACTTCACTCAAACCGGCGCGCCAACCAATAATATTCTCAACAGCACTGCTGCCCTGACGCTCACTGGTGGGGCAAATCTGAACATTATCGGCAAGACGGTGAACACCCAAACCTTCAACGGCACGACTGTTAACGGCGGCGCCACACTTACACTGACCAATGGGACGGGTAACTTGACCGCTACTCTTGGCAGTTTGACCCGCAGCTCTGGTGGCGCGTTGGACATTGAGGGCGGCACGAGCCTCATCACGACGACCACCGGAGTGGGTTCGCGTGTGACTACGACCAGTGGTAATGCGAGCACGATGATCACCGACGTGAATACCGGTGCGCCCTACCTGACGGTTAGTGGCAATGACTTTGGCGCCATCTCCGCCACTGGAAACATGATAGTGCCTTACAGCTCAGTAGCTACTTATTGGGGTGACGGCGTCAGCGGTGATACAGGTCAGGTCCAGATCGGCAATTTGTCCGGCAATTTCATCGACTTGCCCGCTAATAACGTGGCCTTTAACTGGAACAACTCCAGCTACTCCATCACGGCCCTGCGTATCTCCGCCTCCAGCGGCAATCCAGGAAATGTGCTAAACCTGAATGGCGCACTGTCAGTCGGCGGCATCTTGACCGCCAATACTGCAACGCCGAGCGACAGCTCCATTCCGACCATTCAGGGCACCGGCTCGATCTCGCCCAACAGCCCCGGTGGTGAACTCATCATTACGACGTTTGGGCCTGGGCTTGTTGAAGCGGACCCCATCGTCAACAATGTTTCAGCCAGCAATCTGACGAAAGCGGGCAGCGGCAATTTGATCTTGGAAGCGGCTGATACCTTCACCGGCTTCCTTAATGTCTCCGGCGGTAACTTGATTATGAGCAGCATCGGTGGCAACACCACCACGCTCGCCGCGCAAAATGCGATTCTGAATATTAATAATTTGGGCGGCACGGTTGTGTTTGATGGCAATCCGAACAATACCTCGAGTGCGATTTCCTCAGCCAATATCGCCGGCTTGAGCGGTGCGGGCCCCTTGAATCTGACCAACAACAACACCGTGACGCCTGGTCCGGTGAACTTGTTCATCGCGCCGGGAGCCGGCACGAGCCAAACCTATTCGGGCAATATTTCGGGTGCGGGCACCATTACGTTGGATGGCTTGGGCAATCAAACCTTGGCTGGCAATAGCAGCTACACCGGTAACACAACGCTGGTGTCCGGTACCTTGGTCATCGGCAGTTCACTCTCCTTGGGTCAGGGTGGCTTGAATATCCTCGGCGGCAATATCGACTCAGTGGCCGGCACCAGCCCCGTGTTGGCAAATACGCTGGTGAATTTCGGCACGGTCGTCGTCAATTTCAACGGCAACGGCAATCTTACTTTGGCCGCCCCGACTTTGACGGTGGGCAGCCAGGAGTTCAACGTGAACGTGATTAACAGCACGCTGACCATCAGCAGCGTTTTGGTGGGTAGTGCCACGTTCGACAAGACCGGCGCCGGCACGTTGGTTCTTACTGCCAACAACAGCAGCCCGACGAATGGCTTCTCCGGCTTCTATAACGTGGCGGGCGGTAATCTGGCCATTTTGGGCAATGGTAATACAGCTCAACCACCGACATCCCTGGGCGTCACGCCTCCTAACAGTACGCCCAACTACATCACGCTCGAAGGCGGCACACTGAGCAACGTTATCGGCCAGACTGGCAATACCGGCAGTCCTACCCTGACCGGCAATCAGAGCATCTTCGTCAACGGCACCGCTGGCCTCGGCAACAGCGGGATCAATGTTTGGGCGGCCAACCCAGTACCGACCAATGGTGCTGCCGGCCAAATCTTCACCGTCGGGTTCATCAGCGGCTCGGGCAACTTGGTCAAAACCGGTTTGGGCAATCTTGCTTTCAGCAATTCCACTTCGAACTTTACCGGCAACTTAATTGTCGAGCAGGGCTTCTTAACGGAAGGTAATATCGTTAGCGGCATCGGCCAGTCGGCAAACATTATCATGGCCGGCAACGGTGCGGGCTTTGAGAACCAGGGCAACTCGGTCTTCCCGGTTCAAAACTTCATCTTCACCACGAGCGCGACCGGCAATAACGTCTCTCAAATCTGGGCGAACAACAATGAAACCTTTGGTGGCAAATGGACGGATACCTCAAGCAATGTGATCGTGGTCTTCGGCGCGACTGGTTCTGCCGGCGGCAAAGCATTGGGCACTGGCGACGTGTCAACTTTCAATGGCACGATTGTGCTGGCAGCAACTGCTGGCGCGATTAACCAGTTGCGCAGCCAGTCCAGCAGTACATTCTCCGCCGGTTTCTCGACAAACGCGGGCAATGCAGCGGGTCCGCAATTTGTTATTGGTGTAGATGGATTGCTGGCCAATGGTTCACTTCCGGGCATTTCCGGCGGGTTCTTCAGCCCGACGACGATTTACGACATGGGCAATGCCACCACGCTGGGGGTGGGAGCATCTGACCAAATCACCGCCAAGAATAGCATCATCCTCTATTTTGGTGACATTAATGACGGCACCTCAGCTTCGACCGTTGGTGGCAATGTCAACGGTACTGGCAATAGCACCTACGTGGTGGGCAGTGCCAATCGGAATAGCATATTCAACGGCATCCTGATCGATGACAACGGCGATGCGAATGCGAATATCTTCACCAAGACGGGCACCGGCATCTGGTCGTTGACTAATACCAACACCTATACCGGCACGATGTATATTGAAGGTGGCACTTTGCAGATTGGCAACATTCAGGCCAACGGCGGCTTTACGGGCAGCTTGGGCGTCAGCGCGACGGACGGCAAGCTGAGCCCCACGCAGGACGATGCGAACCTCGCCTTCGACCTCGCCATCAACGCCTCCATCCCCAATCAAATCAGCGGCATTGGTTCCGTGGAACAAAAAGGCACCGCAATCCTGACCCTGAATGCCAGCAACACCTACACCGGCTCAACGATTATGACCGCCGGTACCATCCAGACTACCTTCCTTGGGAATGGCTACGTTCCGAGCAGCTTGGGTGCAGGCAGCACCATCAACACCGGTTTGACGTTCAACGGTGGTACCCTGCAGTATATCGGGTCAACTGCGAGCTCTGACCGACTGTTCCAACTGGAAGGCAATAGCACGCAATTCACGCTCGTAAGCAACGTCTCAGTGCCTGCCCCGACAGCGACCGGCCCTGGCGGCTTCTTGGATTCCTCGGGTACGGACACGATTGGTAATGTAACCACGCCGAGCACGCTGACCTTCAGCAACAGTGGCAACTTGGGAGTTGCGGGCACGGGCAATGCCAGCCTGACCCTTACTGGTAATGCCAATGGCGTGATCGCAAGTATCTTTACGGATGGTACCAACGGCCACACCTCGATTATCTCAGCCGGCACCGGCAACTGGACCTTGCAGGGCGCGCAAATTTATACCGGTGCCACCACGGTCACTTCCGGCAACTTGTTTATCAATGGCAGCCTGGCGAACTCGAACGTGCAGGTTAACGGAGGCAACTTCACCAACGTAAATAACTCCGACGTGATTGGCCAAAGCGTCACCTTGGGCAGTGGCGGCGCGTTAATCCCGACGCTTGGCAAAGTCGGTAATATCACTGTCGGTAGCCTGATCTTCACCGGCGGTAACACTTCGGGCGGCTTGTTGGACATTGGCATGGCCAACACCGGCACCACGGTGGTTAACAAAAACGGCGGCGGCACCACCAATATACTGGCTGGCGACTTGATCACCGTTGCCAATAACGTGAACTACACCGGCGGCGGTCTCTTTAGCTTCGTCTTCGCTGGTAATTTGACGGCCTTCACCGGCACGGGCAATATTGCCTTGTTTGACTTGCCCACGGGCGCGACAACCACTGGTTCAAATTCCACCATTTCCTGGCTCGGTGCACCGGTTGGTTTCAATGCCACGCTGAATACCTTGTCCGTCAATCTTACCGCCAATACGCCTTCCAACTTGGTTGTGGCGACCATCGCATTCCTGGCTCAACCCGGATACTTCACTGACACTGGCAATCGGACCGATACCTGGAGCACCAGTGGTGCCTGGTTTAACGGCAGCAGCAACGGTGGCACCGGCGGTGGCAATGGCACTGGCGTCTCGCCCAATACCAACGGCACCTTGGCAGTCTTCCCGGCCATCCAAAATGGCGCTGGCACGACCAATGTTACGGTTGACGGCAGCGGATTCACCGTGGGTGGTCTCGTCTTCTCGGGCTTGGATAGTTACAATGTCAATGGTACGGCGGCTTTGACCATCAACAATACGGTGGCCAATGGCTCAGTCTTGTCGGGTAATATTTATCTGCAAAATGGAGTTCACTCGATTTCCGCGCCGTTGGTTCTGACCAGCAACGCCGGCTTGACGATCACCTCGCTCTTCAATCCGCAAACGTCCACGATCGCGAACATCACGAGCAATATTTCGCAACAGGGCGGCTTGCATGCCAATGTGACGATTTTGGGTGGCGGCACGGTGGATATGTTTGGCAACAATACTTACACCGGCACGACTACATTGAACACCGGCACCACCATCGTTAACAACGCCAGCAGTTTGGGCTTCGCTGGAAATGGCACTGCCCAGGGCGGCAACCTTACGCTGACCGACGGCAGCATCCTGCAATTTGATCCTTCATTCACCACCGGCGATATTACCGGCAACCGCAACATCGCCCTCGGCGGTGGCAACGTTACCGTGAGCGTGCCGGCTGGGTTGACCGTGAATATGAATGGTAATATCGGTGGCAATGGTGTCACTGGCAGTACTGCCAACCTCGTTAAGAACGGCAATGGCGTTCTGGTACTGGGTGGCGTCAATGCCAGTTCCACCAACGGTTACGTCGGCCAGACCATCATCAATGGTGGCTTGATCAACTTCTCGCTGATTTCCAACTTCGGCTTCGGCAGCATCGTACTCAACGGCGGCGGCGTCCAGTGGGCGACTGGCACGAACACCGACATTTCGCCGGCTACCTTCTCGCCCATTCTGCTCGGCGGTTCTAATACTG
>Ga0206935_10069_pt1 | contig 35238 bp, 30 predicted proteins | sample Alteio_BWOrgHeat_13_FD_152924 | JGI IMG/M metagenome (GOLD analysis project Ga0206935, IMG submission 152924) | Enriched cells from forest soil in Barre Woods Harvard Forest LTER site, Petersham, Massachusetts, United States -... | ecosystem: Environmental > Terrestrial > Soil > Temperate forest >...
CCTCTGTGAGTACGCGCAGCAACCGCCGAACGGTGGACGAGCTTCGGGATCAACTGGAGCGCGCGCGCAGGCAAGCCAACCTGGCCGCCGGACAGGCCAAAGATGAGGCGCTGAAGAAAGTTGACGAGACACGAGCTGCCCTGGAAGAAGCGCAAGAGCGAGCCAAGCAGCAGCTAACCTCTGACATTTCCAAAGTGAAGGAATCAGCGGATACGCAGTTCTCGCAAGTGGGCACTGAAGTGACCGCGGTGAGAGGCGACGTGGCCAGCACCAAATCGGAATTGGAGAAAACTGTTGCCGATCTCAAGCGAGCCACGGGGGAAATCGATGGCCACAGCGTTCTGATCGCCACTAATGGGAAAGAGCTGGCGGCGCTGCAGGCGCTGGGCGAGCGGAACTACGTCCAGTTCACCATTCAAAAATCGAAGCAGTCGCAGAAAGTGGGCGATGTCTCGATTCTTTTGAAGAAAGCGGATCCCAAGAAGAACCGCTACACAATCGACTTGACCGCCGACGACAAGACCACCGAGAAGAGGGACCGCGGCGTCAATGAACCGCTGCAGTTCATGACGTCAAAGGCGAAGCAGCCTTATGAGCTGGTGGTGAACGATGTGAAGAAGGACGCTATTGTCGGTTATTTGTCGATTCCAAAAGTGTTAAACAGCCGGAACTAGATCCGAGCTTTGACCAGAGGGCCGTCAAACCCGAACGTAAGCGAGCGCGACCACCTTGTCCAAAGCGGGCGAATAAGCGGCAGATGTGATCTCGGCGTCTGCGCCACCTGCATTTAATTTCGTGCCAGGCGCCGGGGGCTCTTTCGTTTCGAGAATCAACGGCTTCAGCACACGATGGATTTGACCGCGCGAGCGAACTCGCTCCACGATCTCCTGCCCCAGGTAGCAGCCTTTGCTGAAGTGAAGGGCTTGCGGCTGGTTCGCTTCCTGGGCCAGAAAGCGCTCGCTAATGTCTTCACTGTAGCGGGGCTTGCCGTGCTCCAGGCGGACCACGCGAGCTGCGGCGGCGTCGGCGGGCTCGGCCCCGGCGGCTTCCAGACGCGAGATTAGCGCGGACTTTTCGGCGACGGGAACAAACACGAAAAACCCTGGGCTACCGGTGGAGTTAAGACGCGCGATTACGGATTCGTCCGAGTCCACGGTTGAGTACTCGGCCTCGGGAATCGGTAAGCCGGCGCGTTGCAGCACGTCGACAGCTTGCGGCCCCTCGATAGCGATGGTCGCGATCGAGTCTGTTGTGTCTTCGAGCGTGACATCGTCGGCGATGATGAAACGGTCCAGGTGTTGATAGAGCGGCTGGCGCGTCTCGGGCTCAACGTCCAGCAGGAAATAGTCTGGACGGCAGAGGATATTCGCGTCGGCGATTACACGGCCTTTATCATTCAGGAAAAACGCGTAGCATCCAGTGCCGGGCGTGAGCTGTTGGATGTGATTGGTGGTCATGGCGTGCAACAGGCGAGCGCGATCCTCGCCAGTGAGTTTGATTTTGCCTCGAGCGGAAAGGTCGATCCAGGCGGCGCGATCGCGGAGTGCTTCGTATCCAATCATTTGTTCGGAGAGGGTCATTTTACCGGAGAGGTTCATTTGAGCGACAGGTACCTCAAGTAGGTGGCGATTGCGATCACAACCAGGCCGGAAATTACAATGCTGAGCTCCGTGCGATTGCGCTTCGCTTGGCTCGACTGGCGCACGGAGTAAATGATCGCCGAAGCCGCGATGTGGAGCACCAGCAGAAGCTTGATTCCCATCCACATGTGATAAGTGGGCGGATAACTGGCCTTGCTGGCGTAATTGTACATTCCCGAACCGAGCGCCAGAATGAGGGCGGCGATCAACAACGGGCGGAAGCTGCGCACCGCGTTCGAGCCCGCCAGCTCACGCTCAGTGTTTGGAAGCGACACTAGCGCCGGAGCCAGGACGAAGCGCGCGTAGATGAACCCGCCGATCAGAGCGGTCACCGACGCGATGTGAATCCATCGCACGCACACGCCGAGCACCGCGAGCAGTGTTGGGTCCATAATTCGAGTATACGATCATGATCCACGAAATCATTCCCGTCGGCCCTTTGCAGTGCAATTGTTCGATCTTCGGCGACGAGACGAGCGGCGAAGCGGTGGTGATTGACCCGGGCGATGAGATCGGACGCATTACGTCGATTTTGGAGCGGCATCATCTACGTGTAAAAGCGATCATCGTAACCCACGCGCACATCGATCATGTCGGCGGCGCACAAAAACTGAAGGCGCTCACGGGCGCTCCAGTTTACATGAACTTCAACGATCAGGAACTCTACGATCACATTGACGTTCAGGCGCAATGGCTGAATGTGGCGACACCTGAGAGGACGGACATCGACGTGAACGCGCGCGAGGGCGAGAGTGTAAAGCTAGGCGCCGCCGAGTTTCAAGTGATTGAGACGCCCGGGCACACGCAGGGCAGCATCAGCTTGTGGATTCCGGCGGAAAATAAATTAGTCGCGGGCGACACGCTGTTCCTGGATAGCATTGGACGAACGGATTTACCGGGCGGGAATCCGAGACAAATTTTGCGATCGATTCATGACAAGTTGCTGCCGCTGGACGACGCGGTAATAGTGATTCCGGGGCACGGGGCCACCACCACGATCGGACGCGAGCGGCGCAACAATCCTTTCTTGCAAGGCCTGTAGTGGGCTCCGGCAAAGAGTCCATGGACGAATCTCTGCCATCCAGAACCAGTCTCTATGTGGCCGCCGCACGAGCCTTGGGCGCGCGCGATCCCGATGCCGCGGTACGCAATCCGGATTATCTGGCAGAGAGGCTGCTGGGACCGGACGAGCGCACTCGTCGCGGACCAGGCCTGTGTCCAAATGCTCGATGAAGATTACGCCGAGGCTTCGAAAAACCTGGAGGCGATGGGTTCCGCAATGATGCTGCAGGTTCGCACGCGGTTCATCGAGGAGTGTTTGGCCCACGCCATGCAAAACGGCGCAACGCAGCTGGTGATCCTGGGCGCGGGATTCGATACTCGCGCCTACCGTTTAACGGGTTTGCTGAGCGTTGCGCGAGTTTTTGAAGTTGACCGGCCGTCCACTCAGCAATACAAGATGCGCCGTATTCGCGAAGCGGGTATCGAAGTGCCCCAGAACCTGAGCTACGTCCCAGTTGATTTTCGCAGCGATAAATTGCCGAGCGTCCTGCACGCCTCCGGCTACGATTCCAGGCAGCTGACGTTCTTCATCTGGGAGGGCGTCACGATGTATCTTCCAGAGGCGGCCATCGAAGAAACCTTGAGTTGGATCGGCGCGCAAGCTGCCGGCAGCGCCGTTGTCTTCGACTTCGTCTATCGCGGGCTGCTCGAGTTTGTAAATACCGTATCGGTGGACCAACTGCCCGAGCCCGCCAAGCAAGGTATCGGCCGTCTGCGGAAGCTGGAAGCTGGAGAGCCGTGGGTCTTTGGTTTCCCGACCACTGAAACCGAATATCTCACGAAGTTTGGGCTAACGACGCGCGAACTGATGATCATTGGCGGTGAAGAATCGAGGAAACGCTACCTTATCCGCAGCGACGGATCGGCCTATTTGTCGCTTCCCTCAGATATGCAACAGCCGCCTGCCGCGCCACCAGGCTTCTCCTACAGCCTGGCGGAAGCACTCGTATAGCGTTTTAAGACCGCGGCTTTTTCTCGACGTGCTTGTCGGTCCATGCCAGGATCAAATCGGCCAGCTGCAGATTATTTTTGTCCTGCATCAGCATGTGACTATTGCCCTTGATGCCCATCTTGGGAAGCGACATCATTTCCGCGTCCCCGCCGGCATCATTCACCTGCTTGATGAATGTGTTGCAGGAATCGAAGGCGCCGGGCCAGATATTATTGAAATCGCCTTTGACGTCGGCCAGGTGATCGCCGAACATAACCAGAATCGGAATCTTCGCGAGCGTGGAAATCTCCGTGGGCTTCAGGGTAGTGGCGCAGGGCATCTCGATGGAGACGATCCCCTTCACGCCAGTTGGGTCGATCAGCGCAGCTTGTTCCGGAAAAAAGCCGGATTCGGAGTGCCCAATCAGGACTGCGCCTTTCAGCTTCACCGCCAGCGCAGCCATGTTCGTCCAGGTGGGATTGGGCATGGGCAGCACGCTGTTGAGGTCCGGAATCATTTGCTTGTAGAGTTCGTCCATAGCATCCATGGGAAATTGTTCGTCTGGAAACGCGGTGCCATAAGTTGGTCCGAAGCGGAAGATGGCCCACGCGGCTTGATGGCTGGCATCCAACACATTCGGAAGTTCGCTGGGCGGAAGCTTGCCCGTTTTGACGGCATTAAAAGTCGACGGATCGAAGCCGGACCGAGCGCGCGATACTTGATCGGCCAGGTAAACCGGGCGGTCCTTGCGCACGAAATATTCGTTCCAGCCCAAGCGGCCATCCGGAGTTGTTTCCCACGTCTTACTGCTCAGACAGCAACCGTGCACCATCACTACCGGCACGTGCCGGGTGCCGTTCACCGGGATCTGATACTGCACGTACATCTGGTTTATAGTGATGTCGCCGCCCCCGAGAGCCGGTGGACCGCCTGATCTGGGGGTGGAGGGAGGAGGGGGAGCGGGCAGAGTCTTTTTCTCGCCGCCGACAAAAAAGCTGCCTTGTTCGGCGAGGACCAGAGGCTTGGGCTGCTTTTGCGCAACGGCGGCGGCAGCCAATAGCAAGGGCAACCATACGTAACGAATTTTCATGTCCTTACACTATATAACCTCGGTTTGGCGAGGGCGCAGCAAGTGCGCCCATGAATTGGCCCGTACCAGAAGAACGTACCAGTACAACATCCGCCAATCGTGGGAAACCGGTTTGTCTCAACAGAGATCCATTTGGCACATACTGAGGCAGCCGTCCAGAGCAGAGTTTGGACTCGCTAGATTCCTGGAGGAATGAATGAAAATTTTTTCGAAACTGACAATCGGGCTAGGGCTGCTGCTCGGAAGCGGCGTTTGCGCGATGGCAGACACAATCTGGACTCTCAACGACGTTTACTTCAGCAATGGCAACCAGGCTACCGGCTGGTTTTCGACCGATCCAACCAGCACCACGATCGATGACTTTTCGATTCAAGTGACCGGCCCGGACACGGCCGACGCATTCACGGCTGCGATTATGCCAGACACATATTTGGCGAACACGCCGCCCGAGATCGGGATCGCTAATGCCGATTGGTCCGAGTACGTGGATCTTTATCTGGCCACGCCTTTGACCAGCGGTGGCGGGACAATCAATCTCACCGGCGGCTACGATTGTCCGGGTTGCGGCGTGCTGGACACCACCAATTACACGCCGAGCGTGTCTGGCGTGGCATCTACCCCCGAACCCTCTGCGATTCCATTAATGGGCGCAGGCCTGCTGCTGATGGGTACGGTGGTGCGCCGCAAGCTGATCCGCATAAATTAAACGGTCGCAAATCGACGCCGCTCACTTGTTCGCTGGCGGCGTCCGAGGCTCGGAAGCTGGAGGCACCAGGTTCTTCATGCGAAGATACACCACCATGCTTCCGTAGATCTCGTTGTTGTGGGCGAAATTCAGTGTCAACAGGCCCATGCGCAGATTCCGCGTTTGCCGGCCGCTCTCCTGAGTGATGTCGATCACCTGCGCTCCTGCCGCATCGGTGAGAGCCGTGTAGACGCCATCGCAGTAGGCAAAAGCGTCATTCAGGGCCTTTATGAACTCGGCCTTGGTCCCCAGCTTTTCGAGATTCGCCGTGTTCGGATTCTTTTCCCCCTTGGCCTGCGAACACCAGAGAAAGTTGAAGTTTGCGACGTGGCCCACCTGTTGTCCAAAGCTGCGAACTTCCTGCTGCGCGCCGGGGCGCATGTCGTAGAACTCCTCTGGCATCTTCTCCGCTGTTCGCGCTATGTTCGTCCGGTTACGTGTGTAGGCATCGCGCAGCCAAGTGGACATAGGATTGTCCTGGGATGGTTGCGTTCCCTGCGCCAACGCGGCAGTGGCTAGCGTAGTGAGTAATGCGATCTGGTGGAGCGTCTTCATTTTGGGCCTCCGCGCCTAACCTGATCATCATAGATCAACGCGCAGTTCTTTTTTGCATCCAGCGCGTGATCCAGATACTGAATCGCTGTACGCGCGTATTTTGAAAAGATCGAATCAGCCATTCGTCGTCAGACTTTACCAGAACGTACGTCTGATAGGACTTTTTGCGCCCGGTACCCACCGTATGAACCAGCGCGATACTGCTCGAGAGTAATTCGGTGCTCTCGATTTCCGCCGACAGTTTAGTGCCCTTCAGGATGCCCCTGAAAAGCGCACCATGCAGTTCGGCGTTCTCGGCCCGCGTGTGGAGATGTACGCCATTAAATGTAATGTAATCGGACTTTTCGGTAAAGCACGCTGCATAGGCATCACCGTCGCCACGCGCCCAAGCATCGTACAAACGAGCTAGGAGCGATCGGATTTCGTCTGTCATTCCCTACCTGTAGGGTAGTACGTGAATCGTGGCTGATTGTTCCTTTCCCAGGAGTTAGAGCTCGGTGCGTGCCAGCATGCCGTCCACGGACCCACTGAGGGCTCTTAACATCAGACCGGGCGCAATTCGACTCATGAGTTTTAGAACGTTGCTGATGCCCGGCCGGATCTCTAAACGGTCCTTCCGGAGCCCCGCGATCGCTGCTTCCACCAGTTTCTTCACGTCCATCATGGGGCTTCCCTTTATATCCGGCGCTTCAAAAGCGTCCTGTAATGGCGTCTGCGTTGCCGGGGGCGCCAGTTCGAAAACTTTGACATTGGTGTTCTTTAGCTGGACTCGCAAGGATTGCGTGAATGAATGGACGCCCGCTTTCGTAGCGCTATAGATGGGCGAGATGGGGAAAGGAACGAAAGCTAGTCCCGACGACACGTTTACGATTGCCGAGTTCGGTTGTTTCCGAAGGTGCGGCAGGAATCGCCTCACCATCCGGACCAATCCGGTGAGGTTCGTCTCAATCTCGAGGCTCAAATCTTCCAAGCCGGTTCCGCGGTCCTGAAGATTGATTTTTCGCATAATGCCGGCGTTATTGATCAAGATATTCAGCGCCGGAAATTCGCTCGTGATGCGAGCACACAGGGGGGCGATGGCCTCAGGATCGCTGACATCACTTTGGATGGTGTGAATCTGGGGCAAATCTCGCTGAACGCGAGCGAACTTGGATGGATCGCGTCCCGTGACGATCACCGTATTTCCTAGAGCGAGAAACTGGCGGGCAAGCTCAAGTCCAATACCGGATGTGCCACCGGTGATCAGAATCGTATTTTCAGAAACTTTCATAAGGCCTCTTCTATCCTTCTTGTCACTCTGACACTTTTCGTCGTTGTGTCCAGTATTGACAATCTGACGTTTTTTGTCAAGACTAAAAAGGAGCGGATGGCGGAAAGAAAAGAAGATGTGATCGCGGCGGCCACGCAGGTCTTTCTGCGCTACGGATACAAGCGCGTCACCATGGGCGATCTGGCGGAAGCCGCTCATATGTCGAGGCCGGCTCTCTACCTGGTTTTTCCCTCCAAGGACGAGATCTTTACGGCGGTCCTCAACAGGGCGTTTACCGCCATGTTGGATGAAATTCGGCAGGGGCTGAGCCGCCTCTCCACGCCGAAAGAAAAGCTGATGTTCGCCTTCGAGATATGGTGCGTCCGTCTGTTCGAAACGATACAGGCTTCGCCAGACGCCAAGGATCTGCTCGAAAGCAGTTACGAATTCGCCACGGAAGTGACCAAACGAGCGAGCGCGGATTTTGAGGCGCTGGTGGCCGAAGTGCTGCAACCGCTGGTGCGGCGGTCAACCGGCTTGAAGCTTTCTTCCGCCCAAGTGGCCCATATTCTTGCGGCGGCGGCGCCAGGCTTTAAAGCTTCTGCTAAGAACGCCGGTCAGCTTCGAGAATTGATTGCCGGCTTAATTAGCATTGTTTTGGCAAGCTTAACCAGTAGAAAGATTCAGGGCGTCCGTTAACCGACGGCTTCCAATTCCGAACAGTTGAATCCCGAGACTGGACGCCGTTCGCGGAGCGAACGCCCGTCGCCTGCGTTCCAACACCTCACTAAGCGCTCCGAACCTGGCTGATTAATTGCTCTGGCATAGGCACACGAAAGGATGTTTCAGGCCAATGTCTACGCTTACGAAGACACTTTCAGGATTCGCTTTTTTGGCAGCCGCGCTTTCCGCGTTTGCCCATCCCATTACCCAGGACGAGCGCGAGCACCTAGTGGCTCACCTGCAAATGACTCAGTCCTGGATAACAGACGAGGTTTCTCCTCTCTCTACTGCGCAGCTCAATTATCGGCCGGCGCCTGACCGATGGACGGTGGCCGAGGTGGTTCAGCACCTGGTTGTCGCAGAACCGAACTATTGGAAGCTACTGCAGAACTCATTGAAACAACCTCCCAAGAAGTTGGACAAAGCGGCCACCGATGCCGACGTCCTGTGGTACGGCATCGATCGCACTCAGCACGAAAAAACCTCACCGGACCAGAATCCCAAAGACCAACATATCGACGCCGCGCAGGCGTTCAAGTCGTATCTCACTATGCACGCGCAGTTGCTTGAAATGGCCCGATCGACGACTGAGGACCTGCGGAGCCATGCGGTGCCTGAGTGGGGCGTGGACGCTTATCAATGCCTGCTCGAGATATCTACACATGAGCAGCGTCACATTCTGCAGATCCGCGAAATCAAGGCCAGTCCCGGATTCCCGAAGAAGTAACCGGCTAATATGATCGTGTGCGAATTCTCCGGAGCTTCATTGCCGCCGCATCTCTACTGACGGCGTCCGCAAATGCGCAAACGCTCACCATCACTCACGTAACGCTTATTGATGTTACGGACGGCAGAACGCAGCCCGACACCACTGTAACGATTAACGGCAATCGGATCTCGAGCATCGCGCCCTCAACCAAAGCTACACCCAGCGCCGGACGGATCGTCGACGCCCGCGGCCAGTATCTGATCCCCGGACTTTGGGATATGCACACTCATGTGTACTTCGACAGTAGCGCTGCCGATGGTACAGACCTGATCCTGCCGCTGTTCCTGGCCAACGGCATTACAGGTGTCAGGGATATGGGTAGTGAACTCGACCCTGTGCTGCACGCCCGCGCCGAGATTGCCTCGCACCGGATCTTCGGACCACGCATGGTTGTCTCCGGACCTATGCTGGACGGAGCGAAGTCTCAGTACAAGGCCAGTATCCCGATCACGACGCCAGAAGACGGCCGCAAGGCTGTGGACATGCTCCAGAGGCGGGGAGTGGATTTTATCAAGACTCAGTCCGGCATCCCGCGCGAGGCGTACTTCGCGATTGCCGATGAGGCGAAAAAGAAGGGCATCGAATTTGAAGGCCATGTTCCTGATGGCGTCCGTGCATCGGAAGCCGTAGCCAGCGGCCAGCGCACCTTCGAGCACCTGATCGGAATCTCCGAAGCCAGCTCTCCGGACGAAGACAAATACCTCAGCGGCAAGAAAGGTCCCGGTATGTTTCTCGCGACTTTCGACGCGAAACGAGAGGCCAGCATCATTCAGCTTTTGGCGAAAAACCACGTCTGGCAATGCCCAACGCTCTTTTGGGAGCGCGGCCAGTGGCTGGTGGACTCGATCGATTATTCCAAAGATCCTGACCTTTCCTTCGCCGCTCATACCTGGGTGACGAAGCTGTGGCCCGCATCGCAGAAGTCGATCGTTAAAACGATGGATACGGATCCGCTTCCAGTTCGGGAAAAGTTCGTTACCCATGAACTCGACATCATTCGGAAGCTAAACGCCGCAAAAGTACCGATGCTGGCCGGCACCGACACGGCGGCGGGAGTGGACGTCATTCCGGGCATCAGCTTGCACCTGGAATTGCAGCGTTTCGTGGCAGCAGGCTTGACGCCGCTCGAAGCCTTGCAGACTGCCACCTTAAACCCGGCGAAGTTCTATAACAAACTTGCCGATTATGGCCCGATTCAGAAAGGACGAATCGCCGATCTGGTGCTCCTTACAGCCAACCCGGTGGAAGATATTGGCAACACCCGCAAGGTCGCCGGAGTGATCGCCGACGGGCGTTACATCTCGCCACAAGACTTAGACCAGCTTCGCGGCAAACTCAAACAACTGGCGGCCAAGAAATAATGAAATTCACCCTGCTCCTCCTAGCCCCGCTCGGTCTGTTCGCACAGAACTACGACCTCGTGATCCGCAACGGACACATTATCGACGGAACAGGGTCGCCCTGGTACGCAGCCGATATCGCGATTCGCGACGGACACATTGCAGCCGTCGGCCGTCTGGATTCCGCCACCGCGCGACAGACCATCGATGCCTCGGGAATGGTGGTGGCTCCGGGCTTTATCGACATGCTGGGGCAGTCGGAAACATCAATGCTGGTGAATCCTCATCTGCCGTCGAAAATTTATCAAGGCATCACTACCGAGATTACCGGCGAAGGCGGATCGGCCGCGCCCCTCACGGATGCCATTCGCACGGCCGACCACGCGAATTTCGAGCACTATAAAATCGATCCTTCCTGGAACACCTTCCGCGAGTTTTTCGGCCGTCTTGAAAAACAAGGGATGGGTATCAATCTCGCGAGTTACGTCGGCGCAACCCAGGTGCGAAGGGCGGTTATCGGCGATGACGATCGCGCGCCCACGGCGGCGGAGCTCGACCGTATGAAGGCGCTGGTGCGCGACGCCATGCACGACGGCACGGTGGGCGTATCCACCTCGCTACAATACGCGCCCGCGCCGTACGCTACTACCGATGAACTGATCGCGCTCGCGTCCGAAGCTGCAAAGCTTGGCGGCATCTACGCCACCCACATGCGCAACGAGGGCAATGCCATTATTGCCGCTATCGACGAAGCGGTACGGATCGGCCGTGAAGCTCACATCCCAGTGGAAATCTGGCATCTGAAAACCGCCGGGCTCGAGAATTGGGGCCGTATGCCGGAGATCGTCGCGCACATCGATCAGGCGCGCCGTTGGGGCGTCGAGATTGGCGCTAACACGTACGCGTACACCGCCTGGTTCAACAGTTTCTCGGCCTTCATCCCGCCGTGGGCGCACGATGGGGGTGATGCGAAGCTGATACAACGCCTGAAAGATCCAGCATCGCGCGCACGAATTCGTAAAGAGATGCAAATGCCCAGTACGGCCTGGGACAACGAATGGAATGAAATTCCGGGTCCTCAAGCGATCCTCATCAGCGTTGTACAGAATCCAAAACTGCTCCCGCTGCAAGGCAAGACCATTGCGGAAATCGCAAAGCTCTGGGACAAGGATCCCATCGACACGATCTTCGACTTCTTGATCGAGGACAACGCGGCCACCAATGTCGCTGTTTTCGGCATGTCCGAACCAGACGTCCGGCTTGCACTGCAGCAGCCGTGGGTGAGCGTCTGCAACGATTCTCAGGGCACGGCGCCTGACGGATTACTTGGCCAGGAGCATCCGCACCCCCGCGCCTATGGAACTTTTCCGCATATCCTGCGCAAGTACGTCCGTGAAGACGGCGCAATTACTCTGCCTGATGCCATCCGCAAATTCAGCGCGCTCCCCGCGTCTCGCCTGCGGCTGGCGGACCGCGGCGTAATCAAGAACGGCATGTGGGCGGATATTGTGGTTTTCGATCCGAGCACCATAACCGATGTCGCCACGTTCGAGAAGCCCAATCAGCTTTCCCAAGGGATGCACTACGTGCTAGTGAACGGAGTACCGGTGATAGAACGCGGCGCGATGACAAATGCGCTGCCGGGAAAACTAGTCCGTGGACCGGCATGGAAGCCTTGATCAACTTATCGGAGTAAGCTAATTAAATGCTCCGGACTGTTTTAAGTACTTTTGGAATTTTGGCTGGCGCCGTCTTCGCGTCTGCCCAACAACCAGCCGGCCCAGCGCCCGCAGGACGCGCCGCTCCTCAACCACAGGCCATCCAGCAAGTGAAGCCCGGGCTCTTCATGATCACGGGCGCCGGTGGTAATTCCACGGTTCGCGTGACGAGCCAGGGGTTGATTTTGGTCGACGGCAAGCTCCCCGGCGAAGCAAACTACAACGCTTTGATGGCTCTCATCAAAGGTGTCTCGGACCAGCCCGTTAAGTACTTGATCGTCACTCACCATCATGCCGATCACACCGGCAACAACCAGAGGTTCTTGGACGCGGGCGTGCAAATCGTCGCGCATGAGAATCTCAAGAAGAACCTTGTCACCTATCAGGTGGATCCGAAGCCCGCGCCGCCTAGCATTACTTATGAGGGCGCGGAATACACCGTCCAGCTTGGAGACGTCAAGGTTGAATTACACCAATTCGGCCGGGCTCATACCAGCGGCGATACCGTCGTGTATTTCCCCGATCTAAAGGTGGTCGCACTGAGCGATGTAGTCACCACCGGCAAGACCGGCCCACTGATCGACTACGCGGGAGGCGGAAGCGCCACCGATTGGACCAACGTGCTGGCGGGCATCCTGAAATTGGATTTCGACGCGGCCATTCCAGGCAATGGAGATGTCATGACCAAAGCCGACGTCCAGACGTACAAGACGAAGTTCGATACCGTGATCGCAAGAGCCAGGGAACTGGTGCGGATGGGCGTGCCCCAGGATCAATTACTCGCGCAGATCAAAACGGACGACATCGGATGGGCTCCGAGAGTTCCGAAAATAGATGCGTTCTACGCGGAACTGTCGGAATCGAAGTAGGACCCGTTAGATTTCGAGTTTTCCGGTACTGTCGCCGAAACTGTCTTGATGGACGCCATGTTTGTCGAGCAATGAAAGCATCAGATTTGACATCGGCGTGTGCGCGGGAAACACCAGGTGACGTCCGCCTTTCAAATTGCCCGCAGCGCCGCCCGCCACCAGGATAGGCAGCGGATCGTGATCGTGCTGATTGCCGTTGCTCATGCTGCTGCCGTAGAGGACCGTGGAATGGTCCAGCAGATTGCCGTCGCCATCTGGTGTGGCGCGTAGCTTTTCGAGGAAATAGCCGAGCATCTGTACGTGATATTTGTTGATAAGCGCAAAACGGTCCATATTGGCGCGTACATTGGAGTGGTGCGACGCGCCATGGAAACCGTCGCGCACGCCGCTGGCCGGATACGTGGCTCCACTGGTGTCGCGCGCATACATCATGGTTGAAATGCGCGTAATCTCGGCGCGCCAGGCCAGCACCAGCAGGTCGTACATCAGCTTGATGTGATCCTCGAATGCTTCCGGGATTCCCACCGGGGCTTCGGGAACGCTCAATTCGTTCGCGGATTGCTCGGTGGCTTTCTGGATACGGCGCTCGATTTCGCGGATATCATCCAGATATTCGGTCAGGCGAACGCGGTCGCTCGGATCCAGTTTGCCCTGCAGGCGCGCCACCTTGTCGGTGACCGAATCCAGAATGCTGCTGTCTTGTTTCTTGCGGGAAAGACGCTGCGCGGAGTTGGCGCCATCGCCGAACAGCCGCTCAAATACCACCTGTGGGCTGTTTTCCATGGGCAGCGGAAGCGTCGGAGTGCGCCACGAAATGGTGTTGAAATAAGCGCAACCGTAGCCCGAGCCGCAATTCAAACCCACTTCTTCGATGCCCAGTTCGATGGATGGCAGCGGCGTGTCCTGGCCGATGTGCTGAGCCAGCACTTGGTCGACAGTCATGCCCGAATGGACGGAACCTTTTTCCGGATGAGCGCCACTGAGGAACACGGCGGCGGAACGCGCGTGATCCGCTCCCGCATCGGAACCAGCGCCGCTAGCCTGCGGGTGGGCCAGGTTGCTGACCACGCACAGACGATCACGGAGCTTTTCCAGCGGCTTCAGCGTCTCGGGAAATTCGAACCCGGCCCCTTCCTGAGCGGGCGTCCATTTGTCCATCGTCGCGCCGTGCGGAACATAGATACCGCAGAACCGGCTATGCGAGACCGCCGCAGTCTTGGCCAGTGGCGTTTGAGCGGGAACCATGGAGTCCAACAGTGGTAGCGCGAGCGTCACACCCATGCCGCGCAAAAACGTGCGCCGCGGTAAATGTTTCTTGGTAATGAACATTATTGGTTCCACCTTCAATCCGCCTTTCGGCTGCTGACGCTGTCCGCTTCTTTCATTCTCATCTGAAATGGGGCGCTGTTCACTACTCCCAAAACCAGGTCGGAGAACCGGTAACGATCCGGGGCCGCATCCCGCATAATCGTGCGGACCACCGGCATATCGTAATACTTGGTTTCGCGGCCCACTCCATACATCAGCAATTTTTCCGTCATGGCGCCGACAAACGCCTCCCGGCGCGCGAGCAAAGCCTTGCGTAAGCTGGCCGGACCATCGATTGGGGTGCCATCCACCAGTTGGCCGGACGCATCGATCCGAACCCCGGAATCCGCATTGCGCCATTGGCCCACCCCGTCGAAATTCTCGAGCGCGAGCCCGATAGGGTCCATTATTTTGTGGCAAGCGGCGCACACCGGATTGGCACGGTGTTCTTCCATCCGGCCCCGCACCGAAGTGGCGGCTGATGCGTTGGCGTTCTCCTTGAGCGGCGGAACGTTGGGCGGGGGCAACGGAGGCGGGCTTCCGAGAAGATTTTCGAGAATCCACTTACCTCGCTGCACCGGGGATGTGCGATTGGCGTTGGAAGTGACCAGAAGCATACTTCCCTGCCCCAACAAACCACGCCGCTCCTCGTTGGGAACCGGAACCCGCCGGAAATCGGGACCGTAGATGTTAGCGATGCCATAGTGCCTGGCCAGGCGCTCGTTCACGAAAGTATAGTCGGCGTCAAGAAGATCCAACGCGGACCGGTCTTCGCGCAGAACACTTTCGAACAGCATTTCCGTTTCCTTCTGAAATGCCTGTCGCAGATTATCGTCGAAGTCGGGAAACTCGCGCGCATCGGGATTTGCATTCTTCAATTCCCTAAGGTAAAGCCATTGATCGGCGAAGCTAGTCACCAGTGATCGAGCCCGCTCATCCGCCAGCATCCGGCGCGTCTGACGATCCAGCACGGCCGGTTCGTGCAGCTTGCCCTGAATCGCCAACTTCAACAGTTCGTCGTCGGGAATACTGGACCATAAAAAAAACGAGAGGCGCGAGGCAAGCTCGGTGTCGCTGATTCGATAAATCCCGTTTGGTGGAACGGCGGCTGGCGGCGGCTCGAAGCGGAAGACAAATTCAGGGTCGGCAAGAATTCTCCGCAACGCCATTTCAACGCCGCCATCGAAACTCCCTTTGCTCCGTTCCTGCTGATAGAAGCTCAACAGAGACTCGAGATCGGAATCCGTGGGCGCTCTCCGAAAGGCCCGCCGCGTGAGGTTGGACAGGATCTGCCGAGCGCACGGAATTTCATCCGCGGGCGCGCTGGGATGACATACAAAGATGCGCTTACGGCTGGGTGTGTCGCCCGGGCCGGTGGCGTTGTAGGGACCGGTGATGTCCACTCTACCCAGATGCGGCACCGTGCTGTACCCATACTGCATGCCGATGTTCGAATCGAAGGTACTCGCGCCTGGGCGATGGACCAAATCCTCGATAGCGTCATTATTCTTCTCGAGGAACGCAACTCCCACAGTCTGCGGGCCGGCTTTGACATTGGCACGAAACTCAAGACGAATGTTCGGAGTCATCTTCACCCGTTCTTCCGAGGGATCCGAAAGCGGCGTCGGAGGCGGCGCGGGACCGGCGCTCTCTTTCATAAAAAACATCGGCACTTCGTCCAGCTTGAACAACTTCACACGCTCGCCATTCAGGGTTACTTCCAGTTCCTGGCCTTCAGCACCCTCACCGAACACCTGGCCGAAGCTGAGCTTCTGCAAAGACAGCTTGATCAGGTATTCGCCGTTCAACGGAAAATTGTGGCGGATCAGCATTCCGCCGCGCGTTCCAGGCGGTAATCCATCTAGCGTTTCGGTTTGCGACAGATCGCCTTTCACCGTATAGGTGACGTCGAGCGGCGCGGTTTCCGGATCTCCCACAGCCAGACGGCTGATCTTGGCCGCCGCGGATACGTAGCGTTCCAGGAGTGCCGGCGATATGCCCAGGACGTCGGCGATATTGTCGAATCCGTTGCTCGAATCGTCGGCCGGCAGCAGGGTAGCAGCGTCCACTTCAACCCCCAGCAGGTCGCGGATGGCGTTGGCATACTCGCTGCGGTTCATCCGATGCAGCGGCGTTCGGCCGGGATTCGGATTCGCGGCCGCGGCGCGATCCAGACCATCTTCCACGGCACTGGCAAAGGCGTCCAGCGACGGACGATCCGGCCGGCGTGCACCAGCGGGCGGCATCAGTCCGGCTCGAACCTTGCGAACTACTTTCTCCCAGGTTTCGGCGTCAGGTCCTACGTGTTGAAGGTTCAACTGGTCCAGCGCCAGGCCGCCGGTCTTCAACTTTGCGTTGTGGCAGGTGACGCAATATTGATTGAGCAGCGCCTGCGGAGCTTGCGGCCCATTGAACAGTGCCTGGGGCACCTGCGCGCTCATCACCACCACCGCGGCGATGCCCAGCGTGAAAAATTTGATCATTGGTTAGAGGACAACTTCTGCAGTAGCGCCATCGCTTCCGGCTTTGCCACCGGAGGCCGCACCGCCAGAAAGATTCCTTTGGCAAAGGTCATGGGCGTGCGTCCTTCGCTATCCTTCACGTCCACCTTCGCGCCATGATCCGCCAAAATCTGGATCACCGACACCCATCCGCGATTGGCCGCCCCGTGCATGGCCGTAAAACCAAGCGTATTCGTCGCGTTCACATCGGCTCCGCGATCCAGACATAGCTTGACCGCTTCTACGTATTCCGATTCGCTGTGGCTATAAGTTTGAGCCGGGATCCAATTGATACCCGCCGCAGCCATCAGCGCAGTGCTGCCTTGAGTGGTCGCGATATTCGGATCGGCACCCGCCGCAAGCAGCAGCCGCATCACTTCGATGTCGCCAGAAAGGGCGGCACGCACGAACGGTGTTTCGCCATCGAAGTTCACCCACGATGCATCGAATTGCATCAGCCCGTGGACTGGAACCGTATTGGTTCTCAGGTTTGGATCGGCCCCTTTCTGGATAAGCGCTTTAATCAGGGGCAATGGATCGCCTCCGTCGGTGGGCAGATCAATATACTTGTCGTGATTGAAGTTCCGCAGATCGATAGCCGCGTATAGGGCGGCGCGATGATAATCGTCGGCGGCATTCGGATTGGCTCCTTTCGCCAGCAGTTCCGTCGCCATCCCGACCTGTCCGTTGAGCAGCGCGATCAGTAGCGGCGAAGTGTGGTTGCCGGACGATTCGTTGATCCCCGCTCCGTGGTCCACCAACAGCCGAGCCATTTCGCTATTGCCATCGCGAATCGCGAACAGCAGTGGCGTCACTCCACCGTCAGCCGTTGGTAAAGCCCGTTGCCGGATGATACCGTTTCCAGACGCGCCACCTGCTTTGGCGGGTACATACTCGCCTTTCGGCATCGTGACATTGGTATGGGCATTGACGTCGGCGCCCCGGGCAATCAGTAGTTTCACCACGTCGGTGTGATTCTCAAGCACCGCCCACATCAGCGCGGTCTGCGCGTGCACGGTGTCTTTTGCGTTGACGTTTGCTCCTTTGTCGAGAAGCAATGTCACTGCAGGCACCTTGCCCGATCGCGCCGCAGTCATCAGAGCTGTCTCGCCACTTGGATTGGCGCTGTTCGGATCAACGCCAGCGGCCAACAACTTGCCGATGATGGCCGGGTTTCCGTTCGTCGCGGCCAGATTGATCGGCGTCACGCCATACCGGTTTTGCGCCTTCACATCCGCGCCCGCGGCGATCAGGGCATCCACGGCCGCAACATCATCGCGACGAACCGCCCAATGCAAGGCAGTTGTGCCGTCTGGCTGGGGAGTGTTGATGTGCTCGCGATCGGACGCTAGCGAGCGAAGAATATCCCGATCGCCATTCATTACGGCGTCGGCAACACCCGCATCGGCTGCGGATGCAAAATTGTGGGTTGCTAGCAATAGTAACGCGACGAACAATGTCGGTAAAGGTTGGCGCAAGCTTTTCCCGCCCTCCACGCTAGCCTCTTATTCGATCACCCAGGCGCACCCGCGTCAAGGGTACCCTCGCGGCAGGCCGGGTTGGGCGTGTCGCAGCCGGCTATGAACTCAACGGTTTTCCCGGTCTCTTTCGCGGGCTTTTTCCCTATCCTCGCGGTCCTTTTGTTTCCAACCCTCGCTGGCTTTACGAGCGCTGTCCTCTAGCTTGCGTTCAGCGGCAGCGGCGGTCTTTTCGGCGTGTTTGGCGATTTCATGGGCAGCTTCGCCAACCTTAAACGCAGCTGAGTTCCGGTCGCTTTCCTCTCGTTCGCGCTGGGCTTCCCGCTCGCGTTCGCCGCGGTGGGAGCAACCGCCGAGGGTCAATATGATGAATAAGCCTATGAAACACCGCATGGATGTCAATCCCCGCAAGCCCTATATCGACGGTAACAGGATCTTGGCTTATGGGGCAACACGCTCGAATAAATATCCTAAAAATCAACCACTTACGCCTCACCAGCCATTCACCGTAGCTCCAAAGGGCCACTAACCTATGGCTCCAGGAAATCATCTCTAATACCATATAGCTTGAACTGCGTATGTGGATAGTTCGATTAGCGCTCAGGCGCCCTTATACTTTCGTCGTGATGTCGGTGGCCATCCTGCTGCTTGGATTGACCTCCATTCTCACGATGCCGATTGACATCTTTCCGTTCATAGACATACCCGTCGTCAGCATCAATTGGAATTATGCCGGCATGTCGCCGGAGGAGATGGAAAACCGCATTCTCACCGTCTTCGAACGTGGTATGACCACCACTGTCAACGACATCGAGCATATCGAATCGCAATCTTACTACGGCATTTCGATCGTCCGCGTCTATTTTCAGCCCAACGTGAAGATCGACATGGCAGTGGCGCAAATCTCGGCCATCGCCAACTCCGCTACTCGCGCGATGCCGCCGGGAATCTTTCCGCCCAACATCCTGAGGTACGACGCATCCAGCGTGCCCATTATCCAACTGGGCCTGGAAAGCAAGACGCTCAGTGAGCAGGAAATCTACGATCTGGGGCAAAACTTCATCCGAACTCCTTTGGCGACGGTGCAGGGCGCCGCCGTGCCGGGTCCGTATGGGGGTAAACAGCGCCAGGTAGTGGTGGATCTGGATCCAACCGCGCTCTACGCCAAACAGCTATCGCCAATCGACATCTCGAACGCCTTCAGCCAGCAAAATCTAATTGTACCCGCCGGCACCATCAAGGTTGGCGATACCGAGTACGCCGTACGCCTGAACAGCAGTCCCGAGATACTGAGCGATCTGAACGAGCTTCCGGTGAAAACGGTGAACGGCGCCACAGTGTACTTGAAAGACGTGGCCACGGTGCGCGACGGATTCTCGGTGCAAACCAACATCGTCCGCACCAACGGGACGCGCGGCGTGTTGCTCACGATTCTGCGCAACGGCCAGGCGTCGACGCTCGATATCGTAAACAAGGTGAAGGCGGCTCTGCCCCGAATTGAAGCCGCTATGCCGGCGGCCTTGAAGGTCCGGCAATTGTTCGATCAGTCGCTTTTTGTGCGCGCCTCTATTAACGGCGTGGTGCGAGAGGCCACGATCGCGGCGCTGCTCACCGGCTTGATGATTCTGTTGTTCCTCGGCAGCTGGCGCAGCACGGTAATTGTTTGTATTTCGATTCCGCTCTCCATCTTGACGTCGCTGATCATCTTGAAGCTGATGGGGCACACCATCAACGTAATGACGCTGGGCGGCCTGGCGCTGGCAGTGGGCATCCTGGTGGACGACGCCACCGTGGAAATTGAGAATACGCACCGCAATCTGGCGATGAAGAAACCGCTGGTGCGGGCCGTGTTGGATGGCGCGCAACAGATCGCAGTTCCGGCCTTAGTTTCCACCCTGTCCATCTGTATCGTGTTCGCCCCGGTTCTGCTTTTGACAGGGGCGGCGAAGTTTTTGTTCACGCCGCTTGCGCTGGCGGTGGTTTTTGCGATGCTCGCTTCCTACATGTTGTCGCGAACGCTGATTCCCACCATGGTGCACTATCTGCTCAAACCGGAAGTGGATATGTATCGATCGGGCGAGCATGGCGAGGGAGGAAGCGCGGAAGGCCACTCCATCATTTGGCGCATCCATTTCGCCTTCAATCGCAAGTTTGAGCGTTTTCGAGCCGCCTATACAGGATTGCTGGACTGGGCGCTCGATCATCGCGCCGCCGTCCTGAGCACCTTCCTGATCTTCGCGTTCGGCTCTCTTGGTTTGGCCTTTCTCGTAGGCCGCGATTTCTTCCCAACTGTCGATTCCGGCCAAATTCGGTTGCACGCTCAGGCAGCCGCGGGAACACGCATCGAAAAGACGGAGTTGATCTTCGCAGAGATTGAAAAGGAAATCCGCAACGTCATCCCAGCCCGCGAGTTGGACACCATCCTCGACAATATCGGCGTCCCGCCGGGCGGGTTCAACCTGGGTTTCGGCGACAACGCGGTGATCGGCAGCAACGACGGCGATATTCTCATCTCGCTCACCAAGGATCACGCGCCAACGGATGTCACCATTCAGCGCCTGCGCAAGCGGCTGCACGAGAAGTTCCCCGAGATCGTTGTCTTCTTCGAGGCGGCCAATATCACCAATCAGATTCTCAACTCCGGCCTGCCGGCTCCTATCGACGTGCAAGTCACCGGGCGAGACGCGGGACCAAATTACGATATCGCCGAACGGCTGTCCGAGCGTATCGCACGCATCCCCGGCGCGGCCGACGTCCACGTACATCAGGTCATAGATGCGCCTGAGTTGCGCATCAATGTGAACCGAATCAAGGCCGGGCAACTGGGCCTGACCCAGAGCAACGTCGCCAGCAGCGTCCTCATTTCGCTGAGCGGCAGTAGCCAGGTGGCCCCCGCCTTTTGGCTCAACTGGAAGAATGGCGTTAGCTATAACGTACTGATTCAAACCCCGCAATATAAGCTGGATTCTCTCGACAAGTTGATGCGAACTCCGGTCTCTACCGGCTCCGCGGTGGCTTTCAATACGCCTGGATCGATGGCGGGCACAGCCAACCAAGGCGATGGTTCCACTGGCGCGGCGCCCAATCAAAGTTCGGCGGCATACGCAAATCCCGGCACCCTGCCTTATCAAACCCAAATGCTGTCCAATCTGGCTACGCTCGAACACACCACAGGGCCCGAGATCGCGAATCATTACAACGTGCAGCCTGTGTTTGACGTGTACGCGAATGTCGACCGGCGGGATCTAGGTGGAGTGACTTCGGAAGTAGAAAAGATAATCGCGGATACCAAAGTTCCCAAAACGACGCAGATTTTCCTCCGCGGGCAGGCCGCCACCATGGAAAGTTCGTTCTTTCGCCTCGGCCTGGGTGTCATCGCAGCCATCGTTTTGGTGTACCTGTTGATGGCGGTCAATTTTCAATCCTGGGTGGATCCATTCATCATTCTCACGGCCCTGCCCGGCGCGCTGGCCGGCATCCTGTGGATGCTCTTCGTAACGCAAACCACCTTGAACGTTCCATCGTTGATGGGCGCCATCATGTGTATCGGCGTGGCAACCGCGAACAGTATTCTAATGGTGGTCTTTGCGAATGACGAAAGAATGGAAGGCAAGAACGCTCGAGAGGCGGCGCTCTCGGCGGGATACACGCGGTTGCGGCCGGTATTAATGACAGCCGCGGCCATGATCCTCGGCATGCTCCCGATGGCGCTCGGAATCGGCGAAGGAGCCGAACAGAACTCTCCTTTGGGCCGGGCCGTTATTGGCGGCTTGCTGCTGGCCACGGTGACAACGTTGCTCATCGTACCGATCGTTTATAGCTACATGCGCAAACTGCCGCCCGTCGACCATGACAAGCAAATCGAGGAAGAAGAGCGCGAAGGGCTGCCCGAATCCGAATTCCAGATGTATTGAGTTGTATTGCCTGACAAGATTTAGCTTGAAAAAGTAATGACATCACCGACTCTGAACGAACCCGATAATCCGCTAGATAATCCAATGGACTTGCCCTCCTCTGAGAGAGAACAGGAACTGCGCGCAGAAATCGAACGGCTGACCCGCCAATTAGAGCAGAAGAATTCGCACGCAGCGCATTCGCCCCTGGAACACCCCAAGCGTCCAACTGGCGGCAAGATCGCGATGCTCCTTTTTTTCGTGGCCGCGCTTTTTCTGATAGCCTTCTTCGTGGGCTACCTGCCGCATCATCGCCGCGATCTGCAAGTGATTGCCGAAGCTAACGTCCAGAACGATGCGCTGCCCGATGTCACCGTGGTTCAGGCGCAGCGGGGATCCGCGATGGGCGATCTGGTCCTACCTGGCAATATTCAGCCCGTAACGGAGGCGCCCATCTTGGCGCGTGCGGAGGGCTATGTGCAGCGCCGCTATGTCGACATTGGTGATAAAGTCACCGCCGGGCAACTTCTGGCCGAAGTGGAGGCGCCCGATCTGGACCAACAGGTTCGACAAGCGCAAGCGTCGGTGGAACAGTCGCAAGCGGATTTAGCGCGTGCCAGCGCGGCTCTCGAACAAGGCAAGGCCAACGAGTCCATCGCCAAGGTAACGGCCACCCGCTGGGACAATCTGGTGAAGCGCGGTGCGGTTTCAAAGCAGGAAAATGATCAGTATCAGGCGCAATTTCAGGCTCAGACCGCCAACGTAAAGGCGCTGGAACGAGCCGTGGACGCGGCCAAGGGCAACATCGCCGCCATGCAGGCCAACGTCGGACGGTTGAGCGAAATGCAGGGATATCTGAAGGTACGCGCGCCTTTCGCGGGCGTGGTCACGCTGCGCAACGTGGATGTGGGGACGCTGGTAAACACGGGCAGCACGATGCTGTTCCGCATCGCTCAAACCAATCTTCTGCGAACATACCTGAATGTCCCACAGGCCAACGCCTCAGACCTGCACGTGGGACAAATGGCGTCGCTGGCAACTCCGGAGCTTCCGGAACGCAAGTTCGCTGGCGCCGTTACTCGTACCGCGAATGCGCTGGATCCATCCAGCCGAACGTTGCTGGTGGAAGTGCAAGTGCCAAATCCGGAAGGCAAGCTGCTGCCGGGAATGTACGTGGAGGTGGACCTGCACCTGCCCCGCAAGGATCCGCCGTTGCTGTTGCCAAGCGACACGCTAACGATACGTCCGGAGGGGACGCTGGTGGCTACCGTCGATTCGAACAGTGCCGTCCATTTCCAGCACGTGGTGGTCGGCCGCGACTATGGCAGCAATATCGAAATTCTGTCGGGCCTGAGCGCTGGACAACGGGTGATCGCGAATCCGAACGATTCGGTCCAGGAAGGCGTCAAAGTTCACCAAGTCATGGTGAACGGCGATGGCGGCGGAGCCAAGCGCGCGCGCTAGCTCGTGCCTTCCCCTTCCCTGCCGTATTCTGAAACAATACGCACCCCAGCCCGTCTCACGCTTCGCGTGCGCCATCATGAAAGAATTCGCATGAAAAAGATTATCGTCGTATTTCTCTGTCTGCTCCTCCTGGCGCCGGCCGGTTACCCAGCCGAAGCGTTCGACTGGTTGAAGCGGCCCTATATAGAGCGTCCTATCGCTCCGCTGGATCTATCCAATTCGCCGCGCATCCGGCAGTTGCTGCGATCGGGCAACATCTATCTTTCGCTGTCGGACGCCATCGCGCTGGCCATCGAAAACAATCTGGATATTCAACTCGAGCGCTACACCTTGCCGGCGGCGGACACCGAATTGCTGCGTGCGAAAGGCGGTGGAGTGGTGCGAGGCTTGACCTACGAAGTGTTCGAGGTGCCCGTGGGAGTGGGAGGCCCGTCCAGCCCATTGGTGACATCGGCGGCAACGCCCGGTGTCGGCGCCGCTGGGTCTGTGCCAACCAATCCCTCTGAGCTTGGTGCTCTATCCGAGCAACTGGATAATCTCTCGATGCTGCAAACCGTCCCTCTTTCAATAGGTCCGGCGCTTCCGCAGTTTGATCCCGCGCTAACCGGGCAACTGAATTGGACCCATCAGACCACCCCCAACACAGAGCCCGCAGCCTACGGCACGAACGCCCTCTTCGGCAACACCACCACCGCCAATGCGGCTTACACACAAGGCTTCGGACCCGGTACGGAATTAAATGTGGGCTTCGATAACGCGCGCAACACAACCAATTCTCTCCTTAGTGCGTTTAGTCCTTACACCGCCTCAAGCCTCGGATTCACGGTCACTCAGCCCCTGCTGCGCGGTTTCGGCCTGGCGGTGAACCGCCGCTTCATTCGCATCTCGAAGAACGAGCAAAAGATTGCGAGCCTGCTCGTACAGCAGCAGCTGATCGCGACAGTCTATGGCGTGGTACGCCTCTACACGGATCTAGTGGCGCTGTATGAAGACGTGAAGGTGAAGGAAGAAACGCTGGCATCCGCCGAAAAGCTCTACACCGATACTAAATCTGAAGTCGACGAGGGCACCCAAGCGCCCGTCGAATTGACGCGCGCTAACGCACAGGTGTTTTCCATCCGTCAGGATTTGATCGATTCGCGGGGGCTTCTGGAAGAGCAGGAGGCGATCATCAAAAACGTGATCACACGCCGAACCGACAACGAACCGGAGGTGCTAAACGCGGGCATCATTCCAACAGATTCCATCGAGGTTCCAGGTACGGACGAGAATCGGTCCTTGCAGGATTTGGTCGCGCTGGCATTCGCCAATCGGCCCGATTTACGGCAGGCCGGCGTCCAAATAGAAAACACTCAGATCAGTTTGCAGGGCTCGCGCAATGGATTACGGCCGGAAGTGGATCTGGTTGGTACCGCTCAAAACAGTGCGCTGGCCGCTCAACTGAACCCGCTGACGCCGCCCATCCAGTCACCATTTATCGGCGGTTACGGCAACGCACTGGAACAGCTTGCAACGCGCAAGTACCCCACGTACGGCGTCGGCCTCAACATTAATTTGCCGCTTCGCAATCGGATCGCCCAGGCTGATGTCACTCGCGACGAGATCCTGCTGCGGCAGAGTCAGGTGCTGCAACAACAGCTCCGTAAGCAAGCGCAACTGGAAGTGGAAGACGCGGTGATCGCCATGCGGCGCGCCCGGGCCTCTTACGACGCAGCCGTCGAGACCCAGAAGCTGCAGCAAGAATCTCTCGATACCGAGCAGGCCAAGTTCGATGTGGGCGCGTCCACCAGCTTTTTCATCATCCAGTACCAGAGCTTCCTGGCGCAGGCGCGATCCACGGTGGTAGTGGCGAAAAGCGCGTACCTCAAAGCTCGCGCAGCTTTGCAGCGCGCCACCGGGACCATCTTGGATGACAATCAGGTATCGCTCAACGACGCGATTCGCGGGCGTTGACTAGAGCCGTGATTTTCGGCGAGCCAGTAGCAACATCACCGCTCCAAAGATCACCATCGAGATCCCGCAGTCCAGGTTGACGTTCGCGGATCCGAGCGGAGCTTGATAATTCGCCGAAAGTCCGACAATACACAGGATGGCGCCCACCAGCGCGAAGAAACTTCCGATCGGTACTCGCAGGTCGTTCATATTTACCAGAAGATTAAATTGAGGATCACAAGCGCCACGATGACGATCACCGCCAAAGGCGCCGGCCGCTTGTACCAGGGCACTTGCTCGTGCGGGATCTGGGTGAGCCCGTAGACCAGATTATGCAGTTCGGACTCGGCCTTCGGCGCCGACATCAAACTCACCAGTGCTGTCACCAAAAAGCAAGTAGACCACGCAAAGATCGCGATCCAAAAATTTTGCGCCATCGTTGATGGGAAAGTATGCAGCACGGTCCCCAACCAACCACCCTTGCCTTCCGCCAGCGTCAGCCCATGCGTCAAAGCCGCGGCTCCTGTACCCGCCAGCAATCCAGAAAAGGCGCCATGGCCTGTGGCGCGCTTCCAAAACATTCCCAGCAGAAACGTTGCGAACAGCGGCGCGTTGACGAAGCCAAACACCAGTTGCAGGAAATCCATGATGTTGTTGAAGTGGCTGGCCAGATAAGCCGTCGCGATGGATAGCGCCACTCCCACCACCGTGGTCACACGTCCCACAAACAGGTAGTGGGCATCGGGCGCATTCTTGCGGATGTGGCCTTGATAAAGATCGTAAGTCCACACCGTATTAAAAGCCGTCACGTTGCCGGCCATTCCCGACATAAACGATGCCATCAGAGCCGTGAGACCCAGGCCCAGCATGCCCGAGGGATAAAACTGAGCCATCAGCGTGGTCAGCGTTTGGTCATAGTCCGGGCCACCCCCAGGTTTGAGCGGGATGGAATAACCCAGCGCCATGTGCGAAAGCGCGACCGCCGCGATGCCGGGAATAATGACGACAAATGGCATCACCATTTTTGGAAATGCCGCGATCAATGGCGTGCGCCGCGCGGCAGACATGGAATCCGCCGCCATGGCTCGTTGCACTACCAGAAAATCCGTGCACCAATAACCGAACGACAGTACGAAGCCGAGTCCCGCCACCAGGCCGAACACTTCCACGCCCATCGGATTTTGGGACGCGTTCCCCGCGTATCGCCAGGTGTGCGTCATCACCTCGGGCAGCCGGGCAGCCATGCCGCTCCAACCTCCGGTCCGCATTACGACAAAAATTGACAGGGGAGCGAAGCCCAGCACGATCAGGAAAAATTGCAGCACTTCGTTGTAAATCGCGCTGGTAAGCCCGCCGAGAAACGTGTAAACCAAAACGATGGCCGCCGATAGGATCACCGACGCGGTGAAGCTCCAGTGCAGAACCAGCTCGAACAACAGCCCCAGTGCGTACATCGAAATGCCGGAGGAGAACACCGTCATCACGGCAAAGGTCACCGCGTTTAGAGCCCGCGTCTTCTCGTCGAACCGCAGCTTTAAATATTCAGGTACGCTGCGCGCGCGGCTTCCATAATAAAACGGCATCATGAAGACGCCCACGAACAGCATGGCCGGCACCGCGCCGATCCAATAAAAATGCGCGGTCATGATGCCGTACTTCGCGCCCGATGCGCACATGCCAATCACTTCTTGCGCGCCGAGATTCGCGGCAATGAACGCCAGACTGGTAATCCAGACCGGAACCGAGCGGCCGGAGGTAAGGAAATCGGCGCTGGTCGCCACCTTCCGCTTCACCATCCAACCAATGGATAGAACGAAAACGAAGTACAGCGACAGGATCAGGTAGTCAACCGGGGCAAGCCTCAAACCGCCTAAAGTCTAGCATAGGAATCGCGCTCGAAATCTCCTCTGCGCCTTTGGTCCGGCCTATGCGATCATTGCTCCTTACCAGGCTCCTTATCAACTCATGCTCGCGTACGCTTGCACCATCTTCCTGAGCGCATTTCTACTTTTCGCGGTGCAGCCGATGATAGGCAAAATCATCCTGCCGTGGTTCGGCGGATCGGCTGCGGTGTGGAGCACCTGCCTGCTATTCTTCCAAGCTGCGTTACTCGCGGGTTACTTCTACGCCGATCGTTCCACGCGCTTGCTGAAGCCGAAACGCCAAGCCTCCCTGCACATCGCGCTCATGGCCTTAAGCCTGGCGCTGCTGCCCATCCTGCCTTCCCCGACTTGGAAGCCGACACAGGCCGGCGATCCGTCGTTGCGCATTTTGCTGCTGCTCGCCGCAACCATAGGCCTGCCCTATCTGCTGCTGTCAACAACTAGCCCGCTTTTGCAAGCCTGGTATGTCGCAGCTAAACCCGGCGCGGTTCCCTACCGATTATTCGCGCTCTCGAACTTCGGATCGCTGCTCGCCCTGCTCAGTTATCCCGTATTCGTCGAACCGATATTCTCCACGCACGGACAGGCGTACGGGTGGTCGGGCATCTATGCCGTATTTGCATTCATCTGCGCGGCGGTAGCTTGGCAAGCCATGCGCGCCGCGCCGCGCGAAACAAACGAGGTCATCGACCGAACCCCGGTCTCGCCTCCCACCTGGACAATCCGCATTGCCTGGACCGCCCTCGCCGCCTGCGCTTCTACGCTGCTGCTTGCCATCAGCAACCATCTCAGCTCCAATGTCGCGCCCATTCCGTTTCTCTGGGTCCTTCCTCTGGCTGCTTATTTACTCAGTTTCATCCTGTGCTTCGAACGCGAGAAGGTCTACAACCGCGGTGTCTTCCTGCCGCTGCTCGTCGTCGCGCTGGATGGCGCCGCGTACGCGATCTACGCCAACGAAGGCAACCTGAGCATTGCCTGGGCCATTCCAACGTTCGTCGTCACTCTCTTCGTTTGCTGCATGGTGTGCCACGGCGAACTCGCGCGTCTCAAGCCCGATCCACGCCATCTCACCAGCTTCTATATGATGATCTCGCTCGGCGGCACGTTGGGCGGCGTTTTTGTGGCGATCGTCGCGCCGCATGTTTTTCACACCTACCTCGAGCTCCCACTCGCAATGGTCGCATGCAGCGCGCTGGCCGCCATCGTGCTCTGGATCTCGCCGCAAAATTGGAAAGGCACGATTCCAATCGCCGCCGTAAGGATCGCCATGCTTGCGTTCACCGTGGGTCTCGCGATTCATCTAGGTTATGAAAAGCACCTCAGCGATAAAATCTTTCGCCAATCGGAACGCAACTTTTACGGCGTTCTGCGCGTTCGCGATATTTCTGCGGATGAAGAAACCACCGCGGTTCGCCGCTTGATCCATGGCACCATCAATCACGGCACCCAGCTGCTCAACGCCGCCCATCGCGACGATCCAACCAGCTATTACGGGCCCTTTTCAGGAATGGGCCGCGCCATGAGTTACTTGCAGAATCGTGGTCCCGTGCGCGTGGCTGTCATCGGACTAGGCGCAGGCGTCACCGCCAGCTTTTGCCGCGCGGGCGACGTCTTTCGGTTTTACGAAATCAATCCACTGGCGCTCTCCATCGCCAGCACTTGGTTTACATTTCTTCGCGATTGCAAGGCCGACCATCAGGTCCTGTTGGGCGATGCCCGCCTTACTCTCGAAGCGCAGCCCACCCAGCAATTCGATCTGATGGCCATCGACGCTTTCAGCAGCGACGCCATTCCCGTTCACCTTCTCACGCGCGAAGCGTTCGCGCTCTATTTCCGGCACCTGAAGCCCTCCGGAATTCTTGCAGTACATGTATCGAATCGATATCTGGACCTAGTCCCTGTAGTGTCGGGTAACGCGCACGATCTGGGTAAAGCGGCCATCGACGTAGACGACGAAGACGAAGCAGAAGATTATTTCTCGAACAGCGACTGGGTGCTGGTGTCGAGCGACGGCAGCATCTTCCGCGCCGGGGCGTTCAAAGCATCCGGCATCCTACCGGCTCGCATCCGTCCGAACCTGCGCCCCTGGACCGACGACTACAGCAACCTATTCCAGATCGTGAAGCTGCGCAAATAATCACGCGAAGATTATTCCCGACCGTGCAGGATCGCTCGAATCACTCGAACACTGCGCCGCCCGTGAATCACCGCGACCACCCACAGCGGCCTTTCGTTCGGAGCGTAGGCAATTAGATACTCAAACACCAGAATGAAACGTAGCGGACGTAAAGTGAGATCCGGGCGCCTGTGACCCTGTGTCGGGGAAAGGAACAAGAGCGTCGATAGAATCGATTATTTCTGAAATCACTCGGTCGGCGGCGGCGGGATCATCAGTACTAATGAATTCCCAAATCTCGTCAAGGTCACGGCGGACTTCCGGATGGAAATCATACATGAATCATGAATCGGGTAGGGTCTCGCGAGCAGCAGCGCTCTTTTCGCGAAAATGGGCGACCATCTCCTCGCGCGAAACAGGCTTCACTCTGCCACTTTTGAGGTCGTCATAACGGCTGTTCAGCATTTGCCGCGTCTCCGCCACTTCCTCGAAATACCCGGCCAACGCATCCAGGACTACCTGATCTGCCCTGCGGCCACTCTCCATCGCAAGGTCATTGAGCCTCTTTTCGACGTCGGGCGGGAATTGTATTTCCATGCCTTCCAGCCTACAGGAAAACCAGCCCTGGGGCGCACCGGTTTGAATCGAACGCACCCAAATCACGATTGGATAGAAACGTTCGCGTCATGTGGGGGTTTCAAGGAAGGTTGGCGTCTTCAATTGCGGCTGCTCCAACTGCATGTATCTCCGCACTTGATTCGACCATTGCTGTGCGGATTTCAGATCCATCTTGTAAGCCGGGTGGTCACCGCACTGAAGCTCCGCACGCTCGATGAAGAACAGGGCCATATACGTCTGCGGCTCTGCGTAACCTACAAGCTGAAGCGTTCGTGTTATCAGCGCCATCCCCTCCTCAACATTGTGCATGGTTTTGGCGCGAACCTCTGGACAGGTCGGCAAGCCAATCAGTGGTTGCTTCTGTCCCAGATTGAAACGGAGCCTTTCCTGTCTGAGCGTCTCCTAGGTCCGGACCGCGAGTGGCACAAGTCACCATGGCCGAGAATGCGGCCAAGTGGGTTGCCGCGTCATAGGTCTAAAGCAAAAAATAAAGCGGCGCTGTCGTGTTCGGCATCCATTGCAAGGTTATCGCCCCTCCATTCCATCAACGTCTCAACGTAGGAGGAACTATGAGAACAAAGAACCTGATCGCGTCTTTCATCATGTTTGTCGGAGTCATCGCTGTACTTCTGTTGGCCGGATGTGCGAAAAACGCCCCGGCGGCCGCGAAGGTCACGGCAGCGGAAGAGTCCGGGCGCGGCTTTTCGTTTGACGTGTACGGAGACTCGCGATCAATGATGTATCTGCCGTTCAAAGCCGACCAGGAAGCGGAAGCTCGCCAGCTTATGGTTGACATGTTTGAACTTGTGCTTCCCGCGCACGTGGCGGAAGCGGTGGTCAAGAAGGACGTCAAGCTGACCTATGACCCGGTCACCAAGGAGTTGGTGCAGATGGTCATGCCGTTTAATACCGCAAGCGAAATAACAACCCTGACGGTGGATAAAGGCTGGGTGACAGAAGCCTCGGTCGAGGACGTGAAACTGATGCCAGGAGTCCGCCATACGATGTTCCGGCTGCAAGGGGGCGATTGGGTAGCCCGTGAGGTGGTGAAAGATATCAAGAATGGAAATGCCAAGTTTCTTCTCAGCACTGGGGACCTGGTTTGGTGGGGCAAGCAGGGCAGCAAGCCCTCCGACAATCCTTACTGGAAGCTGGTGAACGAAGACGTTCTGAAGCAACTGCCCAAACCAGACCGCACCATGGAGGAAGCCGGCCTACCGGGGCGCGTCTTCCCCGCGGTTGGTAATCACGAAGTGTGGGACGATTCCGATGTGGAAGGGCTGTTGGCCTCGTTTCCTTATCTGAAAAAGTTCGGGGTCTCCGACAAACAACTCATCTACAAGTTCGATTACGAGGGCGTTCGCTTCATTTTCCTTTGGACCGGCAAATACGACTATCGCTCGCCATCGTCGTGGGGTGCAACTCGGCCCGCTTACGAAGAACAGATGAAGCAGCTAAAGGTGTGGCTAGATGAGGCCAAGACTAAAGGGACCAAAAAGGTTTTCATTTCCTTTCACGCCCCGGCCTTCTGCCGCTCTGGCATGGGCCCCATCCCCGAAGATCAGAACCCTCATAAGACAATTGCCGCATACGCGAAAGACCTGGACATCGTCGTCTTCAACGGACACGTGCATACGACCGAAATCTACGAAGTGGACGGCGTGAAATATATGGTGCTGGGCGGCGGCGGCGCGGAACAAGATCCGATCCTTCCAGGTAGGACACACATTAAGGTCCCCCCGGGCTACCCGCAGGATCAGTATTGGAAGGGAGAGGCTCCCAAGGAGGATTACAACTTCGTGAATGTGTACGTTAAACCAGGCCAGCCAACGAAGTTCACGCTCAATCGCTTCCGGCCGTGGTCGGCTGAGCCGTTCGCGACTGTGGAGTTGTTCAAGTAGTGACGCTGAATCAAAGTTTCATTCCCCTGTTCCACTCATCCACCTCCAAGCGCCCTCCCGTCCGATTCCTTCGCTTCACGTGTATTCTGAATCTGATGTTTTCCCAATCGAAGACCGCGTGTGGCACAAGTCACCATAACCGACAACCCGTCAAAGTGGAAAGCTCGACCGGTGACAATCATTCGCAGGAAATGATTGTGTGACCATTTCTTCCAGTGAGTTCGGCGAATAATCCAGGCCTGCAGCAAGAAGAGATCGTAAGGTCTTACCTGAAGAACATTCCCATTCACCGGCAGGTCCATTCCATTGTGAAGTGCCGCGGGCGTCGAACAGCCCGCACCATATAATGAAGAGGTGGAACAAATGGCCAAGTCCGAGCTGCTCCAACGTGGAGAGCTTCCCGATACGAAGCGGCCACTTGTGTTTCTGGACACGAATGTGATCATCGGTTACCTCCGGGGTGACCCGTCGACGGCACAGTTGTTTTCCTCTGAAGCAAGTGGGCTAATTCGCTTGGCCGTTAACCCGATTGTGCTTCAAGAACTCCTTCTAGCCGCTGATGCCGCTGGTCGGCCTGAATTCCAACAAATTAGAGATCATTTGCGAGTGCTTCCAGTGGATTTCGCCAAGGCTGAAGCTCTTCTGCCGCGAATACGATCTCTCAGGAACCGCTTGGCGCACTCGAATGACATTCTCATCCTCAGCAGCGCGGATCAATGTGACTTCCTTGTCACGAGCGATACAGACTTCAAGAACTTGGTGATGGCCGAGAAACCCCAGGTAGTGACTCCCGAAGAACTCGTCGCCTATCTTCGTGCCGCGTAGTGCGCGTCTACTTCGATACTGGGGTATTCATCGACTACCTCGGCACGCGAGGGAACACGAACGCGATTCTGAGATCCTCAGGGCGACGAGGACGCACACCCGCAGACATGGCGGTTGATGCCGAACGGTTGTTCGAAAGAGTCAGCAGGGCCCACACTGGCGCAACCTCCTGCCTGACGTATTACGAGGTTGAAGAAGCGCTCTATCGGCTTCTTGCGCAATCTGCCAAGGGTGTTTCTAATGCCGCCACGTTGTTAATTCCGGCGGCGCGGTCGATAACGACCCAGGTTCAAATAGTGATCGAACTATTCAACATCTCAGTGCTCGACCTGACGTCTGGAACAGTCCGCCTTCAGCTTCAGCAACTCGACTTACAGACGCGTGGTATTCGGGCCGCCGATTCACTTCACGCGGCGACAGCAATTGCATTCGACGCCGACCTCATTGTCTCGACGGACGATGCGCTGTTGCATCTGGATGGAATCCTTACGAATACCCGCGGCTCAAAAATAGTCTGTCGAGATACGGATTGGTCGCTTCAACTTTTATAGAACCGGCCCGACAGGGCGGATTTCGGCTTTGTATTCAGGTTCAGTCTCTTTTCGAATGAGCGACATTCTCTAAATTACAGGGTGTTCTTACGTCGCGCTTGCGGGAGAGGTGCTTCGCTCCGCTACCTGGCCGTATCACGGCCAAACCGCAGATCCGCCCGTTACCAGACCCAAAAGCCTAGTTGGAAACCTGAAAATCGGAGTCCCGGCATGGCTTCGTTCCGCGAAACACCGCTCAGTGAAGTCCAACCAAGATCAGTGACACCGAATCAACGTTCATTCCCCTGTTCCACTAATCCACTTCCAAGCGCCCTGCGCACCGATCGCTCCGCTTCACGTGTATTCTGAATCTGATGTCTTCCCATTCAAAGTCCCGGAGCAGCAGGGTCCGCGTGGAGCGCAGCAGGCCCGCCGAGGTGGCTTCGTTTTCCAGAAATTAAAAAACAACGCCGCCGCGCACAAAAATAGTCCAGATGCGACGCACGACTGTCTGCAATCTCACCCAAAACGGGCCCCTATGGACCGATTGCGAGCGTAAGTGGCCTCCCCCGAATTATTCCAGCAATCCTAAGCTCCCGCGTTACAATGGTTAGTCGCATGCCTCAACTGATGGAGGGCAAGGTTGCCCTTGTCCTCGGAGTTGCCAACCGATGGAGCATCGCCCACGCCATCGCCAAAGCCTTTATTCGCGAGGGCGCCCGTGTCATTCTCACTTACCAGGGCGATCGCCAAAAAAACACCGTGGAGGAGCTCGCCGCCGAGCTCAAGGTCCACCAGGTGATTCCCTGTGATGTAACCCAGGACACTCAACTGGACGCCCTAGCGAGTGAGCTTAAGAGCCAGGGAGCCGTGCTCAACGCCGTGGTTCACAGTATTGCTTTCGCCAACCGGGAGGACTTAAGCCACCCTTTTGTCGAGACTTCGCGGGCCGGCTTCGCGCTCGCCCAAGACGTCAGCGCCTACTCGCTGGTAGCCGTGGCGCGAGCCACAACCCCCCTCATGGCAGCTCCCGAGCAAGGCGGAGGCTCCATCATGACGCTCACCTACCTGGGTTCCACGCGGGTGGTCGAAAACTATAACGTGATGGGCGTCGCCAAAGCGTCGCTCGAGGCCTCCGTGCGATACCTGGCGGCAGACCTTGGGCCGTCCAATATTCGCGTAAACGCAATCTCCGCCGGAGCCGTCAAAACTACGTCCGCGCGCGGTATTCGCGATTTCTCCAAAATGCTGGAAGGTGGCGCCAAGCTGGCTCCGCTGCGGCGTAATACCGATCCCGCGGAAGTGGCTGACACCGCAGTCTTTTTGGCCAGCGATCTCGGCCGCGGCGTTACCGGCAATATAATTTATGTCGACGCCGGCGCGCAAATTATGGGTTTCGCCCTGACAGAATGATAGTGGCTACGTCCAACATATCGAGAGACCTAGCCTCCGTAAGTCAACTCGAAGCCGGTATTGAAATTGACATTCGGCTTCAGCGATTTTTATCATGTGAAAGCAGCAGCCTGATCGGAGCAGGCCTCCTGGTAGGCGCTTCCGGCCAGTTATCGCAGTTCCTCCGAGTCTAACTATGATTAAAGTTCAAGGCCTCACGAAGAGATACGCCCACACGCTTGCGGTGGATCATATTTCGTTTGAAGTGCAGAAGGGCCAGATTGTGGGCTTTCTGGGACCGAATGGCGCCGGGAAGACCACAACCATGCGCATTCTCACGTGTTTCCTTCCGCCGTCGGAAGGCTCCGCGAATGTGGCTGGCTTCGATGTGCTGGAGCAGCCGATGGAAGTGAAAAAAAGAATCGGCTATCTGCCCGAAACTCCGCCGGTGTATCCAGAAATGGAGGTGCAGGAGTACCTCACATTTGTTGGAAGGCTCAAAGGAATGTCCGGCGCCACTTTGGCCAACCGAGTCACGGAAGTGGCTGGACGGTGCGCCGTGGCCGACGTCCGGAGCAAGCTGATCGGCAAACTGTCCAAAGGCTACCGCCAGCGCGTTGGGTTGGCGCAAGCCATCATCCACAACCCCGAGGTTCTGATCCTGGACGAGCCAACCGCCGGTCTGGACCCCAAGCAGATCAACGAA